>Ga0224500_10000025_pt1 | contig 100173 bp, 106 predicted proteins | sample SF_Oct11_sed_USG_FD_168126 | JGI IMG/M metagenome (GOLD analysis project Ga0224500, IMG submission 168126) | Sediment microbial communities from San Francisco Bay, California, United States - SF_Oct11_sed_USGS_4_1 | ecosystem: Environmental > Aquatic > Marine > Sediment | place: USA...
GATCAGCGCGCGCAAGCTGCAGGCTAGGGTCGGAAAGACAATGCAGGTGCTGGTCGACGCACCGGGCGTCGGCCGCTGCGCTGCGGACGCGCCCGAGATCGACGGCACGGTGCGCTTTCGCGGCGGCAAGGCGGGAGAATTCAGGAACGTCGTGATCGAGCGCGCGAGCGCCCACGACCTACACGGGAGACTGGCATGAGCACGAGAGAAGTGGTGGTGGTGGGTGGTGCGCGCACCGCGATCGGCGACTACGGCGGCGCGCTCAAGGACTGCGCGCCGACGAAGCTGGGCTCGATCGCCATCAAGGAGGCGCTCGCGCGCGCCAAGGTCGATCCGGCGGGCGTCGGGCACGTGGTGATGGGCAGCGTCATCCACGGCGAGGCGCGCGACATGTACCTGTCGCGCGTCGCCGCGCTCGACGCGGGGTTGCCGGTGGGCACGCCCTGCCTGACGGTCAACCGGCTGTGCGGCTCGGGATTGCAGGCGATCGTCTCGGCGGCGCAGCACATCCTGCTCGGCGACACCGACACGGTGGTGGGCGGCGGGGCGGAGAGCATGAGCCGCGCGGCCTATTTCCTGCCGGCGGGCCGCTGGGGCCAGAGGATGGGCGACGCGGCCGTGGTGGACGCGATGACCGCCGCGCTGCACGACCCCTTCGGCCACGGCCACATGGGCGTCACCGCGGAGAACATCGCCGCGAAGTACGGTTTCACCCGCGAGCAGCAGGACGCCTTCGCGCTCGAATCGCACCGGCGCGCGGCGAGCGCGCTGGACAAGGGCCACTTCAAGAGCCAGATCGTGCCGGTCGAGGTGAAGTCGAAGAAGGGCGTCGAGCAGTACGCGCTCGACGAGCACGTGCGTCCGGGCGCGAAGGCCGAGGACTTCGCCAAGCTGAAGACGGTGTTCAAGAAGGACGGCACCGTCACCGCGGGCAATGCCTCGGGCATCAACGACGCGGGCGCCGCCATCGTCATGATGGAAGCGGGCGCGGCGGCGAAGAAGGGCGCGAAGCCGATGGCGCGCCTCGTGGCGTATGCGCATGCGGGGGTCGAGCCGCAGGTCATGGGCCTCGGGCCCATTCCGGCGGTGAAGAAGGTCTTCGAGAAGTCCGGTCTCAAGCCCGCCGACATGGACGTGGTGGAATCGAACGAGGCCTTCGCCGTGCAGGCGATGGCGGTGACCAAGGACCTCGGCCTGGATCCGGCGAAGGTCAATCCCAACGGCGGCGCGGTCGCGCTCGGCCACCCGATCGGCGCCACCGGCGCGATCCTCACCGTGAAAGCGTTGTACGAGCTCGAGCGCACGCAGAAGCGCTACGCGCTGGTGACCATGTGCATCGGCGGCGGACAGGGGATTGCGGCGATCTTCGAGAGGGTCTGAGCAGGCGACGTCGCATGCGGTACCGCGACGTCTTTGCAGTTAAATCGATCTCCTGTTTTTCGGCCGGAAGATTCACCCGGCCGAAAAACAGGAGACCATAGAGAACCGGTCGTAGGCTCCGACGCGTAAGCGTCGCCTGCGCCCTGCGGTCATGTCGAACCCACGCAAACCGATCATCGGCCTCGCCCTCGGCGCCGGCGGCGCGCGTGGCTGGGCGCACCTCGGCGTGATCCGCGCGCTCGGCGACGCGGGCATCCGCGCCGACGTCGTGTGCGGCACGTCCATGGGCTCGCTGGTCGGCGCGGCCTACGCCGCGGGCGAGGTCGAGCGCCTCGAGGACTGGGCGCTGTCGCTCGGCTGGCGCGAGGTGTTCGGCCTGATGGACTTCACCTGGCGCGGCGGGCTGATCCGCGGCAAGAAGCTGTTCGAGTTCATGCGCTTGCGCTTCGGGTTGCAGGACATCGCCGCGCTGCCCATGCCCTACGGCGCGGTGGCCACCGAGCTCGACACGGGGCGCGAGGTCTGGCTGCGCGAGGGTCACGTGCTCGACGCGGTGCGCGCCTCGATCGCCATCCCCGGCGTGTTCGCGCCGGTGCTGCGCGACGGCGAGCTGCTGGTGGACGGCGGCCTGGTCAATCCCGTGCCGGTATCGATGTGCCGCGCGCTCGGCGCCGACCTGGTCATCGCGGTGGACCTCGGCTGGGCGAAGCTCGGCCACTACCGCGAGCGCGAGCGCGGCCGGCCGGCGCAGCGCGACGACGGCAGGCCCGCGTGGCTGGAGCGGTTCCTTCCGACGCGCGCCGGCAGCGCCGCGGGCACGGATGCGGGCATGCCCTCGCCGCTCGGCGTGTTCTTCACCAGCTTCGACATCATGCAGGTGCGCGTCGCCCGCAGCCGGCTCGCCGGCGACCCGGCCGACGTGCTGATCACGCCCATCCTGCCGGACTTCGCCATGATGGATTTCGACCGGGCGCGCGAGGCGATCGACGAGGGGCGCGCGGCGACCGAGCGGGCACGGCCGGTGCTCGAGCACTTGCTGGGCAGCTGAATGCAGCGCCGCGAGGAAGACGCGTTCGTCTGGCCGCGCGTGAAGCTGCTCGCGCCCGGCGCGTTGCGCCGCTGGTTCGCCGCGGGCTGGGCCGATCTCGCCGCGGCGCCGGGGCCGAGCCTGTTCTACGGCGCGACGCTCGCGCTGATGGGATTCCTGCTCACGCAGCACTTCGGCGGCGCGGTCGGCATCGCGCTCACCACCGGCTTCCTGCTGGTGGGGCCGTTCGTCGCCATCGGCCTGTACGAGCTCAGCCGCCGGCGCGAGCGCCACGAGCCGGCGCGCCTCGCGCCGTCGCTCGTCGCCTGGAGGGCGAATCTTCCGGCGATCGGCTTCTATGCGCTCGTGCTCACGCTGATGCTCGCGGCCTGGATCCGCGTCTCGGTCGTGGTCGTGGCGCTGTTCTTTCCCGGGGGACGCATCGACTGGGCCGCGCCCGACACCTGGGCGTTCGCCGCCGCCTACGCGGCGGCGGGCGGCGCGCTCGCGCTGTTCGTGTTCGCCACGTCGTCGCTGTCGCTGCCGCTGCTGCTCGACCGTCGCGACATGGACACCATCACCGCGGCGATCGTCAGCTTCAACGCGCTGCGCGCGAACTTCGCGACCATGCTCGTCTGGGCCGCGTGCATCGTCGCGCTCACGGCGGCCGGCTTCGCGACGTACTACGTGGGCCTGGTCGTCGCGCTGCCGCTCATCGGCCACATGACCTGGCACGCGTACCGCGAGTCGGTCGCGCCGCACGGCTGAGTCATGCGCGCAGCGCCACCAGCCCTGCCAGCACGACGAGCGTCGCGCCCACGCGGCGCGCGGTGAACGGCTCGCGGAGAAACAGCGCGCCGAGCACGGCGGCGAAGACCACCGACGTCTCGCGCAGCGCGGCGACGAGCGCGACCGGCGCCTGCGTCATCGCCCAGAGCGCGGTGCCGTAGGCGAGGACGGCGCCGGCGCCGCCCACGAACGTCAGGCGCCAGCGGCGCAGCAGGTGGCGCGGGGCGTCCAGCCCGCGCTGCAGGCAGCCCAGCGCGAGCATCACGCACCCGTTGGCGACGAAGAACCACAGGGCGTAGGCGACCGGCGCGCCCGAGACGCGCGCGCCCTTGGCGTCGATCAGCGTGTAGGCGGCGATGACGCAGGCGTTGGCGAGCGCGAAGGCGAGCGACTTGCGCGTCGCCGCCGGGTCGGGCGCGCGGTGCGTCGCGAAGGCGAGGATGCCCGCGCTGATCAGCAGCACGCCCGCGGTCTGCGCCCACGGCAGCACCTCGCCGAACGCGACGACGCCCGCAACCGCGACGAGGAGCGGGCCGCCGCCGCGCATGACGGGGTAGGTGAACGACAGGTCGCCCCACCGGTACGCGCCGGCGAGCAGCTGGAAGTAGGCGATGTGCACCACGGCGGAGGCCGCGAGCCACGGCCAGGAGGCGCTCCCGGGCAGCCCTGCGAAAGGCGCGACGGCGAGCGCCACGGCGCCGCTGCCCACGGCAATGCCGATCGAATCCAGCTGCTTGTCCGCGCCCGACTTCAGGTACGCGTTCCAGCCGGCATGCAGCAGCGCGGCGCCGAGCACGGCGAGCGCGACGGGGAGGGAGATTTCCACTACTCAAATAGGGACAGTCCCCATTTAGCTCTCGCGCCGCTTGGCTAAACGGGGACAGTCCCTATTCCGGCCTCATGTGGGGAAACAGGATCACGTCCCTGATGGATGCGCTGTCGGTGAGCAGCATCACCAGGCGGTCGACGCCGAGGCCCGCGCCCGCGGTCGGCGGCAGACCGACCTCGAGCGCGCGGATGTAGTCGGCATCGTAGTACATGGCCTCCTGGTCGCCCGACTCCTTCTTCGCCGCCTGCTCGCGAAAGCGCTCGGCCTGGTCCTCGGGATCGTTCAGCTCGGAAAAGCCGTTGGCGATCTCCTTGGTGTCGACGAACAGCTCGAAGCGATCGGTCAGGCCCGGATCGGCGTCCTTGCGCCGCGCGAGCGGCGACACCTCGGCCGGGAAATCGAGCACGAAGGTGGGCGCGACCAGGTGCTTCTCCGCCACCGTCTCGAACAGCATGAGCTGCAGCGAGCCCCAGCCCTGGTCGGCCTTGTGCTCTACCCCGAGCTCGGTGAGCTTGCGGGACAGGAACGCGCGGTCGCGCAGGTCGCCCGCGATGCCCTGCCGGCGGATGGCCTCGGGGATCGGCAGGCGTGCGAAGGGCTGGCCGAAATCGATCGCATTGCCCTGGTAGGTCACCTTGTCCGCGCCGCGCGCGGCCCGGGCCGCATTGCGCACCAGCGTCTCGGTGAGCTCGACCATGTACTCGAAGTCGCGGTACGCGCAGTACCACTCGAGCATCGTGAACTCGGGATTGTGCTTGGTGGAGATGCCCTCGTTCCTGAAGTTGCGGTTGATCTCGAACACGCGCTCCATGCCGCCCACCACCAGGCGCTTCAGGTACAGCTCGGGCGCAATCCTCAGGTACAGATCCATGCCGAGCGCGTTGTGGTGCGTGCGGAACGGCCGCGCCACCGCGCCGCCGGGGATCGGCTGCATCATCGGCGTCTCGACCTCGAGGTAGCCCTCGGCGACCAGCGTCTCGCGCAGCGACTGCACGATCCTCGAGCGCGCGGCGAACACCTCGCGCACCTCGGGGTTCACCACCAGGTCGACGTAGCGCTGGCGGTAGCGCATCTCCTGGTCGGTGAGGCCGTGGAACTTCTCGGGCAGCGGCCGCAGCGCCTTGACCAGCAGCCGCAGCGTCCTGGCGTTGACCGTCAGCTCGCCCTTGTTGGTCTTGAACAGCGTGCCTTCCACGCCGACGATGTCGCCGAGGTCCCAGTGCTTGAAGGCCTCGTGCGCGGCCTCGCCGGCGACGTCGTTGGCCACGTACACCTGCAGGCGCCCGGTCGAGTCCTGCAGCGTGGCGAAGCTCGCCTTGCCCATGACGCGCTTGAGCATCATGCGTCCGGCGATCCTGACCTTGGCGCCCTCCTTCTCCAGCGCCGCCTTGTCCAGGCCGCCGTAGCGCTGCGCCAGCTGCGCGGCGTGGTGCGCGGGCCGCCAGTCGTTGGGGAAGGACTGCCCCTGCGCGCGCAGCGCCTTCAGCTTCGCCCTGCGCTCTTCGACGAGCTTGTTGTCTTCTTCCATGCCCGCGGTTCTCCCTATACGCCCCGCTTCAGGCTCGCCTCGATGAAATCGTCGAGGTCGCCGTCGAGCACCGCCTGCGTGGCGCCTTTCTCGACGCCGGTGCGCAGGTCCTTGATGCGCGACTGGTCCAGCACGTAGCTGCGGATCTGGTGGCCCCAGCCGATGTCGGTCTTCGACTCCTCCAGCTTTTGCCGCTCGGCCTCGCGCTTGCGCATCTCCAGCTCGAAGAGCTTGGACTTCAGCATCGCCAGGGCCTCGGCGCGGTTCCTGTGCTGCGAGCGGTCGTTCTGGCATTGGACGACGATGCCGCTGGGGATGTGCGTCATGCGGATCGCCGAGTCGGTCTTGTTCACGTGCTGCCCGCCGGCGCCCGAGGCGCGGTAGGTGTCGACGCGGATGTCGGCCGGGTTGAGCTCGATTGCCACCGTCTCGTCCACTTCCGGATAGACGAACACGCTCGCGAACGAGGTGTGCCGCCGCGCGTTGGCGTCGAACGGCGACTTCCTGACCAGCCGGTGCACGCCGGTCTCGGTGCGCAGCGTGCCGTAGGCGTAGTCGCCGCTGATCTTCAGCGAGGCGCTCTTGATGCCCGCCACTTCGCCCTCGGTCTGCTCGAGCACCTCCACCGCGTAGCCCTTGCGGTCGCAGAACTTGAGGTACATGCGCTCCAGCATCGAGGCCCAGTCCTGCGCCTCGGTGCCGCCCGAGCCCGCCTGGATGTCCATGAAGCAGCTGTTGGGGTCGAGCGGGTTGTTGAACATGCGCTGGAACTCGAGCTGCGCGACCTGCTTTTCCAGCCCCTGCACGTCGGCCTCGACGCCGAGGAGGGTGGCGTCGTCGTTCTCCGCCTTCGCCATGCCGAACAGCTCGCCCGAGTCGGCGAGTCCCGTGGCGATGGCGTCGAGCGTGGCGACGGTGCCTTCGAGGGACTTCTTCTCGCGCCCGAGCTCCTGGGCGCGCTTCTGGTCGGACCAGACGGCAGGGTCCTCGAGCTGCTGGTTGACCTCTATGAGGCGCGCCTGCTTGCCCTCGAAGTCAAAGGTACCTCCTCAGCTCCGCAGACCGTTTGTTCAGATCTTCGAGCTTGGCGGCGAGGGCGTTGAGGCGTTCGGCTTCCATGAGGGGGCGGATTATACCGGGTGGCGCCCCGTCACCCCCAGGTTCAGCCCGCTTGCGCCTCGACGATCAGCCCCTGCGCGTGCCCGCGGTAGGGGTTGCCTCCTCGGCTGGCGAGCATGGCAGCGACTTTGCCGATGACCAGCTCGAGCGCCACGCCTCTCTTCTCGATGAGCATAGAGCGCGGCGTGCCGCGGATCTGGCCGGTGGCGATGCGCTGCGGATCGGCCCCAGCGAAGGGGATGCGCCGGGTCTCGATGCGCACGTGTCGAAAATCCGCGCCCGCGAGCAGCTGCCGCAGCAGCGCAGGATCGTGCATCTCGTACGGGATCCTGAACCGCATCTCCGCATCCCCAGCGAACATGGCCTCGATGACTTCGGCGCCTGCCAGGGCGTGCGGATTCTCCTCGACGCGATCCCAGACGCTGAGCAGCAGGATGCCTCCCCGCACGAGAACGCGCCGCGCCTCCCTGAGCATCGCCTCGCGGTCCGGCACGAACATGATGCCGAAGCCGCACACCAGCGCGCCGAAGGCGCCGTCCGGGAAGGGGAGCTGAAGCGCGTCGGCTTCCCGCCATTCGATGCCGCTGTGCTGGCCAAGCTGCGCTTTCGCGTAGTCCAGCATTCCCGCGCTCAGGTCGGTGGCCGTGAGTCGTAACTCGGGGTCGAGGCGCTCGCGCAGCCTTCGGGTCACCAGCCCGGTGCCGCAGGCGACCTCGAGAACGTCTCCGGGCGGGCGCGGCGGCAGGCGCCGCGCGAGTTCCGCGGCGAAGGGGTCGAACTGGATCGGCCCCAGGTACTGGTCGTAGTACTGCTGGCCGGAGAACGTTGCGTATGCGCTGGCCATTGTGCTCCTTGGCTGCGTTGCCGCCGGCTTGGAGTTGGCCGGGTCACCTGCCGCCAGCCTGCGCGGCGGGGGGTGCGGGAAGGACAGTCTACTGCGCTGCGGGCCATGAGCGCCGCGACTGCGAATCTGCCCGCGCCGCGAGGCCCCGGGCAGGTGAAAATGCCGCCGATGACCCCGACCCTGCGCGGCGTCCTGTGGATGGGCGGCGCGGTGCTGTCCTTCTCCGCCATGGCGGTCGCCGCGCGCGAGCTGCTCGCGCACATGGGCGCGTTCCAGGTGCTGTTCGTGCGCAGCGTCATCATGCTGGCGATCGTGCTGCTGGTGATCGCGCAGGCGAGCGACGCGGTCACCAGCACGCGCCGCTTGCCGCTGCACCTGCTGAGGAACGTCATCCACTTCGCCGGGCAGTACTGCTGGGTGTTCGCCATCGGCGCGCTGCCGCTCGCCACGGTGTTCGCCATCGAGTTCACGATGCCGGTGTGGACGGCGATCCTCGCGGCGCTGCTGCTGAAGGAGCGCCTGTCGCGGCCGCGCGTCGTCATGCTCGCGCTCGGCCTGGCGGGCGTGCTGATCATCCTGCGCCCCGGGTTCGCCTTCTTCCACCCGGCGGCGCTGGTGGCGCTCGCGGCGTCGCTGTTCTACGCCGGCAACATGATCGCCACCAAGCGCCTGTCGTCCACCGACACGCCGCTCGCCATCCTGTTCTGGATGTCGGTGGTGCAGACGCCGCTCGCGCTGGCGACCGCGCTGCCGCAGTGGGTGGCGCCGCCGCCCTCGAGCCTGCCGTGGATGGCGGTGATGGGCGTGGGCAGCTACACGGCGCACTACTGCATGACGCGCGCCTTCAAGCTCGCCGACGCCACCATCGTGGTGCCGATCGACTTCACGCGGCTGCCGCTGATCGCGGTGGTCGGCGCGCTCTTCTACCGCGAGCCGGTCGACGCGCTGATCTTCGTCGGCGCGGCGGTGATCTTCGCCGGGACCTACTACTGCCTGAGCCGGGAGCGGCGCGCCTAGCGTCCCCCGGCCTGCGCGGCCACGCCGTCGTTGTCGACGCCCCGTTCCAACTGGTCGAGGCGGAAGGGCGCGCAGCGGCTCTCCCCGCCGTACGTGTCGGCCGCGCACAGCTCGATGCGCGTCTCGCCCCCGTTCTCCTCGATGCGCGCCGCGCTCAGCACCGGCAGCCGCTCGCAGTTGTCGCCGACGTGCACGCGCGACAGGACCAGCTTGCCGTCGCGCAGCAGGCTGACGATCGTGTCGGGGAAGGGCTCGCAGCGGCCGGAGTCGTACTCGATCAGGTCGACGAGCATCGTCCAGTGGGCGCCGTTGACGCGGCACTGCTGGAAGCCCCGGTCGCCGCTGAGGAGCAGCAGCTCGCGCTCGGTCACCTGCGCGACGGGCGGCCGGAACATCTCGAGGACCAGGCGCTTGCCCTCGGCGTCGCAGTCCCAGCGGATCATCGGGTCGTCGGTCGGCTCGGCGCCCGCGGCAGGCAGGGCGAGGAGGAAGGCGAGGAGCGCGGCGTTCATTGCGTCACGGCTTGTAGTAGAGCGCGTTGAGCACCGCGTTGGTGACCCTGACGTCGGACAGCGCCTCGTCGGAAACGCGCTGCAGCATGCGCGAGCGGATGCGCGTCAGCTCGGCAATGAGATAGTCCTTCGGCAGGCCGGAGGCGAGAATGGACTGCGGCCGGGTCCTTTCGTCGCTGCCATAGGTGCGGTACATGGCCTCCAGCCTCTGCTTCAGCTCGGCATCGGTGAGCGGGCCGCTGTCGGGAAACCTCGTGAACTGCTCGCGCAGCGACTCGTAGGTCGTTGCCTCGATCGGGCGCCGCACCCTGGCGTAGTACTCCTGCGTCCTGGCGTCGAAGTCCCGGATCGGCGCCGCGAGCAGCGCGGCGCGGCCGGCCGGGCCGCCCGCGGTCATCATGAAGGCCGTGGCCCGGGTGAACGCGCCGTAGTCGCGGCTTGCCAGCATCGCCGCGTTCACCTCGGGAACGCTTTCCGGCGAGCCGATCCAGACGAGGACCTCGATGATCCTCTGCACGGCCGCCCGGTCGGTGAGCTGGGTCCTGAGGTGGCGCTCCGCCCCCTCGCCGTAGGCACCATAGACAAAGACGCAGACCAGGGTCTCGTCCAGCGTGAGCGCGTGCTGCGGCACGACGGCGGTAACCGTGCCGCGCAGAAAGTGCCTGTCCAGGTAGGCGAGCGTGCGCGCGTCGCGGTCCGGGGCTACCGCGTGCGCATAATTGAAGAACTGCTGGCTGTTCCAGCGCACGATCTCGGCGTAGCCGTCCACCGCAAAGAAGGCCTGCCGGCCCAGCTCCTTGTCCGCGGGCGCGTCCTGCAGCCGGATGAAATAGCCGATGTCGAGCAGCACCAGCGGGTTCGGGCGCGGCTGGCGCATCTCCGCGGACAGTTCCTTGCGCAGGATCGGCAGCACCTCGGTCTTGTTGGCGCGGAAGAACTTCCAGGCGTCGTCCATCTGCTTGTTGTAGCGGTCCGTGTCCGCGACGGCGCCTTCGGCGCGGATGGCGCGCAGGACCTCGAGCCATTTCAGCGTTTCTTCCTCGACAGTGGCGGCGTGCGCCGCGCTCGCGCCGAGGATGATTAGGAGGGCGGCGAGGGCGCTGCGCAGGGCCGTGGTCGTCAGGCGGCGATGCCCTTGATCCTCGACAGCAGCGCCGTGGCCTCGGCATGGCGTGGCCCCGACGCGTCGGCGAGCAGGGGCCTCAGCAGGGCGCGCAGCTGCGGGAGCGCCTTCGGCGTGAAGACGGAGGATTCCAAGAGTTGCAGTGCGCATTTCACCAGCTCCAGCGTGTCGGCTTCGCTGCGGTCGGCGCGTGCCAGGAGCGCATCATACTGGCGATGCAGGGTGCGCAGCTTCCGCTCGTCCTTGCGGCAGGGCGGGCATTCGAGGCAGTCGGCCTCGAGCGGGAAGGCGAGCGCCTCGTACCAGTGCTTCTGCTCCTCGGCGAAGAACAGGAACGGGCGGCCGCACTTGCGGCAGGCGCGCTTCGCGTCGTAGTAGTGCGTTACCGGGATCGTCGCCGGCCGCCGGCGCGGAAGGTCCGCCGCGATGGCGGTGCCCGGCACGCGCACGCCGGGACCCGAGTGCCAGTGGAGGAACACCTTGCCGTCGGGCGTGCTTTCGACGTCGAGGCCGGAGCGCCGCGGGCCCTTGCCGAAGCGCGGGTGCTCGACGTAGCTCGCGAATGGGCCGGCGGGAAGCTTCAGCGTGCGGCCTGTACGCCGGGGCCCACCGGCGGATACTTCCGGAATGCCAGCAGCGATTCCATGCGTTGCGAAAGCCGGACCAGGAGCGGGTGCTTGTCTGCCGGAACGACCTTGCTCAGTTCGGATTGCGTGAACTGCCAGGCGACGGCAGCGGCGATGCTGGCATGGGTCACTCCGGCGAAGATCGAGCCGCGCTCGCCGATCTCCCGCTCCAACCCGGCGTATGCCGCCAACAGCTGACCGCGCACCCGCGCTAGCCAGGGCGCGTAGCGCGCGGATGCGGGCCGCAGGTTCACTTCGTAGACCATCTGGACGCTCTTCTCGCAGGCGGCGAGCGCCAGGCTTGCCGCGCGGAATGCATGCTGCAGATCCACCGGGTCCGGGGGCCAGAGGGAGCGGCCGCCCGTCTTCGTCGCCTCGACCAGTTGCAGGATCAGGCTGGAGTCCATGACGACTTCCCCGTCGTCGCAGATCAATGTCGGGGCTTTGACGACCGGGTTGACGCTCCGGAACTTCTCGAAGGTGCTGAAGACGGAAATCGCCTCGTGCTCGAAGGGAACGCCGAGGCATTCGAGAGCGACTGCCACTCGGCGCACGTACGGCGAGTCGAGCATGCCGATGAGCTTCATGGTGACCTTCCTCGGCCTGCCTACGCTGCGCCGCACCCTCGCGCGCCGAGGCAGCGGCAATGATCAGACCGCATGGGACAGGTCAGCCGCCTGCGATCGCCTGCCGCGCGGCCGAAGCCCAACGTTCCTCTTCCTCGATCGACGACGCGAAGCGCTTTGCGTGCTTGACCACGTCGTTGAACATCTCCATCGCGGCCTCGTGCTTGCCGAGGCGCAGAAGGAAGCTGCCATAGCGGTAGCGTGCCTCGAGCCCGACGAAGACTGGCGCAAGCTCGCGATACGCGGCCAGAGCGGCGTCGGTTTGCCCCTGGCCCTCCAGTACCCTGGCCTCCAGCAGCCGGGCTTCCAGCGGCCGGAACTTCGGTGCGTCGGACTTGAGCCGCGCGATGGCGGCGCCGGCCTTTCCCCAGTCGCTGGCCTCAATGCTCGCGCTTGCGAGCCCAAAGAGAATCGCGCCGTCGGATGCGTACGCGCCGGCGAGACAGCTCTCGTACAGCCTCATGGCTTCCAGGTACATCTGGTGATTCATGCACTCCGCGGCGAGCGCGAGCTTGTTGTCAAGGCTGCCGCAGATCTCCAGCTCCTCGGCCCGCTTCTTGAGGTCGGCGTCGGGCTGCAGAGCGCGCGCGAGGGCACGTGCGGCCTTGTTGGCGCTGCGCTGCTCGCGCGACCCGGGAAACACCTCCACAAAGTAGTAGATGATGCAGCCGGCCACAGGGAAGGCCATGATGACGAAGACCCACCAATAGGGCCGCCCGGTCTTCAGGGCGTGATATGCGAAGCAGAACTGGATGAAAAGAACGACCGCGCCAATGATCGGCATCTTTCTTCCTCCCTGGCCCTACATTCCGCGCCTGCAGCTCTCCACGTGATCCAGCCGCAGATGAGGCGAGCTCCATGCTACGCATAAGAATGCCCGGAATGCCCGAAACCTGCACATGCCGGGAGGCGCCCGGACATGGATTAACAGATCTGGACGCCTCGCGAACAGGGAAAATTCCGCGCGGCCGCCAAACGGTACCCCCACGCTCACGCGCGGAACAGGTGCAGCGCTTCCTCCCGGTCGATGAGCCAGGGGATGTACTTACCGGCCACGATCCAGCCCAGGCCAAACGCGCCGAGCGCAATTGCTTCGGCCCAGTAGGTCACGCGGAGCGCTTTCAGGGTCTCCGGCGGCAGCGCGAAGTTGGCGACGAGCGCAGCCAGCATGCACGCGACCATGATCAGGCCGCAGACGAAGTAGATCTTGCTGCGCCGGCCCTTCTTCCCGGGCATGCCCTTGGTCTTCATGCGGAAGTAGACGAAGCAGAAGTAGGCGAGGATGGAGAAGAGCACCCCCGCCGCGACGTAGTGGGTCACAGATACGGCGGTCGTCGGGCAGGTGTCGCATGCCGTAGGCAAGAGCGCCACGGCGATTGCCGCGACGGACGCGGTCTTGCTCCAGCGGCTCTCCGCCGGCGCATGGCCGTTGTAGGCCCACAGGAGCGCGGCGACGACGAACAGCAGGCCGACGAAGAAGTCGCGGCTCTCGGTATGGTAGGAAGCGCTGATGGACGACAGGGCCGTCGTGGAGATCGCGCTCACCACGATGGGGAGCGCCACGGCGATGATGCCCATCAGCAGGCGCAGCGCGCGGTAGTCGAAGACCGGTGTCATGACCGCCCTCCCCTCGACAGGCCGCAACGCGGCTAGCATGCGCCCGAACGCACGCGCTTGCGCGTGCCGTCAGGCCGTCACGGAATATCAGATAACCAGATATCTCGGCGGGCGCTATATGAGCCACCGCGCACCCCCCAGCCACGCCGCGCGGAAACTCGGACGTCAGCGGCAGGCAGCCAGGGTCGGCGGGTTCTGGCCTGAGCACGGGTGATCGACTTGGTCCGCGTAATTCCCGGACCGGTTCAGGCCATTTGCAGCCTGCGCAGCGCGTAGACGGCCATCGTGCCGGCAATTGGACTCTTCTCAAGTGTGAGTTCGAGGTGTCCACTTTATCGAATGAGGTTCCCCGTCCGCACCACTGCCAGGCTATGCTCGTTCCGATCCCACCTCTGGTCCGCAATCGAGTTGTTCATTCGACCCAGAACTTCGGGATGCCGTCTTCCACCGTGAAACCAAAAAAGCATGGCGCTGTTCACGTCTGTCATCACGAGCTGGTTCGGGGTCATGCGATTGCGCTGTAACCGGACGCTGGTGGTACCCGTCTCTCGCGTGAAGCACACTTGATCCTTGCCTTTGATTTCCCACATCCGCGGCTGAGGTTGTTTTCCCGGCTCGATGAAGATTCCTTTGCCATCGGCACGATAGTGCCCGACACGGCCGGCGCTGAATTTGAACGTCTTGTTGGAGAAAAGCTCGCGAAGTTCTTGCGGATTCCTGATGTCGATCCAGTCCTTTGGACTCTGCGCCACCGCGGGCGCACACAGCGCGCAAGTCAAAGCGGTTGCCAGATATGTGACGCGTCTCAATTTCATGGCGTTGCCTTCCAGGGCGTTAGATTAGGAATGATCAGGACTACGCCAGGGCCACAATATCGCGCGTCATGTGTCACCTCCTTTCGCTCGCCATCGGCAGTGAGCGAGCCTAACGTTCCGGTTCAGCTGCGGCGCGAAGCGCCGTCCGCTGCAACCGGTTGTTAGCTGTTCTGACGACCGATCAGGCTTGGATCAAGCCAACGCGCTATTGCAGCCGCTGCAACTGCGGCGGTGTCCACTTGCCATTCAAGGCCTCCTCTTTGGGCCAGTAGAGGCGAATAACAGGCATAAACCAGCCCTTGGGCGCCGGCAACCAGTTGGACTCTTTATCCTTACCGGGGGATTCGTTCTGGAAATACAGCGTCAACCCACCATCGGCGTCGTATTTGAACTGATCCAGCATCGTCGAATTGAGGAGGTAGCGGTTGATCGAATTATCAACCAGCAGGATCTCCGGCATGCGATACATGGTTATCGACCAGAACGCGTTCACCGGCGGCAGTTGGCCCTTTGCAAAGTGCAGCGTGTAACGTTTGCTGCCATCCAGCTTTTGTCCTTCGTTATCGAGAACCAATAACGGATAGATCGCTTCGGCGGCCGAGTTGCCATAGATGCCATTGACGGCGCCTCCCATGCGATAGAGGTAGTTGTTCTTCAGGTACTCGCGCGTGCCGAACATCTGGCCGGAAGTCACTTGTTTCGCATCGATCCGTTTCTGCAGCTGAGCAAACTCGGCCAGGGCATCGGCCATGCCTTGCTCAATGGCTTTACGCATTTCAGGCGAGAGCTTGCTCGCGTCGAAGGTCTTGCCCGCGCCAACGCCGATCCTGGCAAAGCGTGCCATCAGTTGCTTTTCGGAAGGAACCGTCGGGCAGAACTCAAGAACGAAATCCAGAACACTGAAAAACTCAGGTGACGTTCTCTGTGTTTCTGGCGTGAGCGGCTTGATGAAATCAATGGCTGGCGCCGCTATTGGAGCGGGCTGTCCCAGAAACGCGGACAGCGGTTGTGCCTTATAGCCGGCCTGTAATTTCTTTACGTTGTCGAGGTCGGCCGGATTGAAAAGCTGCGTGCGAAAAGCGCCAAAGACAAATTCGGTCTCCGACTGGATCACCTTCTTGATGCCTTTGGGTGCCTTGCCTTTCCAGTTTGGTCCGGCAATCAGGTAGCTGCCGCCGTCGTTGCCGGTGGTCCGGCTGCCGATATAGGCAAAATTATGGGTATAGGCATCGACGAGCTGGACGGAGAAATAGCGCTTCTTGTCTATCTTCGGCACGGTGAGCACAATGGGCTCGGCGCGCAAATCCATACCGATGAAAGAGTACGGTGTGTCCGAATTGGGTGTCTGGATGGCGGTGTCCTGCGGCGTGAAGACGCGAGGAACGTTGAGCAGTTGATTCCAGGGTGCTTTGTAATTGGGGTCTTTTTTCTCATGAAAGTAGGAGTACTGGATGCGGTAGTGGTCCACCATCGGGAAACCGTAAATGTAGGCCTCCTTGGCGATGGCGCGGGCTTCCGCGGGGGTGACGGATTGTGCAGCGTGCGCCGCCGGGAACACCCACGTGGCAAGCAACGCCATTGTGAAGGCGATGGCTTTTGCGCTTTTGGTTTTCATGTCTTCTGTTTCCAATTGCATTTCGATTATTTGACCAGCTCAAAATCACCGGGCTTCCAGGTCTTGTCGAACCAGGGCTGGAGCGGGCCGTACAGACGCAATAGCACGTTCCAGCCCTTGCCGGGCACAGTCTGCACCCAGTTGGACTCGTGACCCTTCGGTGCGGTCGGGCCGAACCAGACGTCCACCGAGGAGTCGGCATTGATGACGACACCTTTTCTCTGGCTGCTGATGCTCGGGAACTGATGGTCGGTCTGCAGCATCGAACGCGTCTGGTTGTCATAGACCACGATTGACCAGAAGTTCTTGGCCGGGATGTTGGGTGGCAGGTGAATCTTGTAGGTCTTGCTGCCATCCAGCGGCTTGCCCTCGGAATCGGTGGTCGCCGCGGCGTACTGAGAACCGACGCCGACGATCTTCATCGCCATGGCGGGGGTGATGCCGGTGGCGTAGTAGTGGAACAGGACGCGTCCATCGAGGTTGCGAACGCCGGGTTGCTTCAGGAACTCGTAGCTGCCGCCGGCGAAACTGGTGAACCACTTCCGATCTGGGTAGTAGTAGACGCCGTCGATGCGGGGACGAAACGTAAGGGCGCGCGAAGTCGCACTGGCCACTGCCGCCGCCTCGGTGAGGATCTTTTTCATGCGGGCATCGGGCGCGAAATTCTTGTCCTTCTCGATGCCGATGGCGGCGAGCAGGCCGAGCGTTTCCGGATTCAGCGCTTCGTTCGGTTCATACTGAACAATCGCGTTCACTTCCTCGTAGAAGTGGAAGTCGTTGGCATGAATCGTGTTGAATTCCTTGCCCGATACATTGATGAACTTCATCGGCGGCGGGTTCTTCGCATCGGAGAGCGAATAGACCTTGAAGAAGTTCTTGGTGTTGTCGAGGGACGTTTTCGTGCTGCCGTTGTCCAGGAAGCCACGATAGAACATCAGGTTGCCATAGGTTGGTGAGCGCATCACGACATAACCTTTCGGCACCTCACCCTTGTACCCCGGGGGCAGGAGCAGAAACTTGCCACCCTTGCCCTTATCCGGGCCAGCGTTTCCAAAGTCGCCCACATACTTGAACCAGTGGTCATCAACGATGCCGAGGACGTTCGGTGGCGTTTCGAGGACTAGCGGTCCCTTGCTGGTGTCCAGCCACGCCATGTGGTAGACGCTCTCGGTATTGGGTGTCAAGAAGAGCGACTTCGAGTCCATCAGGCGTTCCATGATGAGCAGGGTCTGGTTGTTCACCGCCCCCTGGCTGGCCCACCCAACACGGATAGCTTCAGCCGACGCACCCGGCATCGCGTTGAGAAAGGCCTCTACGCCGCGCATGAAGTCGAGGTTGTCATAGACCTTCTGCGTGGTGGCATCGTCAGGAAAACCATCGAAGAATTTCAACGTGCCGATGCGTGTCTCGACGCTGTCCGGCGTGGTGATGGCCTTGGGAATGTCCGTCGTCATCTTCATCTGCGGGGGCGCCGCCGCGAACGTGGCTGTTGCCAAGAAGAGCAGCGCGCCAAGAGTGCCGCTTACTTGGGCTGGAGTAATTTTCATGATTCGGCTTCCTCTTTGTCTATGTTTTGTGAGTTCTGCCTATGGGTAATACAGCTAACGTTCCGGCTTTGCCGCGCGGTGCGCAGCGCGCAGCGCCAAGCGTAACGCGTCGGTCAACAACCGGCTGTTAGATGGCACAAGGTAAAGACTCCGCATCGTTGGCCTATGGCATGTCCAGCCAATAGCAGAATCCAAGAAGGTACAGCAGCAAGTGAATAGCGAGAGCCGAGGCTAGAGCTACAGGCAGCAAGGCAGCAACGGCAATTCCGACGTTGTATCTTCTCGTTACCCATGTCGTGGCGCCCGCTTCTCCGAGGACGAACGCGGCAGACCAGATGCGGCAGTTATCGTGAAATGGAGTCGGAGCGCCATGGACTCCGATAGAACTGCACGAGAACTCGTAGGCGCAAAAGGGCAAGAAGAGGGGGTTAACGACATAGATCAGAGGCCAGGCGAGCACGAGCACCGCCACAGTGAGAATAGGCGGGATTGCTGCGATGCCAATCAGCCGCAGCGCTAATTGCGCCGTGTTGATTGCCTGTGCCATCTAACGTGCCCGGTAACCGGTGCGTGCCCGGTAGCCTAGGCGCATGGCGGCGCGTCCGCACGCGTCCGCGTTGACCGGGGGGTTAGGTAGCAGCCTTGTCATCGGGTATGAGTCGCTTTCCCAGGCTGACCGTTTGATCTTGTACATATCCCAGGCGCTCGTAGAACGCTAAGACGGCAGCATTCGTGGAGCGAATTTGCATGTTCAGCTTCGGACAGCCGATGGCTCTCAACATCTCTTCGACCCGGACCATAAGCGCCCGCCCTAGCCCGCGGCGCCTATACCGCTCTGCGACCGCTAGATAGTTGACCCAACCACGGTGGCCGTCGAACCCGGCCATTACCGACGCTATCACGCCGCCATCCAGCAGACCCACCAAGAACAGCTCGGGCTGGACGGTGAGCTTTCTTTGGATGTCCTTGCGAGGATCGTTCCAGGGCCTGACTAAGTCACATTCGTTCCACAGACGAACGACCGCCGCTTCATCGGCGTCCTGGTATCTCCGGATATCCACTGCTGCTACCTAACGTTCGCGTTTTGCCGCGCCGCACGGAGTGCGTAGCGCGGAGTAGTAGGCGTCGGTCAACAACGCGGTGTTAGGCCGCATGTTTGGCCTGACGGAAGAGAACCCACGCAGCAACCAATATCACCCACCCGATCAGAAAGACCGGTATGCCTATGCTCGATGTAAGCAAGACGGCGGTCAGAGAACCGCCGACGCAGATGCCACCGCCAATTGCGGATAACACATAGCTCTTGCGTAGGCGCGCGTTGCTATCGCTCGCGCGCTGTTCGCGGCGAGCTACGCTGCCGAATAGGGGCGCGATCAAGAGCGCCGCGACACCAATAGCCGCTCCTATCGCAGTAGGCACCCAAGGTGCGATCGTTTCTGAGCCTGGAAATCGAGACAGCGCGTACCCGAGCAAAGCACAGACCGCCACTACGCTGATCATCTGTAAGACATTGGCAGTTGCGCGATTCATGCGGCCTAACGTCTTGGTGTGCCGCGGGCCAGTGCGAGGCCTTGATACCGCGGTGCGCTGGCGGCCCGTCGGCACCACCTAAAGTTAGCGAGCACGGGTACGAGGGCGCCAGTAGAAGGGGCGTCGGGAATGATGCGCGATGGCGAATATGACGATGCCATCGGGCTCCGGGCGGTAGACCAGGGAGAATCGGAACCCCTTGACGATGACCCGGCGTGTATTGGCACGGGAAGGGGAGCCAGACTGAGGAAACGCAAGAGCGCGGGCTGCGGCCTCTTCCACAGCCGCGGTGAAGCGCTCGCCCAAGCCGGGTTGCGCTTCATTGTGATAGATGACTTCGGCGAGGAACTCTAGGCGCGCCGCGGCTATGAACCGCGCGCGCTTCACCGAGCGAGGCGTCTTGCCTCGGCAAATACGTCTTCGGCCGAGATCGTTGGCAGTTCACCGCGATCGTATGCGGCCGCGCGCTCTTCAATCTCGCGGTCCCATGCCGCTTCGATCTCCGCAAGCGGTGGATCCTGGATGGACTCCAACAGGAGCTCCGCCAGCTGCGCACGCTCGTCGGCCGTAAGAGATTTGGCCTGCTTTTCCAGTTCCTTAAGCGCGTTCGACATATCTAGGCCTCCGCGGGTCACGGTGATTCTACGCCTCCCTACGCCTGCCCTTATCGTGCACGCTAACTAGTGATTAGGCGACGACCCGCCGCCCAGGAAAGTATCCATTGGTTGAAGCATGCTCCCAATACTAGAAGCTTGTTAATGCCGATAGGTACCCAGATCTAGGATCACAAATCTAGATACGTCGAGAAACGGCCGAGCCCGAAAGCAACCGCCACACAGCACACCCCAGCGGGGCGCCAAGCGGCTATTCGTCCTGCTTCGCCTTCCCGCCGCCGGCCAGGTTGCCGATGAAGTAGCGCGTCAGCGCCACCCAGAACTCCTGCCCCGAATGCCTGGCCGAGAGGGCGGAGATGTCGCCGTAGCCCTTGTGCGCGATGGTCGACAACATGAGCACGAGGACAACGACGGCGGCCTTCTGCAGTAGCCCCGGCCAGAAGCCGTCCAGAGCCGCCCTCATTTCATCCGCCGCGCGAGCCCCAGCACGCCGCGCAGGATGTCGATCGGCGGCGGCGGACAGCCGGGCACCGCGAAGTCCACGGGAATGACGTTCGCTACCCGCCCGCAGCTCGCGTAGCTCTCGCCGAAGATGCCGCCGTCGCAGCCGCAATCGCCCACCGCCAGCACCAGCTTCGGATCGGGCGTCGCCTCGTAGGTGCGCTTCAGCGCCACTTCCATGTTGTGCGACACCGGGCCGGTCACCATCAGCAGGTCCGCATGGCGCGGGCTCGCGACGAACTTGATGCCGTAGCCCTCGAGGTTGTAGTAGGGATTGTTCAGCGCGTGGATCTCGAGCTCGCAGCCGTTGCACGAGCCCGCGTCCACCTGGCGGATGCACAGCGCGCGCCCGAGGATGTGCAGGATCTCGTGGTGGATGCGCGCCACCTCGGGCAGCTTGTCGAGGTTGTAGACCGGCTCGGTGAGGATGCCGGTGCGCAGGATCTTCCAGACGATGCGCTGCATCAGAGGTCGTGCCCGGAATAGGACAGGTTGAACGACTTGTTGATCAGCGGGAAGTCCGGGACGATGTTGTCCATCACCGCGTGCTCGAGCGCCGGCCAGTTCTGCCAGGAGGGGTCGTGCGCGTGGCAGCGGCGGATCGCGCCGCCCTCCAGCTCCAGCGCGCAGAACACTTCGCCGCGCCAGCCTTCCACCCAGCCGGCGCCATAGGCCTCGCCCGCGGGCACCTGCAGCTCGACGCGATGCTCGCCGCGCGGCGGCTTGTCGCAGATCTCGCCGATCAGGCGCAGCGACTCGAGCGTTTCGTCGAAGCGCACGCTGACGCGCGCGGCGACGTCGCCGTTGCGCTGCGTGGCCATGCGCACCTCGAGCGACTCGTAGGGCGCCCAGGCCTGGTCGCAGCGCAGGTCGATGGCGTGGCCGCTCGCGCGCGCGGCGAGCCCGGTGACGCCGAGGCGCGCCGCGAGCTCGGGACGCAGGCGGCCGGCACTTAGGAAGCGGTCCTGCAGGCCCGCGTGGCCGTCGAGGATGGCGCGCAGCGACTTCACTTCCTTCGCCAGGCGCTCGCCGTCCGCGCGCATGCGCTCGAGCATCGGTGGCGCAACGTCGGCCGCCGCGCCGCCCGGCACGACGCCGTCCATCATGAAGCGGTGGCCGAAGATCTCGCGCGAAGCGCGCTGCCAATCCTCGCGCAGGCGCGAGAACTGGGTGAGGCCGAAGGCGAGGCCGGCGTCGTTGGCGAGCGCGCCGAGGTCGCCGAGGTGGTTGGCGACGCGCTCGCGCTCCAGCATGAGGCCGCGCAGCCACGCGGCGCGCGGCGGCAGCTCGACGCCGGCGGCGTCCTCCAGCGCCATGCAGTACGCCCAGGCGTGCGCCACGGTCGAGTCGCCCGAAATGCGCCCGGCGAGGCGGTGCGCCTCCAGCGGCGCGAGCTGCGTGAAGCGCTTCTCGATGCCCTTGTGCACGTAGCCCAGGCGCGCTTCGAGCCGCAGCACCTTCTCGCCGACGATGGAGAAGCGGAAGTGCCCCGGCTCGATGATGCCGGCATGCACCGGGCCTACCGGGATCTCGTGCACGCCGTCGCCCTCGACGCGCACGAACGGGTAGTCGATCACCCCGCAGTCGGCGAAAGCCTCGCGGCCACTCGCCGCGCGCGCGAGCGGCTGGTAGGCGGCCGGCCAGGCGCCGTGGTTGAGCCACGGCCTGCGGTCGGCGGCATTCTCCACCGTCAGGCCGAGGAGGTCGCCGAGCGCGCGCTGCATGCGCCCCGCGAAGTGGAAGACCGGCGCCAGGTCGGGAAACGTCGCCTCGCCCGCGAGCGGCAGTTCGGCCCACTGCAGTCCTTCGGGCGTCGCGTAGGCGGCGCACAGCACGCGCCCTTCCGCGCGCTCGGTGCCCCACAGCGCGACCAGGCGGCCGCCGCGCGCGGCGAGCGCGCGCGCGTGCGTCACCCAGGCTTCGCGGCGCAGGCGCTCGCGCTTCATCCGGCCACCATGCGCGCGGCTTCGCGGTACCAGCTCTCGAGGTACGGCGGCACGTACAGGCCGAGCACCAGCGCGATCCCCAGGTGCACGAACACCGGCACGAGCGCGGGCTGGTGCGGCAGCGGCTTGAAGGAGGAATCGCCGAACACCATCGGCTGCACGCGCTGGAACACCGAGGCGAAGGCCACGCCCAGGCCGACGAGCAGGAACGGCGTCGCCCAGGGCTGCTCGCGCATCGCCGTGACGAGGATCAGGAACTCGCTCGCGAACACGCCGAAGGGCGGCATGCCGAGGATCGCCAGGGAGCCGATCATCAGGCCCCAGCCGACGGTGGGGCTCGAGCGGATCAGGCCGCGGATCTCGCTCATCGTCTGCGTGCCCGCCTGCTGCGCGGCGTGGCCGACCGCGAAGAAGATGGCGGACTTGACCAGGGAATGCACCGTCATGTGCAGCAGCCCGGCGAACGTGGCCACCGCGCCGCCCACGCCGAAGGCGAAGGTGATGAGGCCCATGTGCTCGATGGACGAGTAGGCGAACATGCGCTTCACGTCGCGCTGCCGCGACAGGAAGAAGGCCGCCACCAGCACGGACAGCAGGCCGAAGAACATCATCAGCTGGCCCGCGAGCGCGGTGCCCAGGGCGCCATCGGTCAGCACCTTGCAACGCAGCACCGCGTACAGTGCGACGTTGAGCAGCAGCCCCGAGAGCACCGCGGAGACCGGCGTCGGGCCTTCGGCGTGCGCGTCGGGCAGCCAGTTGTGCACCGGCACCAGGCCCACCTTGGTGCCGTAGCCGACGAACAGGAACGCGAACGCGAGTCCCATGATGCGTGGATCAAGGCTCGCCTTGATCGTCTCCAGCTCCGTCCAGTGCAGCGCGACCTCCGGGCCCGCGCCGGCGCGCTCGGCCGCCATGTAGAGCAGCACCGTGCCGAACAGCGCCTGCGCGATGCCCACGCCGCACAGGATGAAGTACTTCCACGCCGCCTCCAGGCTCGCCGCCGTGCGATAGACGCTCACCAGCAGCACCGTGGCGAGCGTCGCGGCCTCGGTCGCCACCCACAGGAAGCCCATGTTGTTGGTGGTGAGCGCGAGCAGCATCGTGAAGCTGAACAGCTGGTACATGCTGTGGTACAGGCGCAGGCGCCGCGGCGTCATCTTGCCGTGCGCCTGCTCGACGCGCATGTAGGGCCGCGAGAAGATCGCGGTGGTGAGCGCGACGAAGGCGGTGAGCGCCACCAGGAACACGTTCAGCGGGTCGATGAAGAACTCGCGCTGCAGCGCGAAGCGCGGGCCGGAGGCGATCACGTCGGCGGTGAGCGCCGCGGCCGCGCCGAAGGTGCCGGTGCTGAACGCGACGTTCAGCTCCGGCGCGAAGCGCCGGTGCCCGGCGAGGCCGAGCACCAGCGCGCCGGCGAGCGGCAAGCCCAGCAGGAACAGCAGCGGCTCGACGCTACTCATCCTTCAGCTTCTCCAGGTGGCGGATGTCCAGGCTGTCGAACTGCTGCCGGATCTGGAACAGGAACACGCCGAGGATCAGGATGCCGACCAGCACGTCGAGCGCGATGCCGAGCTCGACGACCATCGGCATGCCGTAGGTGGCCGCGGTCGCGGCGAAGAACAGGCCGTTCTCCAGCGCGAGGAAGCCGATCACCTGCGGCACGGCCTTGGAGCGCGTGATCATCATCATCAGCGACAGCAGCACGCAGGCGAGCGCGATGCCCAGCGTGCCGCGCGCGACGGACGCCGACAGCTCGGAGATCGGCTGCGCCAGGTTGAAGGCGAAGATGACCAGCACGATGCCGACGATCAGCGTGGTGGGAATGTTGATCAGCGTCTCGATGTCCCAGCGCACGTTCAGGCGGTCGATCACGCGGTGCAGCAGCCACGGAATGAGGAACACCTTGAGCGCGAGCGTCAGGCCCGCCGAGACGTACAGGTGCGGCTGGTGCGAGACGTAGCCCATCGCGGCCGTGGCGGCGACCAGCACCACGCCCTGCATCGTGTACAGGTGGATCAGCGACAGGATGCGCCGCTGCGCGAGCATGGCGAAGGCGAGCAGCAACAGCAGCGCCGCGAGCAGGTTGATGAACTGCAGCGCGAGGCCGCTCATCGGCCGGGCGCGCCGAGCAGCAGGTTCACCAGCATGGCGATCACCGCGAGCATGAAGGCCATGCCGAGGAACTCCGGCACGCGGAAGATGCGCATCTTGGCCGACAGCGTCTCCAGCAGCGCGAGCAGGAAGCCGCCCAGCGCCAGCTTGGCGAGCAGCAGCGGCAGCGCGGCGAGCAGCGCGAGCGGCGCGTGCGCCCCGGCCACGCCCCAGGGCACGAACAGCGCGATGCCGATGCAGGCGTAGGCGAACAGCTTCAGCGCGGCCGCCCATTCCATCAGCGCGAGGTGCCGCCCCGAGTACTCGAGCACCAGCGCCTCGTGGATCATGGTCAGCTCCAGGTGCGTGGCCGGGTTGTCCACCGGCACGCGCGCGTTCTCGGCCAGCGCCACCATGACCAGCGCCACGGCCGCGAGCGCGAGGCTGGGCTGGATGCCGACCTCGCGCGCCGAGAGCGTGCGCACGATGGTGGTGAGCGAGGTCGAGTCCGAGATCAGCGCGGTGGTGAACAGCACCATCAGCAGCGCCGGCTCGGCGAGGAAGCCCACCAGCATCTCGCGGCGCGCGCCGAGCGAGCCGAAGGCGGTGCCGATGTCCATCGCGGCGAGCGACACGAACACGCGCGCCAGCGCGAACAGGCCCACCAGCGCGATCGCGTCGGCCGCGGGCGAGAGCGGCAGCTCGGTGGACAGCGTCGGCACGATGCCGCAGGCGAGCGTCATGCAGCCGAACACGAGGTACGGTGCGGCGCGAAACAGCGGCGAGGCGCGCTCGGCGAGGACCGAATCCTTGTTGAACAGCTTGTGCAGCGTGCGGTAGGGCTGCAGCAGCCCGGGGCCGCGGCGACTCTGCAGCCAGGCGCGGCACTGGTTGACCCAGCCCAGGAACAGCGGCGCGAGCGCGAGCGCCGCGAGGATCTCGAGCAGCTGCGCGGCGAAGCCGAGCGCGCTCATCGCGTCACCCACACCAGCAACGCGATCACGGTGGCGAAGCTGTACAGCAGGTAGATGGCGATGCGCCCCTGCTGCAGCCGGCCGACGAAGCGCGCGGTCGCCTCCACCGCGCGCGCCGCCGGCAGGTAGAGCCAGTGCCAGAAATGGTCGCCCACCTCCACTGCGTAGCGCGGGCGCGCGTCGAAGGCGGTGGGCAGCTCGCGCTGCATGCGGAACAGCGGCTCGAAGATCTGCCGCACCGGCTGGCCGAAGCCCTCGGCGGTGTCCTGCATGCGCGCGTTCTGCCACGGGTGGCCGCAGTCCCAGGCCGGCGCGCGGCGCACGCGCCCGTGGTACAGCCGCCGCACGAGGAAGAACGCGAGCGCGAAGCTCGCCGCCACGCCCGCGAGGAAGAACAGCGGCGCGTAGCTGGCGCGCTCGATCGACACCGGCACGAGCAGCCAGTTGCCGCCGGCGAGCGTCGTCAGGCTCGCGTGCACGAGCATCGTGGTCACCGGCGCGAGCACGTCCAGGCCCTGCGCGGGCAGCAGGCCGAGCGCGACGCAGCCCGCCATCAGCCACAGCATGCCGGTGCGCTCCCAGGGCCCGGCGTCGTGCGCGCCGGCGAGCTTTTCCTCGCGGTGCTGGCCGAGGAACACCACGCCGTAGAACTTGACCATCACGTAGCCGGCGAGCGCGGCCACCAGCGCGATCAGCGCCGCCACCGCGGGCACCAGCATGTTGAGGAACGAGTTGGGCAGGTGCGGGGTAAAGAGGAAGCTCTGCAGCAGCAGCCACTCCGAGACGAAGCCGCCGAGCGGCGGCAGCCCCGCGCTCGCCAGCACGCCGAGCAGCGTCGCCCAGCCGACCCAGGGCATGACGCGCATCAGCCCGCCCAGCCGCCCGAGGCTGCGCTCGCTGGTCGCGTGCAGCACCGCGCCGGTGGCGATGAACAGCAGGCTCTTGAAGAACGCGTGGCTCGCCACGTGGTAGAGCGCCGCGGTGAGCGCGAGCGCCGCCACCGCGTCCATGCCGTAGGCGGCGAACAGCAGCGCGAGCCCGATGCCGGCGAAGATCAGCCCGATATTCTCGACCGAGGACCAGGCGAGCAGGCGCTTCATGTCGGACTGCACCGCCGCGAACACCACGCCGAACAGCGCGGTGACCAGGCCGATGGCCAGCACCAGCACGCCCCACCACCAGATCTGCGCGGGCAGCAGGTCGTAGGCGACGCGCAGGAAGCCGTACACCGCGGTCTTCAGCATCACGCCGCTCATCAGCGCCGAGACGGGCGAGGGCGCCGCCGGGTGCGCTTCCGGCAGCCACACGTGCAGCGGCACGAGGCCCGCCTTGGCGCCGAAGCCGACGAGCGCGAGCACGAACGCGATCGAGGCCCAGAAGGGCGGGAGATTCTGCAGGCGCATGTTGGCGAAGCTGTAGTCGCCGGTGTTCGCCTGCAGCACGCCGAAGCAGAGCAGGATCGCGATGGCGCCCAGGTGCGCGATCAGCAGGTACAGGTAGCCCGCGCGGCGGATCTCGGCGCTGCGGTGGTTCGCGGTGACGAGGAAGAACGAGGCGAGCGCCATCGTCTCCCACATCACCATGAAGGCGTAGGCGTCGTCGGCCAGCACCACCAGCGCCATCGCGGCGAGGAACACGTGGTACTGGAAGCACAGCAGCCCGGGAGGCGTTCCCTCCGCGCGGCGGAAATACCCGGCGGAGAACAGCGAAACGCCGGCGGCGGCGCCGCCGATCACCATCAGGAAGAGCGCGGAGAGCGCGTCCAGCCGGAAGTGGAAGGGCAGCCCGGGCAGGCCGATCGGCAGCACCGCGGTCTGCGGCGTGCCCCACACCGCGGGCAGCGCGACGACGACCAGCGCGATCGCCACTGCGGCGCCGGCGGGAAACAGCACGCGCGCCACGAGCACGAAGCGCTGCAGCGCGGCGAGCCCCGCCACGCCGAGCACGATCCAGGCCGCGGCGAGCGCGAGCGCCGCAGCGAGCTGCGGGGCGGCGCTTACTTGCCCTCCCGGCACTCGTGCAGCTGGCGGTACACGTGCCCGTTCCTGCCGGAGACGAACGCGTACACGAAGTCGGCGCCGCCCGCGGCGCGGCCGCGCGCGCCGTAGCGCACGAACACGCAGTCGCTCATCATCTGCGCGTCGGCGCGGTAGTCGCCCGCGTCGCCCGAGCGCAGCAGCCGCAGCGCCACGCCGCGCTCGCCCACGCGCCGCAGCTCGAACTCCAGGTCGCGTCCCACCAGGTAGCGGCAGCCGAGGCTGCCGTCGGCCTCCAGGTCGCAGCGCGCGCCGCGCCGCGTCGCCTCGTAGGGCGGTTCGAGCGCGTCCGCGGGCGCGGCGGCGACGAGCGCCGCCGCAGCCAGCGCCCGCCTAAACGCGCCGCCCGGTGTAGTCCTCGGCAATCTTGTCGTCGTAGAAGGTGGTGGGGTTCGGCGCCGCCATGAAGCGCCGGTAGACCTCGGGATAGACCTTCGGGTACTGCCAGACCTGGCCGTTGGCGAGCTCCACTTCCAGCGTCTGGTTCTTCTCGTCGTAGCCGACCGCGCGGATCTTCGAGGAGTTGACGCGCTTGCGGTCCATCAGCGCACCCGCTTCGCGTTCCAGGCGCCGCCGCTGTCGACCGCGCCCTCGATCGCCGCACCCTGCACGCGGCCGCTGTAGGTCTTGCCGGCCAGCCTGAACGACAGGCGCTCGCCGCGCAGCGCCACGTTCTCGAGCGCCACGTCCCCGCCCTTGGCGCGCGCGGTGCCGCTGACGCGGGTGATCTGCTGCTTCAGGTCGAGCGTCACCGGGCCGCCGGGCAGGCTCGCCGTCCAGCGTCCCTCGACCTTCGCCGGCACCACGTACAGGTAGATCAGCGTCGTGGTCACGCCGCTGATCTGCACCTTCTCCTCGAGGTCCATCTGCACGTACTTTTCCGGGATCCAGCCGGACAGCGGATAGTCGTGCGACAGCACGCGCGTGCCGGGGCGCAGCTCGGCGAGCAGCTTGTCGCGCAGCAGGTTCACGGTCTCGGGCAGCAGGTACAGGGTGAGCACCGTGGCGCGCGAGATGTCGGTCTTGAACAGGTCGGCCTTGACGAACTTCACGCGATCGGCGATGCCCTCGCGCTGCGCGTCGGCGTTCGCCTGGCGCACCAGCTCGTCCTTGATCTCGACGCCGAAGCCGCTCGCGCCGAACACCAGCGCCGCGGTGCGCACGATGCGCCCGTCTCCCGAGCCGAGGTCGACGAGGAAGTCCGTCGGGCCGACGTCGGCGTACTCCAGCATCTTCGACACCACGCTCTGCGGCGAGGGCACGTACGGCCCGGCGTCGACCGGCTTGTCGGCCAGCGCGGCGAGCGGCAGCAGCAGCGCGAGCGCCAGCAGCCTCACGGCGCTTCCACGTGCTCGACGTTGACCTGCACCGACGGCACGCCCTGCCAGTCGTTCACGCTCAGCCGGTAGGCGGCGCGAAAGCGGGCGGGCAGAGGGTCGAGGGCGTTGAAGCGCATGGCGTCCAGTCGCCGGCCGTCCATCACGAGCTTGAGCTTGGAGTGCTTTTCGCCGACGACGCGCTGGCTTTCGAGCGCGAATGTATCGCAGAAGAGCGGCGCCGGAAAGCCCGGGCCCCAGACGCCCGCCTCCAGCAGCTGCGCGAGGCCGAGCGAGAGCTCGGATGCGCTCAGGTTGCCGTCGGTCTCGACGGTGCGCGTCAGCGCCTCGCGCGGCATGGTCTGCTCGGCGACCTGCGCCAGCACCTCGCGGAAGCGCTCGAAGTCGGCGGCGCGCAGCGTGAGGCCCGCGGCCTGGGCGTGCCCGCCGAAGCGCGCGACGAGGCCCGGCGCGCGCTTGGCGACCAGGTCGAGGCAGTCGCGCAGGTGAAACCCCGGGATCGAGCGTCCCGAGCCGCGAATGTCGCCGCCCGCCGACGGGGCGAAGCAGAACACCGGGCGGTGCAGCCGCTCGCGCAGGCGCGCGGCGAGGATGCCCACCACGCCCTGGTGCCACGAGGGATCGTAGAAGGCGGCCGCCGCGCCCGGCGCCTCGGCGATCGCTTCCGCCGCGGCCCTGGCCTGCTCGAGCATGCCGGCCTCGATCCTGCGGCGCTCGCGGTTGAGGCGGTCGAGCTCCAGCGCGCCGTTCGCCGCCGCGCCCGGGTCGTCGGTCACCAGGCAGGCGATGCCCAGGCTCATGTCCGCCAGGCGCCCCGCGGCATTCAGGCGCGGGCCGAGCACGAAGCCCAGGTCGAAGCCGCCGGCCTGCGCCGGCGCGCGTCCCGCGGCGCGCAGCAGCGCGTCGATCCCGGGCTGCGATTTCCCTGCGCGGACGCGCTTCAGGCCTTGCGCGACGAGGATGCGGTTGTTGGCGTCGAGCGGCACCACGTCGGCGACCGTGCCGAGCGCCACCAGGTCGGTGAGCGCGGCGAGGTTGGGCTCGGGCTTGCCGTCGAAGGCGCCGCGCCGGCGCAGCTCGGCGCGCAGCGCGAGCATCACGTAGAACATGACGCCGACGCCGGCGAGCGCCTTGGAGGCGAAGCCGCAGCCCGGCTGGTTGGGATTGACGATGCACGCCGCGCGTGGCAACTCGGCGCCGGGCAGGTGATGGTCCGTGATCAGCGTGTCGATGCCGAGCTGCCGCGCGCGCTCCACGCCCTCGACGCTCGCGATGCCGTTGTCCACCGTGATCAGCAGCTGCGGCCTGCGCCCGGCCGCGAGGTCGGCGAGCTCGGGCGTCAGGCCATAGCCCAACTCGAAGCGGTTGGGCACCAGGTAATCCACCTCGGCGCCCATCGCCGAGAGCGCGCGCATGCCGACCGCGCAGGCGGTGGCGCCGTCGGCGTCATAGTCGGCGACGATCAGCAGGCGCCTTTTCGCCGCGATGGCGTCCGCGAGCAGCGCCGCGGCCTCCTCGCAGCGCGCGAGCGAAGCCGGCGGCAGCAGCCGCCGCACGTCGTCGTCGAGCTCGGCGGCCGAGCGCACGCGCCGCGCGGCGTACACGCGCGCCAGCACCGGGTGCACGCCGGCGTTCACCAGCGCCCGGCGGTCCGCCTCGCTGAAGGCGCGCTCAACGATGCGCATGGCTCTCGAGCGGGCGCGCGCGCCGCCAGAAGCGCCGCAGATCGTGGCGCGCGGCTTCCACGGCGAGCCCCGCCCCGGGCGCGTGCAGGGTCAGCATGCCAAGGCGGCCCGCGCGCAGCGCTTCGAGCAGCGGCGCGAACCAGGCTTCGTCCATCGCGCCCTCGAGCGCGCCGAGCTGGACGAGGTGGCGTCCTGCGCCGGGCAGCGCCGCCAGCCACTCGGCGGCCGCGCGCGGGGCCGCGTGCGATTCGATGCCGGCGGCGCGCGCCAGGCCGCGCGCGAGCGGATCGTCCGAGGCGATCGAGCGCCACGGCGCGCGCAGCGCTGCAGGCAGCTCCCCCGCGCCCCACAGCCAGACGCCGTTCGCCGCGGCCTCGCGGCCTTCGTTCGCCGGGTGGTCGTGCAGCGCCATCTGGATCTCGTTCAAGAGCGCGGGCCACGGCGCGGCGGGCATGCACTCGGCGAAATCGCGCCCCCAGACTTCCGCGGCCGGCGGCGCGTCGATCGGCGCGGGCGCGCTCGACATCGTCCACGCGTCCGGGGTCGCGGCGCGGAACTCGTGGCGCCCGGCGAAGTGGCGGTTGAGCGTCCCGACGAGCGCGTCCGCGGCCCGCGCGTCGAGCGCCGTGGCGGGCACGATCACCACCCGGTCGCGCAGCACGCGGTAGTGCACCGGATCGGCGCGCAGCCGGAATCCCGCCTCGCCCGCGGTGAGCGCGCCCGCGGGAACCGGGTCGAGCCCGCAGGCGCGGCCGAGCCATGCCGCGGCGCCTTGCGGGTCGGCGCGCGTCGCGCGCCCGCGCGCGAGCAGCAGCTCGAGCGCCGGCAGCCGCGCCTCGGCCGCCAGCGCGCCGGCGAGCATCAGCTCGCAGTGCATGCCAGCTCGACGATGCGCGCGCGGCGCCCGAGCAGGTGCCGCACGAGGAGCTTGTACTGGTCGAGATCGAACCTGGGGCGGCGCGCTGCCTCCAGCAGCGCGGCCACCTCGTCTTCCGACCTCGCGGTGCCGAGGTAGCACCACTGGTGCACGACGTGCAATTCGCTCGCCTCGCGCTCGCGGTCCTCCTCCAGCACGCCGACCGGGCCGCGCCAGGGCCAGGCGGCGGTCTTCATGCCGGCGAGCGCCGCGGCGAGCCGCGCGTGGTGCGCGGCCGGTGATTCCTTCGCCGCGCACAGGCCCGCGCAGCGCCCGATCTGGTGGCGGAAGCACGCGCCCTTCCTCGCGCGCTCGAAGCCCAGGGACTGCAGGCACAGGCCGTGCGCGTCGGCCAGGCCGCGCAGCGCCTCGAGCGCCGCGCGCTTCGAGCGGAACAGGCCGTGCACGTGCTCGAGCCCTTCGGCGCCGAAATCCCGCGCGAGGCGCAGGCGCAGGCCGTCGAAGGCGAAGCCGCACAGTTCCGTGGCGCGGCGCAGCTGCCGGTTGAACACGGGCAGCAGCTCCTTGACCAGCGCCGCCTCGCGCAGCAGCGCGCCGAGCTCGCCCGCGGTGCGCTGCCACTCGATGCGGCGCACTTCGCGCGCGAGCTGCATCTCCCTGCCCGAGCGCAGGTCGCCGGCGAAGTGCGCGAGCACGCGCGAGCGCATGTGCTTCGACTTGCCGACGTAGAGCGGCGTGCCGCCCTCGCCGTAGAACAGGTATACGCCCGGCGCCTCGGGGATCTCGTCCACCATCGCCGGATCGAGGTGCGGCGGCAGCGACGGCTGCTTGGCCACCTGGCGCGCGGCCACCGCCATCACCTCCGCGCCGCGCTCCTCGGCGGCGAGGCGCAGGAACTGCCAGACCGCGTCGGCGTCGCCGAGCGCGCGGTGGCGCGCGCGGCATTGCAGCCCGTGGCGCGCGATCAGGCTGTCGAGGTTGTGGCGCGCATGCTCCGGGTACAGGCGCCGCGACAGGCGCACCGTGCACAGCGTCTTCGCGCGGAAGTCGAGCCCGGCGCGCGCGAACTCTCGCTTCAGGAACCCGTAATCGAAGCGCGCGTTGTGCGCGACGAACACGCGGCCCTGCAGGCGCTCGTGCAGGTCCCCGGCGAGGCGCCCGAAGGTCGGTGCGCCCGCCACCATGTCGTTGGTGATGCCGGTGAGCGCCTGGATGGCCGCGGGGATCGGTGTTTCCGGGTTGACGAGCGTCGACCACTCGTCGCGCACCTCGCCGCCCTCGACCTCGATGACCGCGATCTCGGTGACGCGGTCGTGCGCCGGGTGCGCGCCGGTGGTTTCCAGGTCGACGATGGCGAGGGGCGCGTCCAGCATGGATATACGTCCAGTACCGGGACTCTAGCGCAAAAGCTGCGCGATCTGCCACGCCGCGAAGCCGAGGATGGTCGCGCCCGAGACGAAGTTGATGCCGCGCAGCAGGCGCGCGTCGAGCCGCGCGCGCAGGCGGCCGGCGCCGAGCGCGAGGATCAGCCACCACGACGCCGAGCCGAGGAACACCGCGAGCGTGATCGCCGCGGCGGCCGCGTAGTCCGCGCTCGCCGCGAGCCCGAGCCCGGCGAAGATGGCGGCGAAGGCGAGGATGGTGGGCGGGTTGGCGAGCGTGAGCGCGAGCGTCGAGAGGAAGGCCTGCGCGAGGCTCGCCGGCTTCTCCGGCGCGCCGTCCGCGCTCGGCTTCGCCATGAGCGTCTGCACGCCGAGCCAGACGAGGAACGCCGCGCCGGCGAGCCCGATCCAGAACGCGTGCGCGAGCAGCACGCCCGAGATCGCGGTGAGGCCGAAGGCCGCCACCGCGCCGTAGAAGCCGTCCGCGAGCGCGATCCCCATGCCGGAGGCGAGGCCGGTCGCGGCGCCGAAGGCGAGCGTGCGGCGCAGGCACAGCACCCACATCGGGCCGACGGTCGCGGCGAGCAGGAAGCCGAAGGCGAGGCCCTTGAGAAAGAGGCCGCTCATCCGAGCGGCACGTGGCGCGGCTCGGCGCGCACGCGCGCCAGCCACGCGTTCACCGCCGGGAAGGCTCCCAGGTCGAAGCCGCCGTCGGCGGCGCAATGCGTGTAGGCGTACAGCGCGATGTCGGCGATGGTGTAGCGGCCGGCGGCGAAGAACGGCTCCTTGCCCAGGTGCTGCTCCATCACGGCGAGCGCCTTGCGCCCGCGCTCCTGCAGGCGCGGCAGCTCGGCGCGGCGCGGCGAGTCGGGCGGCTGGTACCGGAGGATGGCGCGCGCCACCGCGATGCACGGCTCGTGGCTGTACTGCTCGAAGAACATCCACTGCAGCACGCGCGCGCGCTCCAGGCGCCCGGCGGGCAGGAGCGGCGTGCCCTCGGCGAGGTAGTGCAGGATCGCGCCCGACTCGGGCAGGAAGCCGCCGTCCGCGAGCTCGAGCGTCGGCACCTGGCCGTTCGGGTTGCGCGCGAGGAATTCCGCCGTGCGCGTCTCGCCCTTCGTCGTGCTCACCTCGATCCAGCGGTAGGGCAGCCGCAGCTGCTCCAGCGCGAGCTTCACCTTGTAGCAGTTGCCCGAATCCGCCATGCCGTACACCGTGACCATTCCTGCCTCCTAGCGCCAGTGCCGGCGCAGCCATTGCGCCGTGGGCGCGATGTCCACCCGCTCGGCGAACGCCACCATCTCCGCAATGCGGTCCACGCAATCGAGCGGGAAGGCCTCCCCGGGCGCGAAGGCGGGCGCGAGGCGGCGGTAGCGGCCGCCGAGCAGCTGGCGGCACTGGTAGTCGGCGATGCCGACGGTGCCGTCGAACATCACGCCGAGCAGCGCCTGCGCCCATTGCGCGTAGCCCCAGTCGTGGCGCTTGCCCTTCACGTAGAGGAGCGAGCTGCCGGTGCCGAGCGAGAACAGCGCGACGTCCTTGAGCGCCACGGCGCGCCCGATGCGCGCGTCCTGGGTCTGCGCGAGCGCGCACATCGACGGGTTGTTGGCGAACACGCCGCCGTCCACGAAGCCGTCCACGGTGGGGAAGAAGGTCGGCGCGGCGCAGGTGTACAGGCCGACTTTCCAGGCGGGCATCGCGCCGTCGCTGTCGCGGCCCGGGAAGTTGTGGAACAGCTTGGGCTTCCAGCGCCGCTTCTCCGGCCGCGGATGCTCGTTGTCCAGGTCGAAAGCGGTGATCAGCACGCGCTTGCGCAGGTCGCGCAGGCGCGCCTCGCCCAGCATGCGCTGCAGGTGGCGCTTCAGGCCGTCGCTGTGGTATTGCGCGCCGATGAGCGTGCCCATGTCCTTGACGTTGTCGAGCCAGGAGTCGTCGAAGATGTCGCGCGAGGTGTCGTGATAGAGCGAGAGGATCTGCTCCAGGCCCACGCCCCGGGCGAGCAGCAGCGCGATCAGCGCGCCGGTCGAGGTGCCGGCGAGCAGGTCGGCGCGCTCCAGCCACCCTTCGAGCCCACGCTCGCGGCTCAGGCGGATGAGCAGCATCGCGCTGATCAGGCCGCGGATGCCGCCGCCGTCGAGCGAGAGGATGCGGAAGCGGGCCATGCTAGCGCACGAGCGTCACGAGGAGCTCGGCATCATACGGCAGCGTGAACGCCGCCGGCAGCGGGTGTCCCTGCGGCAGATCCAGCTCGGCGGCCGGCTTCAAGCGCACGTCGCGCACGAGCAGGCTGGCGATGCGCCATTCGGGGTCGAACAGCGCGGTGAACTCCGGCATGCCGAGCAGCGCGCGCGTCACGTAGCCTTCCGGCGCGTCGCGCTCCTCGGGCCAGTGGCGCGACGCCGACGCCTGGCGCGCGAGCAGCGCGGAGAGCCACGGGTAGTGCGCCACGCGGCCGAAGCGCAGGCGCAAGTCGGCGCGCCGGCCGGCCTGGCGCTGCGCCGTGCGCACCGCGTCCTGCGTGGCGGCATGAGCGGGCGGGCAGGTCGCGACGAGCGCCGCGTCGCCGACGTTGCGCCACTCGACGCCGAGCGCGCACGGCGCAGCGGCGAGCGCGAGCGCGGCGAGCGCGTTCACGCGCGCGACGCCGCGGCCAGCTCGGCCGCGGACAGGTTGTGGATGCGCCCGTAGCCGGCGACGAAGCGCGCGTCGCGCGGCGCGATGCGCCAGAAGGCGAAGTCGGCGAGCTCGAAGTTGACCGCCTGCGCGGGAAAGCGCGCCAGCCACGCGCGCTTGAGCGCCGCATCCTCCCCCAGTTGCGCGGCTTCGCCGCGGATGCTGACGCGCGCGAGCGTGAACGGATCCTCGCGCCCGTCGTCGGTCTCGGCGATCGACAGCGCGACGCGCGGGTCGGCGGCCATGTCCTGCGTGTGCCAGGCGAGGCGGCTGACGTGCACGTGGAAGGCGTCGAAGCCGGGCGCGGCGAGCACGAGCGTCATCGACACGAGCGGCGCGCCCTGGCGCAGCGTGCCGAGGTGCGCGAGGCGCGCGCCGCGCAGCAGCCGCGCGAGCGCGGCCGTGTCCTCGGAGTTCATCGCGGCGATTGTAGTATTCTCGGCGTCCCGTGCGCTACGAGTTGCTCGTCGGCCTGCGCTACACCCGCGCCAAGCGCCGCAACCACTTCATCAGCTTCATCTCGCTCATCTCCATGGCGGGCATCGCGCTCGGCGTGGCGGCGCTGATCGTCGTGCTGTCGGTGATGAACGGCTTCCAGCACGAGCTGCGCACGCGCATCCTGTCGGTGGTCTCGCACGTGCAGCTCGGCGCGCCGAGCGGCCGGCTGGAGGACTGGAAGAGCCTGGCGGACGCGGCGCGCCAGCATCCGCGCGTGCGCGAGGCGGCGCCGTTCGTCAACGCGCAGGGCATGCTGACGCACGGCCAGGGCGTGCGCGGCGCGATCGTGCGCGGCGTGCTGCCGGAGCTGGAAGACCGCGTCGCCGACATCGGCCGGCACATGCGCTCGGGCAGGCTCGAGGCGCTCGTGGCCGGCGAGTTCCGCATCGTGCTCGGCGGCGAGCTGGCGCGCGCGCTCGGCGCGTATCCCGGCGACAAGGTGGCGCTGATCGCGCCGCAGGGCAGCGTCACCCCGGCGGGCGTGATCCCGCGCCTGAAGCAGTTCACCGTGGCCGGCACCTTCGACATCGGCATGTACGAGTACGACTCGGGCCTCGCGCTCGTGCATCTCAAGGACGCGCAGAAGCTCTACCAGATGGGCAGCGGCGTCTCGGGCGTGCGCCTCAAGCTCGACGACCTGTTCGCGGCGCGCGCGGTGGCGCGCGACCTGTCCGCGGCGCTCGCTCCCGAGGTGTACGCCTCGGACTGGACGCGCAGCCACGCGAACTTCTTCCGCGCGGTGGAGATCGAGAAGCGCGTCATGTTCATCATCCTGACGCTGATCGTCGCCGTCGCGGCGTTCAACATCGTCTCCACGCTGGTCATGCTGGTGACCGACAAGCAGGCCGACATCGCCATCCTCAGGACGCTGGGCGCGGCCCCGGCGAGCATCCTGCAGATCTTCGTCGTGCAGGGCGCGATGATCGGCGTGATCGGCACGCTGCTCGGCGTGGCGGGCGGCGTGCTGCTCGGCTGGAACGTGGACACCGTGGTGCCGGCGATCGAGAACACGCTCGGCTTCAAGTTCCTGTCCAAGGACGTGTACTACATCTCCGACCTGCCCTCGGACGTGCAGCTGCGCGATGTCGCCACCATCGGCCTGGTGTCGCTCGCCATGTCGTTTGTCGCCACGCTCTACCCGAGCTGGCGCGCCGCGCGCGTCAATCCGGCGGAGGCGCTGCGCTATGAGTGAAACGGCCCATGAGCCGGTGCTCGCCTGCCAGGGGCTGAAGAAGACCTACCAGGGGCCGGCGCCGGTCGAGGTGCTGCGCGGCGTGGACTTCGCGGTGCGCGAGCGCGAGCGCGTCGCCATCATGGGCAAGTCGGGCTCGGGCAAGTCGACGCTGCTGCACCTGCTCGGCGGGCTCGACGCGCCCACGGCGGGCACCGTGCGCGTGCAGGGCCGCGCGTTCAGCGACATGGGCGAGGCCGAGCGCGGCCGCGTGCGCAACGCCACCCTCGGCTTCGTCTACCAGTTCCATCACCTGCTGCCCGAGTTCAGCGCGATCGAGAACGTCGCCATGCCGCTGTTCATCCGGCGCATGCCCAGGGCCGAGGCGCTCGAGCGCGCGCGCGCCGCGCTCGGCGAGATCGGCCTCGGCCACCGCCTCGAGCACCAGCCGGGCGAGCTCTCGGGTGGCGAGCGCCAGCGCGCGGCGTTCGCGCGCGCGCTGGTGACCGAGCCGGCCTGCGTGCTGGCCGACGAGCCCACGGGCAACCTCGACACGCACACCGCGGACGAGGTGTTCGAGGCGATGGTCAAGCTCTCCGCCGCGCGCGGCACCGCCTTCGTCATCGTCACGCACGACGCCGCGCTCGCCGCGCGCGCCGAGCGCGTGCTCGAGCTTCGCGACGGACTACTCAAATAGTACTCAAATAGGGACAGACCCCATTTTTCTCATCTGCGAATGATTCGCAGATGAGAAAAATGGAAAAATGGGAAAAATGGGGACTGTCCCTATTTAATGAGCCCGGCGGCCACGGCTTCGCCGTAGAAGCGCTCGTCGGCGAGCGCGCGCTGCAGCACGAAGCCGGGGGCCGAGCGGCGCACGGCGAAGCGCAGCGCCAGGCCGCCGAGGAAGACGAGGGCCCCGAACACCAGGGAGCCGACGAGCGCGAGCGCGACCGCCGCGCCTAACACGGGCAGCAGCACGAGCGGCAGCATGAGGCGCGCCGAGACGACCCGCGCGGCGGCGGCGCGATCCACGTGCACGCGCAGGCGTCCCTCGCGATAGGCGGCGACGAACTCGTGGTGCGTCACCGGCGGCGCCGCTTCTTTGCGCGCGCGCGCCAGGCGAGCATGACGTAGGCGCGCCAGCCGAACTGCACGGCGAGGTAGCCGAGCGCGGCCAGGGTGAGCCCGAGCGCGACCAGGCCGACCGCCAGCGGCGCACCGAGCGCCACGGTCCAGTCGAACAGCCTGCCCATCGAGTCGAACAAGTTGCCCCAGTCCATCTCGAAAGGCACGATGTGCGCGCGGTCTTCTCCGCCGCCGAGCAGCAGGCTGCCGTAGCCGTAGGCGAGCAGGTAGAGCGGCACGATGGTGAAAGGATTCGTATAGAGCGTCATGAGCAGCGCCACGGGCAGGTTGCGGTGCAGCGGCACCGCTAGCACGAGCGCCGTCAGCATCTGCAGCGGCCCGGGCACCAGGCCCGAGAACAGGCCGATGGCCACCGCGCCGGCCACCGAGTCGCGGTTCAGGTGCCAGAGGTTCGGGTGATGCAGCAGCGTGCCGAACATCGCCACCAGGCGGTTCCTGCGCACCTCGGTGGCGCTCGGCACGTACTTGCGGATGAACTTGCGCGGCATGTGGTCATCCGGCGGATCGCCGGCGCGTTGATTTTAGATGACCGCAACCGCCCTCGCGTTCGCCACCGGCGTGCTGCTGCTGCAGCAACAGGCCGCGCTGCCCGCCGTGGGCTGGCTTACCCTGCTGCCGGCCTGCGCCGCGCTCGCCGCCTGGCGGCGCGCGCTCGCCATCCCGGCGGCGCTGGCCGTCGGCTTCCTGTGGGCGGCGGGCGCGGCGCACCTGCGGTTGGCGGACCGCATGTCCCCGGAGCTCGAAGGCGTCGATCTCGCAATCACGGGCGTCGTGTCCGGACTGCCGGCACCTCTGGAGCGCGGCGCGCGCTTCGCCTTCGACGTCGAGCACGCGCCGGCGCGGCTGCCGCGCAGGATCCTGCTCGCCTGGTACGGCGAGGCGCCGCCGCTGCGGCCCGGCGATCGCTGGCGCCTTTCGGTCCGGCTCAAGCGCCCCCACGGTCATGCCAACCCGCATGGCTTCGATTACGAGGTTTGGCTCATGGAGCGCGGCATCGGCGCCACGGGCTACGTGCGTGACGCCCAGGGCGCGCTGCGGCTGGGCGCGCGCGACTTCCCCGGCGACCGCATCGAGCAGGCGCGCGCGGCGGTGCACGAGCGCTTCGTGCGCACGCTCGGCGAAACGCCGGCGGCCGGCATCCTGACGGCGCTCGCGGTGGGTGAGCAGCGCGCGATCGCCAACGAGGAGTGGCGGCTGTTCGCGCGCACGGGCGTCACGCACCTGATGAGCATCTCCGGGCTGCACGTGACGCTGGTCTCGGGGCTCGTGGCCTGGCTCGCGGCGGCGCTGTGGCGCCGCGTGCCGCGCCTGGCGCTCGCCGTCCCGGCGCGCAAGGCCGGCGCGGCCGCAGCCATCGTGGCAGCGCTCGGCTACACGCTGCTCGCCGGCTTCGCGGTGCCGGCGCAGCGCACCTTCTACATGGTGAGCGTCGTGGCGCTCGCGCTGTGGTCGGGGCGCATGGCCTCACCGGCGCGCACGCTCGCCCTCGCACTCGCGGTGGTGACGGCGCTCGATCCGTGGGCGGTGCTGCAGCCGGGCTTCTGGCTGTCGTTCGGCGCGGTGGCGCTCATCTTCTACGTGTCCGCGGGCTGGAGCACCGGCGAGCCGCGCTTGTGGCAATGGGCGCGCGTGCAGTGGGCGATCACCGTGGGGCTCGCGCCCGCGGCGCTGTTTCTGTTCTCGCAGGTATCGGTGGCGGGGCCGCTGGCCAACGCGCTTGCCATTCCGCTCGTCTCGGCGGTCCTCACGCCGCTCGCGCTCGCCGCCGCGGCCATCCCCGCGGACACGCTGCTCTACGCGGGCGAGTGGCTCGTGCATGCGCTGCTCGCCTGGCTCGAATGGTGCGCGCGCCTTCCCGGCGCGCTCTGGCAGCAGCACGTGCCGCCGCTGTGGGCGACCCTGCTCGCGCTCGCCGGCGTGGCGTGGCTGCTGCTGCCGCGCGGCTTTCCATGGCGTGCGAGCGGGCTCGCGCTGATGGGGCCGGCGCTCGTGCTGCCCGCGCCCGTGCCGGCGCCGGGCGAGGCCGCGGTCACGGTGTTCGACGTCGGGCAGGGGCTCGCGGTGCTGGTGCGCACCTCGGGCCACGCGCTGCTGTACGACGCGGGGCCGGCGTACGGGAGCGAGGCGGACAGCGGGGAGCGCGTCGTCGCGCCGGCACTGGTCGCGCTCGGCGTGCGCCGGCTCGACACGCTCGTGCTCACGCACGACGATACCGACCACACCGGCGGCGCGCGCTCGATCCTCGAGCAGTTCGAGACCGGCGCGCTGCGCCACGCGCTGCCGGCGGAGCACGCGCTCCTCGGGCTCGCGCCCGCGGCCGCGCGCTGCGCGCGCGGCGAAGCCTGGGAGTGGGACGGCGTGCGCTTCGAGTTCCTGCACCCTGCGCCGGGGCTGAACGCGCGCCGGCGCAATGACGAGAGCTGCGTGCTGCGCATCGCGGCGGGCGGCACCGCGATGCTGCTGGCCGGCGATATCGAGCGCGGCACGGAGCGCGCGCTCGCGCGCGCCGGGCTGCAGCCCGCGACCGCGCTGCTCGTGCCGCATCACGGCAGCCGCAGCTCCTCCAGCGCCGAGCTGCTCGCCGCCGTGCAGCCGCGCGTCGCCGTGGCCGCCGCCGGCTATCGCAACCGCTTCGGTCACCCCGCGGCGGATGTCGAGGCGCGCTACGCGCAGGCGGGAACGCGGCTGCTGCGCACCGATCGCGATGGTGCGGTGTACCTGCAGCTCGCGCCCGGCGCGCTGCAGGTGGAGTCCGAGCGCGCGCGCCGCCCGCGCTACTGGCACGCGTGCGCACCGCCGGCGTAAACTGGCCGCGCGGGATCTCCCCGCACACTCTTGGAGGAGGCGCTCATGGCGAAAGGCGACAACGCGGTCTACCGGGTCACCGAGGTGATCGGCACCAGCACCAGCTCGTGGGAAGAGGCGGCCAAGAACGCGGTGAAGACCGCCGCGGGGTCGCTGCGCGACCTGCGCATCGCGGAAGTCACCAAGCTCGACGTGAAGATCGAGGACGGCAAGGTGACCCAGTTCCGCACGCGCCTCGCGCTGTCCTTCAAGTACAGCGGCTGATGGCGTTCACGGCGATCGTGCGCGTCACCGGCGCGGCGGGGCGCTTCGAGGATTTCCGCGAGCGCGTGCGCTGGCTCATGGTGCGCGACATCGACGCCGAGCCCTACACCGAGCACCACCGCCCCGGCGAGCTCGAGTACCGCTTCGAGCTCGCGCGGGGCATTCCGTTCCCCGCGTTCGTCGAGGCGACGCGCGACTTCGAGGAGCTGCGCGTCGAGGTCGAGTGGGAGCACGACGGCGCGCGCGGCGGCGCAGCCATCGAGGCTGGCCGCCTGGTGGACAAGTGGACCGGGGAACGGGAGCCGCGTTGAGCGCCGTCGCGCGACCGCGGCGCGTGCAGTGCGCCTCTCCGGCGGGGCTGCACCGCATGGCGTACCTGGAGTGGGGCGACCCGACCAATCCCGAGGTGCTCATCTGCGCGCACGGCCTGACGCGCTGCGCGCGCGACTTCGACAACCTCGCGCGCGCGCTTTGCACCCGTTACCGCGTCGTGTGCCCGGACATGGTGGGGCGCGGCGATTCGGGGTGGCTCGCCGATCCCGTGTTCTACGCCGTGCCGCAGTACGTGGCGGACATGGTGACGCTGATCGCGCGCCTGGACGTCGAGCGCGTGCACTGGGTCGGCACATCGCTCGGCGGCCTGGTCGGCATGGCGCTCGCCGCGCAGAAGGACTCACCCGTGACGAAGCTGGCGCTGAACGAGGCGGGCGCGGTGGTGGCGCACGCCTCGCTCGAGCGCATCGGCCAGTACCTCGGCACCGACCCGAGATTTCCGAGCATCAAGGCGGCCGAGAAGGTGGTGCGCGCCGTGTCGGCGCCGTTCGGGCCACATACGGACGCCGAGTGGCGCTTCCTGACCGAAGTGGTGCTGAGGAAGAACCCGGACGGCACCTGGCGTTTCCACTACGACCCGCGCATCGCCGTGGCCTATCGCGGGCAGATCCCCGAGGGCGACATCGTGCTGTGGGACACCTACGATGCCATTCGCTGCCCGACGCTGCTCATCCGCGGCGCGCAGTCGGACTTGCTGTCGCGGGAAACCGCCGAGGAGATGACGCGCCGCGGGCCGCAGGCGAAGCTCGTCGAGCTGCCCGGCATCGGGCACGCGCCGACCCTGTTGCACGACGACCAGATTGCGATCGTGCGGGAGTTTCTATTCTCGTAGGTATTTCAGCGGTGGTTGCCAGCGGCAACTTGCGGCTCGCGTCGAATTGACCGCTATCGAACCTAACCGGGCATTCGCGGTGTAGATTTGCGACCGATTTGGTGTGCGGATTGCCAAAGCTGCCAACTGCGGCTTTTCTCGGAGTTGTTGTTTGCACCCAAGGATCGAAAATGACCTTGGTTGAAATTGTCGGATAGGGCGCAACGGTCCAGTAGAGTCGCTCGAGAGGAGTTGCATTTCATAGCGCCAAGGTGGTCCAGGCGGGAGGTGATGCAATGGCGGGGATCTTCATAAGCTACCGTCGCGACGACAGCGACGTTGCCGCCGGCCGGCTCGCTGATGACCTATCGGAAATCCTCGGACCTCACTCGATCTTCCGGGACGTCGACAAACTGGAGCCAGGTGAGGACTTCGAGATAGCGCTGGACCATGCCCTCAGTTCCTGTGTGGTCCTTATTGCTGTGATTGGCGCGCGCTGGTCGAGCATTACCGATGGTGGGGGGCGTCGACGCCTGGAGGATCCCAAGGATTGGGTGCGCGCAGAGATCAGCCGAGCCTTGGCGCGCGGCATTCGTGTGATACCCGTTCTGATTTCGGGAACAACTATGCCGCGCGAAGAGGAGGTTCCTGTTGATCTGAAAGCACTTCTCAAGCGTCAGGCGCTTGAGTTGGGTGATCGACACTGGAAACAGGACATTGAGCTTCTGACACAGGCCTTGGAGAAGATCCCAGGAATCACGAAGCGGGGTCCACCACTGAGCGCAATGGCCACAGCAATGGGCAGAGTCACCCTGGTTGGGTCAAGGCAATGGTTCGCAATCAGTCCACAGATAATAGTCTCCATTGACAATATGGAAGTGGCTCGAATGAAGCTGAGCGATCAAGTGACCGTGGAAATCAAACCGGGCGCTCACACGATCTATGGAAAGATGCCCCTCAGCTCCTCAAAGACCACCACTTTCGATTTGGAGCCGGGCCAAACCCAGACCTTCTCGGTGAGCATCAATCGCCTAACTGGAGGCCTGAGGATCGAACTTCTAGCGGAGTGAATCCGCGACGCGAGGAATACACCAAGCAGGTGACACTGGCGGGCATCGGCCATGCGCCGACCCTGTTGCACGACGACCAGATCGCGATCGTGCGCGAGTTCCTGGTTTCGTAGGCATGCCGCGGTAGTTCCTGACATCCGCCTGTCGCTGGCATGGGATTGACCGCTTGCGACCTTAGGCGGACATTCATGCCGTGGACAGGCGCCCAATGCGAGGTGCGATTGTCTGGGCATGCGCAGCCGGCCTGCTGACGGTCGCCGGTTGCGCCTCTCGTCCAGCAGAGCCGCCAAAGCCGATCAATCTCTTGGCCGTGCTGCCTGCCTGGGCGCCCGTCACCGATTCCAACCTCGGCTTCGGTTCGTCGGGACCGTCGGTCGTGGTCGTGCCGATCGTCGTGCCGTCCGGGTCGCAAGGAAGCGGGATATCGACCGGCGGCGCCGTAGCGGCAGGCGTCATTACTTCCGCAGTCATCTATGGCATGCAGGAAAGCAAGCGCAAGGGGCGCGAAGCGCTCGCCGAGGCGCTGTCGCATATCCACTTCGATGCGGCCGCGGAAGTCGACTCCAGGCTCATACCCGCACTGGAGCAGCGCCAGGTTCGTCTGGTCCGCATCACCGATCCCAACATCATCTGGGGTGTGCGCAACGGGAGATTCGACGGCCTGCCCGAGGGCGTCGACGCCATCCTCGACGTGCGCATTACCGAGTCCGGCTACTACTCTTCCACGCGGGCCGGCGGCTACTCGCCGATGCTCCTGATCACGGCGAACCTGCTTCCGCCGGTGGCCAAAGCCGAGAGCCTGGATGAATTCAGCTACTACGCGGACTTTCGGGACGGCGGCAAGGACAGGCGATGGATCACGACGCCCACGTCCATGACTTTCGCTACCGTCGAGCTGCTCAAGGCAGGTGCAGGCGACGCGCGCGCGGGCCTCTCCACGGTGGTGGACCAGATGGTGGCGCTGATGGTCGAGGACCTGCAGCGCCATGCGCGCGGAGAGCTTCGGGTCGACTGAGCACGCTCGTTCATCGTCAGCCGCGGCGATTCGCCGCGTCCCAGTGCTTCTCGAGATTCGCGATCAGCGCAGGGCTGAAATGGCACACGGCCTGCTCGCGCGCGTACACCGCCATGTAGCGCCGGAACTCGTCGAGCGGCTCCTCGCCCGAGCGCAGCGCGCGCCTGTTCCCGGCGGCGCTCACCACGCCGGAGTCCGTGAGATTGGAGATGGTGCGCGCGATCGCCGCGTCCATCCCGCCCACTGGCACGATCTCGTCGCAGATCATGCGCCCTTCGGGCGAGTCGCAGTCCAGCCGGCGGCCGGCGAGGATCGCCTGGCGCGCGATGCGCGGGCCGACGAAGCGCGGCAGCCGCAGGTTCGCCGCGCCCGGGATGATGCCTTCCTTCCTCGCCGGCAACGTCATGTAGGCATCCTGCGCGGCGAGCACGTAGTCCATGGTCAGCAGGATCTGGCAGTGCCCGCCGATGGCGAAGCTCTCCACCGCCGCCACCCAGGGCTTCTCGATGCTGTCCTCCTCGGGATGCACGCCGGGCCGCGCGAGCCCGCGGTACAGCTTGTTGACCAGGCCGAGGTCGCGGATCAGGTACCAGAGGTAGCGGATCTTCCCCTGGTAAAGGTGCGTGAGATTGATGCCGGCGCCGAACACGCGCTTGCCCGCGTGCTTGGTGTGCGTGACCGTGTCGCCGCGCAGCAGGCAGAGCTCGCTTTGCCGATCGAGCAGCGCCACGTCGACCGCGATCTCCAGCCCGTCGAGGGTCGTCTCGTCCTCGGCATTGAGGAAGCGCGGGTTGCGCATGGTGACGACCACCGCCTTTCCCTCGCGGTGCACGCACGCCCCGGCGAGCTCGAGCGTGCCCTGCGCCTCGAATTCCTCCAGGTGCCGCGCCGAATCGGCTCGCGGCAGCAGCATGCAGTGCACGAGATGCGTGCCGCACCGAGGATCGGCGAGCACGGCGCCCAGGAAGCGCCCGTAGGCCTTCTCCAGGCCCTTCTTGTCGCGCTGCATCAACGGCGCCTCGGCCGCCAGCCCGGCGGCGCCGGGCAGCAGACCGGGCCAGCGCGCGCCGGCCCGCCGGCACAGCTCGTCCACGCGCACCGGCTGCGACAGCCCGCCGGTGAGCGCGTCGTAGGCGGCAAGCGCGTCGCGCGACATGGGCCGCCAGTCTACCGCGAAGGCCGCGCCGTCTGGACATTCGCTGCCGAGGCAGGTAGTTTGCTGCCTGGGCAGTCAACTGGGGGTGGGCGTGGGCCTGTACCGGGCCGAGACCTATCGCGTCGAGGACAGCGTCGGCTGGCTGGTGACGCGCCTGCGCTCGTCGATCTTCGCCGCGGTGGACCGCGAGCTCGCCGGCTCGGGTATCTCGGCGGCGCAGGCCGGCATCCTGCTCTACCTCGCCCATGGGCGCGGCGACCGCGTGGCCGACATCGCGCGCGACTACAGCTACGACACCGGCGCGGCCACGCGCATGGTCGCGCGCCTCGCCGCCAAGCGGCTGCTGCGCCGCGTGCCCGACGCCGAGGACGGCCGCGTCGTGCGCCTGGAGCTCACCGCGGGCGGCCGCAAGCTCGCCGCCGAGCTGCCGGCCGTGGCCGCCAAGGTGCTCAACCAGCACCTGCGCGGCTTCACGCACGCCGAGCTCGGCCAGTTGAAGGGGCTGCTGCAACGCATGCTCGACAACCATGGCTAGCCGGCGCCACGCGCTCACCGGCATGCTGCTCGTGGTGGCGGCCGCGGCCGGCGGCTGGGCCGCCTGGTGGCAGCTTTCGGGGCGCTATTACCAGAGCACCGAGAACGCCTACGCGGCGGGCAACCTCGTCGAGGTGACGCCGCAGGTGGCGGGCACCGTGATCGCCATCGGCGCCGACAACATGCAGCGCGTCGAGGTGGGGCAGATGCTGGTGCGGCTGGATCGCGCCGATGCCGAAGTGGCGCTCGCCCAGGCCGAGGCGACGCTGGCGCGCGCGGTGCGCGAGGCGCGCACGCTGTACGGCAACAACCTCGCGCTGGAGGCGAACGTGCGCGTGCGCGAGGCCGAGCTGCAGCGCGCCGAGGAGTTCCTCGCGCGCCGCGAGCCGCTCGCCCGCCAGGGGGTGGTGTCGCGCGAGGAGTGGGATACGGCGCTGACCGCGGCGGCCGCCGCGCGCGCCTCGCTCACCGCCGCGCGCGAGAACCTTGCCACCAATCGCGTGTTCACCGACAAGGTCAAGCTCGAGGAGCAGCCCTCGGTGCTGCTCGCCGCGGCGCGCGTGCGCGAGGCCTGGCTCGCGCTGCAGCGCACCGAGATCCCGGCGCCCGTGTCGGGCACCGTGGCGCGGCGCTCGGTGCAGGTCGGGCAGCGCGTCGCGCCGGGCGCGCGCCTGATGGCCGTGGTGCCGCTCGGCGACGTCTGGGTGGACGCGAACTTCAAGGAGGCGCAGCTGCGCGACATGCGCGTCGGTCAGCCGGCGCGCGTTACCGCCGACCTGTACGGCGGCACGGTCGAGTATCGCGGGCGCGTGGCGGGGCTGGCCGCGGGCACGGGCGGCGCTTTCGCGCTGCTGCCGCCGCAGAACGCCACCGGCAACTGGATCAAGGTGGTGCAGCGCGTGCCGGTGAGGATCGAGCTGGACGCGGCGCAGCTGCTGGAGCACCCGCTGCGCGTCGGTCTGTCGATGACCGTCGAGGTCGAGACGCGCGACACGAGCGGCACGCAGCTCGCGGCGCTGGCGGGCAGCGCGCCGGCATTCGCCACCGAGGCGCTCACCGTGCCGGCGGCGGAGGCGGACGCGCGCGTGCGCGCCATCATCGCTGCGCACCGGTGAGCTCCACGGCGCGCGCCGTCGTACCGGGGTCGCCCGCCGCCGGGCCGGCGCCGCTCGCCGGCGCCGAGCGCCTGGTCGGCGCGTTCATGATCGCCGTGGCCACCTTCATGGTGGTGCTGGACATCACCATCGCCAACGTCTCGGTGGCCACCATCTCCGGCGACCTGGGCGTGAGCGCCACGCAGGGCACCTGGATCGTCACTTCCTATGCCGCGGCGCAGGCCATCGCCATGCCGCTCACCGGCTGGCTGACGCGGCGCTTCGGCCAGGTGCGCCTCATCGTCTGGTCGGTGCTGCTGTTCACCGCCACCTCGCTGCTTTGCGGGCTCGCCGAGAGCCTCGAGACGCTGGTCGTGTTCCGCGTGGCGCAGGGCCTGGTGGCCGGGCCGATGGTGCCCGTGTCGCAGTCGCTGCTGCTCGCCACCTTCGGCCCGGGGGGCGCGGGCCTGGCGCTGTCGGTCTGGTCGATGACGGCGACGCTCGCGCCGATCAGCGGGCCGATCATCGGCGGCTGGATCACCGAGGAGATCGCCTGGCCGTGGATCTTCTACATCAACGTGCCGGTGGGCGTGCTGTGCGCCAGCCTGATCTGGCTCATCTACCGCGAGCGCGAGACGCCGCGGCAGCGCGTGCCGGTGGACGTGGTGGGGCTCGCGCTGCTCGCCGTGTGGGTCGGCGCGCTGCAGATCCTGCTCGACAAGGGCAAGGAGCTCGACTGGTTCGCCTCGCCGGTGATCGTCGCGCTCGCCTGCGTCAGCGTCGCGGGCTTCGCCTTCTTCCTGGTGTGGGAGCTGCTCGACAACCCGCACCCGATCGTCGACCTGCAGCTGCTGCGCGACCGCGACTTCTGGACCGGCACCACGGCGCTCTCGGTCGGCTATGCGGTGTTCTTCGGCGCCATCGTCGTGCTGCCGCTGTGGCTGCAGCAGTACATGGGCTACCCGCAGATCTGGGCCGGGCTGATGATGATGCCCTTCGGCCTGCTCGCCCTGGTGCTCGCGCCGATCGTCGGGCGCACGCTGCACGTGATCGATCCGCGCCTGATGGCGAGCGCGGGCTTCCTCGTCTTCGCGCTGGTGTCCTTCATGCGCTCCGAGTTCAACCTCGAGGCCGACTGGATGACCATCGCGCTGCCGATGTTCATCCAGGGCGCGGCCAACGTGATGTTCTTCCTGCCGCTCACCGGCCTCGCGCTGCGCGGCATGACGCCGGAGAAGATGCCGGGCGCCACCGGGCTGCAGAACTTCCTGCGCTACATGGGCGGCGCGGTCGGCGCCTCGCTCGCCATCACGCTGTGGGACGACCGCGCCAAGCTGCACCGCGCGCAGCTCGCCGAGCACCTGGTGGGCGGCGAGCCGCAGACCGAGGCCGCGCTCGAGGCGCTGCGCGCGCAGGGCCTGTCGCCGGTCCAGGCGCTGGCGCAGCTCGACCAGACGCTGGATGCGCAGGCGCGCATGCTTTCCACCGTCGATCTGTTCTGGCTGTCGGGCGTGCTGTTCGTCGCCCTCACGGTGCTGGTGTGGCTCGCGAACGCGCCAGGCCCGGCTGCTAGGATGCAGCCTCGAACCGGGAGCCACGAATGAAGGACTTCACCCCCACCCCCCGCACGAGGATCAAGCGCCTGCCCAAGCGCGCGCGCTACGACCGCGACACCGTGTATTCGATTCTGGATGCCGGCTTCGTCTGCCACCTCGGCTACGTGATCGACAAGCATCCCTTTGTGACGCCCACGGCCTACTGGCGCGAGGGGGATGCCGTGTACTGGCACGGTTCGTCGAAGAGCCGCATGCTGCTCGCGCTGGAGAAGAACCCGAACGTGTGCCTGACGGTGACGCACTTCGACGGCCTGGTGGTGGCGCGCTCGGGCTTCCACATGTCGGTCAACTACCGCTCGGCAATGATCTTCGGCAAGCCGTACAAGGTGAGCGATCCCGAAGAGAAGCTCGCGAAGATGGAGAAGTTCGTCGAGCGGCTCTATCCCGGGCACTGGAACAACCTGCGGCCCGTGCACAAGCAGGAGCTGAAGGCGATGAGCGTGTTCGGCCTGCACCTCGAGGAAGCGGTGGCCAAGGTGCGCACCGGCGGCCCGATCGACGAGCCGGAGGACTACCGGCTGCCCATCTGGGCGGGCGTGGTGCCGGTGCAGCAGGTGCTGGGCGCGCCACAGGATGACGGGCGGCTCGCGCCCGGCACTTCCGCCGCGCCGAAGGTGACGCTCTAGAGGATTCCGGCGGCGAGGCCGGCGGCCATCGCCGCGCCGAGCTGTTCGCAGGCGGCGAGCTGCTCCGGCTTCAGGTCCTTCACGACGACGATCGGCTCGCGGATCTTCTTCAGGCGCAACCCGGTGACGATGCGCTCGACGGACGTCACGGCGCCGCTGCCGTCCTGGCCCGCGCCGACGAACAGCGCCCAGGGCCTGCCCTCGAGCTTGCCTTCGCAGGCGTAGAAGATGCGCTCGAGGAAGTCCTTCATCATCCCCGACATGTAGCCGAAGTTCTCCGGCGTGCCGAGGATCAATCCGTCGGCGGCGAGCACGTCCTGCGGACCGGCGTCCGCGCAGCGCTTCACGACGACGCGCACGCCCTCCTCGGCGCGCGCGCCGCGCTCCACGGCCTCGGACATCTGCGCGGTCTTCACGCCGCCGGTGTGGTAGACGATGAGGAGCGTCTTCACGTCGAATTCCTGGTCGCCGGGTCCTGGCGGTAGTACCGCTTCAGCTGCTCGTAGACGTCGGGATAGCGCCGCCGGGTCTCCGCCCCGTCGGTGAAGAACTTCTCGCTGAGGACGGCGAAGAACTCGCTGGCGTGCTGCGCCGCGTACGGATCGAGCCAGGTGTCCCTGCCGCGATCGACGGCGTCGCAGAATCCCTCGTAGGCGATGCGAAACGCCGCCGTCCACGCGCGCCGGTCCATGCCCGAGTGCAGCGGCGGCAGGCCGTCGGCCGCGCCGTTCGCCATGTCGAGCTTGTGCGCGAACTCGTGGATGACGACGTTCATGTCCGGCGCATGGGCCGCCGCGTCCCAGGACAGCACCACCGGGCCGCCCTGCCAGGACTCGCCGGCGCGCTCGTCGTCGAACTCGTGCACCACGCCGCCCTCGTCGGTTTCCTTCACGCGCACCCTGAACTCTCCGGGATACACCACGATCTCGCTCCATTCGTCGTAGCGATCGAGCCCCAGGTGCAGCACCGGCAGCGCCGCCTGCACGGCGATCGACAGCCGCATGGCGTCGTCGAGCTGCAGGCCGTGCGCGCCGGAGAACTCCTTCTCCACCAGCAGCAGCAGCGCGAGCGCGCGCAGCCGCTCGAGCTCGTCGCGTCGCAGGCCGCGCAGGAAGGGCAGCGGCTGCGTCACCGAGCGCCACAGTTCCTCGTCGATGCGGTGGTGCGCCAGCAGGCGCCGCCGCCGCCAGTTCTTCAGCCAACCCATCCGATTACAATACCGCATGGTCTCGGTCGTGCAGTTGCATCCGCAGGGCGCCGCCGCCGCGCTCGAGGCCCTCGCGGAAGGCCTCGGCGGCGAGGAGCGCGCGCTCGTCGGCCGCGCTCTCGAGTTCGCCGAATCCCTGTACGCGGGCCACGAGCTGTCCACCGGCGAGCCGGTGTGGCCGCACGCGCTCGGCCTGGGCGCCAGCCTTGCCGGGATCGGCGTCGACCCGGCGGCGCGCGCGGCCGGCGTGCTGTTCGCGGCGCCCAAGTACCTCGCGCACGGCGACGCGCTCGCCGCGCGCTTGGGCGCCGAGGTCGCCGGCCTGGCTGCCGGCGTGGAGAAGCTCTACCAGCTGCGCGTGCTGACGCGCGCTACCGCCGCGCAGCAGACTGAAATCCTGCGCAAGATGGTGCTCGGCATGGTGGAGGACGTGCGCGTGGTGCTCATCCGCCTGGCGAGCCGCACGCAGACGCTGCGCTGGTTCGCCAAGCGCGCCTCGCCCGAGCGCGAGGCCTACGCGCGCGAGACGCTCGACATCTACGCGCCGCTCGCCAACCGCCTGGGCGTCTGGCAGCTGAAGTGGGAGCTGGAGGACCTGTCATTCCGCTTCCTCGAGCCCGAGGTCTACAAGCGCATCGCCAGGATGCTCGACGAGCGCCGGCAGGAGCGCGAGCACTACATCGCCGAGGCGATCGCCGCGCTGCGGCGCGAGCTGGCCGCCGCGGGCGTGCCCGGCGAGGTGAGCGGCCGTCCCAAGCACATCTACTCCATCTGCAACAAGATGCGCCTGAAGGGCCTGGGCTTCGAGCAGCTGCACGACATCCGCGCGCTGCGCGTCATCGTGCCCGAGGTCAAGGACTGCTACGCCGCGCTCGGCGTGGCGCACAACCTCTGGCGCCCGATCGAGCGCGAGTTCGACGACTACATCTCGCGGCCGAAGGACAACCTGTACCAGTCGCTGCACACCGCGGTGCTCGGGCCGGGCGGCAAGACGCTGGAGGTGCAGATCCGCACCGAGGGGATGCACCGCCACGCGGAGCTCGGCGTCGCCGCGCACTGGCGCTACAAGGAAGCGGGGCGCGCGACGCGCGCCGACACCGCGTTCGACGACAAGGTAGCCTGGCTGCGGCAGCTGCTCGCCTGGCGCGACGAGGTGGCCGACCGCGGCACGCGCGCCGAGGCGGCGCGGCGCGCCTCCTTCGACGACACCATCTACGCAGTGACGCCGCAGGGCAAGGTCGTGGACCTGCCCGCGGGCGCCACGCCGGTCGATTTCGCCTATGCGCTGCACACCGATCTCGGCCACCGCTGCCGCGGCGCCAAGGTGGACGGGCGCATCGTGCCGCTCGACACGCCGTTGAAGAGCGGCCAGCGCGTCGAGATCACGGTGGCGAAGACGGGCGGGCCGTCGCGCGACTGGCTCAATCCCGAGCGCGGATTCCTCAAGTCGAGCCGCGCGCGCGCCAAGGTGCGGCACTGGTTCAACCTGCAGGAGGGCGGGCGCGAGCCGGCGCCGGCGCCGCGGCCCAGGCTCGTGCCGGCCCCGGCGCCCGCGGCGCCGAAGAAGCGCAAGACAGGCGCCGGCGGCCGCGGCGTGCTGGTGGTGGGCATGGACCGGCTGCTCACGCAGATGGCCAAGTGCTGCAAGCCGGTGCCGCCCGACCCGATCCGCGGCTTCGTCACGCGCGGGCGCGGCGTGTCCATCCACCGCGCCGACTGCCCGAGCCTGGCGCGCCTGGCGCAGGCCGATGCCGCGCGCGTGCTGGAGGCGCAATGGGGCGAGGGCGTGGGCGCCTACGGCGTGGACCTGGTGGTGACGGCGAGCGACCGGCCGGGGCTGCTGCGCGACGTGGGGGATGCGCTCGCGCGCGAGCACATCAACGTCACCGCGGTGCGCACGCAGAGCCGCGAGGACCTGGCCTTCATGCGCTTTGCCTTCGAGGTGACCGACCTCTCGCAACTGCGGCGCGCGATCGGCGCGGTGCGCGAGGTGCACGGCGTCATCCGCGTGGCGCGGGGCTGACGCGGAAAGGTTGCTCGCCGCCTCGGGGCTAGAGTCGGGGCGCGAGCACGAGCAGCCACGCGGCGGTCGCAGCGGCCAGCGCGAGCATGACCGCCGCGCTGCCGTAATCCTTGGCGCGCATGGACAGCTCATGGTGCTCGTGCGAGACGCGATCCACCACGGCTTCGACTGCCGAATTCAGCAGCTCGACGATCAGCACCATCACGATGCTGCCCGCGAGAAGCACCTGCTCGATGCTGTCCTCGCCGAGCCACAAACCGACGGGCACGAGGATGAACGCCGCCAATACTTCGAGCCTGAATGCTTCCTCGTGCCGGAAGGCGGCAGCCAAGCCTTGCGCAGAGTATCGGGTCGCGGCCATCAGGCGCCGCACCCCAGTGGCGCGTTTTGGCGGCGAAGCCGTCAAGAAGGCGTCCCCAGCGTGAACAACAGCTCCTCCTGCGCCGACCTCGGCCGCCCGCGCCGCGGCCGCAGGCGCGTGTAGACGCCGTCCGCGTCCATGGTCCAGGCCTGGCAGTTGTCGTCGAGATAGGCCTGCAGGCCCTCGCGGATCACGCGCCGCTTGAGCGCCGGGTCGAGCACCGGGAAGCACAGCTCGATGCGGCGGAAGAAGTTGCGGCCCATCCAGTCGGCGCTCGCCAGGTAGACGTCCTCGGCGCCGCCGGCGAGGAAGAAGAACACGCGCGTATGCTCGAGGAAGCGGCCGATGATCGAGCGCACGCGGATGTTCTCGGACAATCCGGCGATGCCCGGGCGCAGCGCGCAAACGCCGCGCACGATCAGGTCGACCTTCACGCCGGCCTGCGAGGCGAGGTACAGCTCGTCGATCACCTGCGGGTCGAGCAGCGCGTTCATCTTGGCGATGATGCGCGCCGCCCGTCCCTCGCGCGCGTTGCGCGCCTCGGCGCGGATGGCCTCGACGATGCGCTTGTGCAGCGTGAACGGCGACTGCCAGACGTGCCGCAGCTTGCCCGCGCGCCCGAGGCCGGTGAGCTGCTTGAAGACCTCGGCGACGTCGGCGCACAGCTCCTCGTTGGCCGTCAGCAGGCCGAAGTCGGTGTAGAAGCGCGCGGTGCGCGGATGATAGTTGCCGGTCGCGACGTGCGCGTAGCGGCGCAGCACCTTGCCGCTTTCCGTGTCTTCGCGGCGCACGATCAGCGCCATCTTGGCGTGCGTCTTGTGCCCGACCACGCCGTAGACGACGTGCGCGCCCACTTCTTCCAGGCGCGCCGCCCAGTTGAGGTTGGCTTCCTCGTCGAAGCGCGCCATCAGCTCCACCACGACGGTCACCTCCTTGCCGCGGCGCGCGGCGTCGATCAGGATCTCCATCAGCTCCGAGTCGGTGCCGGTGCGGTAGACGGTCTGCTTGATGGCGATGACGTCCGCATCGAGCGCCGTGGTGCGGATGAAGTCGATGACCGGCGCGAAGGACTGGAAGGGGTGGTGCAGCAGCACATCCTGCTTCTTCAGCACGTCGAACAGGTCGCTGCGCGCCTCGAGCGGCGCGGGCAGCCCGGGCTGGAACAGCGGGTACTTGAGGTCCGGGCGCTCGACCTGCTCGGGCACCTCGCGCAGGCGGTACAGGTTCACCGGGCCTTCGACGCGGTAGAGATCGGCCTCCGTGAGCCCGAACTGCTGCAGCAGGAACTCGATCATCGCCGGCGAGCAGTTGTCGGCCACCTCCAGGCGCACCGCATTGCCGAAATGCCGGTGCAGCAGCTCGCCCTTGAGCGCGGTGTGCAGGTTCTTGATCTCCTCCTCGTCCACGAACAGGTCGGAGTTGCGCGTGACGCGGAACTGGTAGCAGCCGAGCACCTTCATGCCGGCGAACAGCTCCTCGAGGTGCGCGTGCAGGATCGAGGACAGGAAGACGAAGGCGAACTGCGCGCCGGCGATCTCGCGCGGCAGGCGGATGACGCGCGGCAGCGCGCGCGGCGCCTGCACGATGGCGGCGCGCGAGCTGCGCCCGAACGCGTCGCGCCCGACCAGCTCGACGACGAGGTTCAGGCTCTTGTTGAGCACCTTGGGGAACGGGTGCGCCGGGTCGAGGCCGATGGGCGTCAGCACCGGCAGCAGCTCGCGGAAGAAGTAGTCGCGGATCCACTGGCGCTGCGCCGGCGACCATTCCTCGCGCCGCGGGAAGACCACGCCGGCCTCGGCGAGCGCGGGCAGCAGCACCGTGTTCAGCAGCCGGTACTGGTCGGCGACCAGCGCGTGCGACTCGCGCCCGACGGCGTCGAGCACCTCGACCGGGCCCTTGCCGTCCGGCCCGGGCTCGGGCAGGTTCAGCTCGATCTGCTCCTTCAGGCCGGCGACGCGGATCTCGAAGAACTCGTCCAGGTTGGACGAGACGATGGTGAGGAAGCGCAGCCGCTCGAGCAGCGGCACCGATTCGTCGGCGGCCTGCGCCAGCACGCGCCGGTTGAACGCCAGGATGCCGAGCTCCCGGTTCAGGAAATGCGCGGTGGGCAGGTCTCTCTTCATGGCGGTCGGCCGCGGCGGCGCGGCCCGGGGCCACGAATTCTACGCTTGCCCTGTGACGCCAGGATGACGGCGCGGTGGCGCCACGAGCAAGAAAGGCCCGGCCGGGCTATCCTGCGGCCCGCATGGCGCGCCAGGAAACACTCGCGGCAGTAGACCTCGGCTCCAACAGCTTCCACCTGCAGATCGGCCGGGTGGTCGACGGCCAGATCTACCCGCTGGACAGCCTGCGCGAGGTGGTGCGCATCGGCGCCGGGCTGACGGCCGACAAGCGCATCGACCGCGCGACCCAGGCGGGTGCCCTGGAGGTGCTGCGCCGCTTCGGCGAGCGGCTACGCGGCTTCCCGCGGCAATCGGTGCGCGCGGTGGGCACCAATACGCTGCGCGTGGCGAAGAACGCGCCGCAGTTCCTGCGCGAGGCGCGCCAGGAGCTCGGCTTCCCCATCGAGGTGATCGCCGGTCGCGAGGAGGCGCGCCTCATCTACCTCGGCGTTGCCCATTCGATGCCCCCGGCGCAGCACAAGCGCCTGGTGATCGACGTCGGCGGCGGTTCTACCGAGTTCGTCATCGGCGCCGGCTTCGAGCCGCAGCTCACCGAGTCGCTGTACATGGGCTGCGTGAGCTACAGCCTGAAGTACTTCCCGGAGGGGCGCATCGACAAGTCGCGCTTCAAGGCCGCGGAGCTCGCCGCGCGCCAGGAGCTCGCCGGCATCGCGCTTGCCTATCGCGGGCTCGGCTGGCAGGAAGCGGTCGGCTCCTCGGGCACGGCGCGCTCGATCGAGACCATCCTGCGCGAGAACGGCTTCACGGCGCAGGGCATCACGCGCGAGGGCGTCGAGCGCCTGCGCGGCCTGCTGGTCAAGCACGAGCGCGCCGACCCCGATCGCATCGCCGGGCTGCGCGCCAATCGCGCCCCGGTGCTGCCCGGCGGGCTTGCCATCCTGAGTGCGGTGCTGGACGAGCTGGGCGTCGAGGAAATGGCGGTGTCCGACGGCGCCCTGCGCCACGGGGTGCTGTACGACCTGCTGGGCCGCGTGCAGCATCGCGACATGCGCGCCGCGACCGTGGCGCAATTCGGCCGTCGCTACCACGTGGACGCCCCGCAGGCCGAACGCGTGCGGCGCCTCGCGCTCGCCATCTACGACGCGCTCTTTCCGGGCCGCGAGCGCGAGGACGATGCCGACCGGCAGCTGCTGGAATGGGCCGCGCAGCTGGCGGAGGTCGGGCTGTCGATCGAGCACGCGCAATACCACAAGCATTCGGCGTACGTGCTGCAGAACGCCGACATGCCGGGCTTCTCGCGCATGGAGCAGCAGCGCCTCGCGCGCGTCGTGCTCGCGCACCGCGGAAAGCTGCGCAAGATGCAGGATGCCGGACTGGAAGGCGCCGACTGGCCGCTCGTGTTCGCGCTGCGGCTAGCGTCGCTCATCCTGCGCCGGCGCAGCGACGTCAAGCTGCCGCTGCTGCGCGTCGCAGGCGACCAGGGCGGCTTCGAGATCGAGCTGGCGCAGTCCTGGCTCGACGACAACCCGCTGTCCGCCGCGGCCCTGGAGGACGAGGCCGGCCACTGGAAGTCGGTGGGCATGAAACTCACCGTCAGCGGCCTTTCGGACAAGAAGGTGTCGGTGCTGGCGCGCGGCTAGAGCAGGTCCGGCGCGGCGACGGCGCGCACCACCACCTGCGCCTCGTCGTCGCGCACGCGTTTGGTGACCCACCACAGCCCGCCCTTCTTCACGGTCCAGGGCGCCTCCGCGCCGGAGACCAGGAAGGCCGCGGCGCGCCCGAGGTCCGGCTGGTGGCCGACTACCACCACGGCGTTGCGCCGCTGCGGCCATTCGGCCGCCGTGAGAATGTCGCGCACGCGCGCGCCGGGGGCGAGCTCGGGCAGCGTCCGGCACGGCACGCCCAGCGCCCGCGCGGTTTCCTGGGCGCGCCGCGCCGGGCTGGCCAGCACGAGGAACTTCGCCGGCAGGCGCTGCAGCAGCCAGGCGGCCATGCGCTCGGCATGCTTGCGGCCCTTGGGCGTGAGTCGCCGCTCGAGGTCGGGACCGCCGTCCTCGGCTTCGGCGTGTCGCCAGAGAATCAGGTCCATGACTGATGGTCGATGCTTTCCCGGGCGATATTGTTCCGCCCAGATGACGCTTCAGTTAAAATCCGCTCCTCGTTCCATCAGGCGCGTAGCTCAGCTGGTTAGAGCACTACCTTGACATGGTAGGGGTCGTTGGTTCGAGTCCAATCGCGCCTACCATTACTTTGCCGAACATCACGCTTCCCGACGGCTCGGTGAGATCCTACCCGGGCCCGGTTTCCGTCGCCGAGGTGGCGCAGTCCATCGGCGCCGGCCTCGCGCGCGCGGCCCTCGCGGGCAAGGTCGACGGCCGGCTGGTCGACACCGACCATCGCATCACGAGCGACGCGCGGCTCGCCATCGTCACCGACAAGGACCCGGAGGGTCTCGAGATCCTCCGCCATTCGACCGCGCACCTGCTGGCGCACGCCGTGAAGGAGCTTTTTCCCGAGGCGCAGGTCACCATCGGGCCGGTCATCGAGAACGGCTTCTATTACGACTTCTCCTACAAGCGCCCGTTCACGCCCGAGGACCTCGCGGGGATCGAGAAGCGCATGGCCGAGATCGCCAAGCGCGACCTGGCCGTGCACCGGCGCGAGTTGCCGCGCGACGAGGCGGTGAAGTTCTTCCGCGACCAGGGCGAGGTCTACAAGGCGGAGATCATCGCCTCGATCCCGGAGAAGGAGACCATCTCGCTCTATGGCCAGGGCGACTGGGTGGACTTGTGCCGCGGCCCGCACGTCCCCTCCACCGGCAAGCTCAAGGTGTTCAAGCTGATGCGCGTCGCCGGCGCCTACTGGCGCGGCGACTCGAAGAACGAGATGCTGCAGCGTATCTACGGCACGGCCTGGGCGAAGAAGGAGGATCAGGACGCCTACCTGAAGATGCTGGAGGAAGCCGAGAAGCGCGACCACCGGCGCCTGGGGACGCAGCTCGATCTCTACCACATGCAGGACGAGGCCCCCGGAATGGTGTTCTGGCATGCCAAGGGCTGGACGCTGTGGCAGCAGGTGGAGCAGTACATGCGGCGCGTGTACCGAGACAACGGCTACCGGGAGGTGCGCGGGCCGCAGATCCTCGACAAGAGCATCTGGGAAAAGACCGGCCACTGGGAGAACTACCGTGAGCACATGTTCACCACGGCCTCCGAGAACCGCGACTACGCGGTGAAACCGATGAACTGCCCGGGCCACATCCAGATCTACAACAAGGGCGTGCGCAGCTATCGCGACCTGCCGTACCGGCTGGGCGAGTTCGGCGCCTGCCACCGCAACGAGCCCTCGGGCGCGCTGCACGGCCTGATGCGCGTGCGCGGCTTCACGCAGGACGACGGCCACGTCTTCTGCACCGAGGACCAGGTGCTCGAGGAATGCGTCACGTACACCGCGCTGCTGCAGGAGGTCTATGCGCGATTCGGCTTCACCGACATCATCTACAAGGTGGCGACGCGGCCCGCGAAGCGCATCGGCGACGACGCGGCCTGGGACAGGGCCGAGCGCGCGCTGATCGAGTCGCTGCAGCGCTCGGACGTGAAGTTCGAGATCTCCCCGGGCGAGGGCGCCTTCTACGGGCCGAAGATCGAGTATTCCCTCAAGGACGCGATCGGCCGCGTCTGGCAGTGCGGCACGATGCAGGTGGATTTCTTCATGCCGGCGCGCCTGGGCGCGGAGTACGTGGGCGAGGACAACGCGCGCCACGTCCCGGTGATGCTCCACCGCGCCATCATCGGCTCGCTCGAGCGCTTCCTCGGCATCCTGATCGAGCATTTCGCGGGGGCCTTCCCGCCGTGGCTTGCGCCCGAGCAGGTGGTGGTCATGAACATCTCCGAGCACCAGGCGGATTACGCCAAAGCGGTGGCGCAGCGGCTGCGCGAAGCGGGTTTTCGCGCCGTCGAAGATTTGCGAAACGAGAAAATTTCTTATAAGATTCGCGAACATAGCTTGCAGAAGCTCCCCTACCAGCTGGTGGTGGGAGACAAGGAAAAGCAGGCTGGAACGGTGGCCGTGCGCACGCGCGGCGGTGAAGATCTCGGCGCCATGGCGCTGGATGCCTTCATCGCACGCCTCCGCAACGAGGCGAGCGCGTAAGCAGCACGGCCGGTTTTTTTGACGAGCAGAGGAGCTGTCACCCATCGCACTCGAGAGATCGCAGCGCATCAACGGAGAGATCAACGCACCGCAGGTGCGGCTGGTCGGTGAGCAGGGGGAGCAGCTCGGCATCGTGGCTGTGGCCGAGGCCCTGCGCATGGCGGAAGAGAAGAACGTGGACCTGGTGGAGATCGCGCCCATGGCGCAGCCGCCGGTCTGCAAGCTGATGGACTACGGCAAGTTCCGCTACCGCGAGCAGAAGAAGGCGCACGAGGCGAAGCTCAAGCAGAAGCAGATCCAGGTCAAGGAGATCAAGTTCCGCCCCGGAACCGACGAGGGCGACTACAAGATCAAGCTCAACAAGCTGATCCAGTTCCTGGAGGATGGCGACAAGGCGAAGGTGACGTTGCGGTTCCGCGGGCGGGAGATGGCGCATCAGGAATTCGGCGTGCGCCTGCTCGAGCGGGTGAAGGCCGATTTGGAGCCGGTCGGGATCGTCGAGCAGTTTCCGAAGCTCGAAGGCCGGCAGATGGTGATGGTGCTGGCGCCCAAGAAGAAGGGCCTGCCGCCCAAGGCGAAGCCGAAGGAAGCGAAGCAGAAGAAGGAAGCGAGTCCGAAACCCGCCGCAGCGACCTAGCGGTCGTCGCGGCTACACAAGTGATGTCCGCGGCTTCAAGCGCCCGCCCGGCGGGCCGCCCGGCGTCAGGCTAAAAGAGAAGGAGCAGTACCGTGCCCAAGGTGAAGTCGAAGAAGTCCGCCGCCAAGCGCTTCAAGATCCGCTCGTCCGGCAGCATCAAGCGCTCGCAGGCCTACATGCGCCACATCCTCACCAAGAAGTCCACGAAGCGGAAGCGCCATCTGCGCGGCACCACCGAGGTGCACGCCAGCAACAAGCGGGCAGTGCGCGCCATGCTGCCCTACGCTTCGTAAGGAGCGCGCCATGCCAAGAGTCAAGCGTGGGGTGACGGCGCGCGCGCGCCACAAGAAGGTCCTGAAGCAGGCCAAGGGCTTCCGCGGCCGCCGCGGCAACGTCTACCGCGTCGCCAAGCAGGCGGTGATGAAAGCGGGGCAGTACGCCTACCGCGACCGGCGCAACCGCAAGCGCACCTTCCGCGCGCTGTGGATCGCGCGCATCAACGCCGCCGTGCGCGAGCTCGGCATGAGCTACTCGGCGTTCATGGCCGGCCTGAAGCGCGCCAACATCGAGATCGACCGCAAGGTGCTCGCCGACCTGGCGGTGGCCGACAAGCCGGCCTTCGCCAAGATCGCCGGCCAGGTGAAGGCCAGCCTCGCTCACTGACCCCGTCGCGGACGCCGCGGGGATGGAACAGCTCGAGCGCATCGTCGAGCGCGCGCATGCCGCGTTCCAGGCGGCCGGCGATCCGGCCGCCCTGGAGAACGCCAAGGCGCGCTTCCTGGGCAAGTCCGGAGAGCTGACCGCACAGCTCAAGAGCCTGGGCGCGCTCGCGCCGGAGGAGCGGCGCAGTGCCGGCGCGCGCATCAACGCGGCCAAGGAGCAGATCGAGCGCGCCCTGGACGCGCGCCGCGCGCAGCTCGCGGACTCCCGGCTGCAGGCGCGCCTCGCCGAGGAGGCGATCGACGTGACCCTGCCGGCGCGCGGCCGCGGGCGCGGCGGCGTGCATCCGATCACGCGCACCTGGCAGAGGGTCGAGGCGATCTTCGGCTCGATCGGCTTCGATATCGCCGACGGCCCGGAGATCGAGAGCGACTGGTACAACTTCACCGCGCTCAACAATCCGGAGAACCACCCGGCGCGCTCGATGCAGGATACGTTCTACGTGGACCTGAAGGACGCGCAGGGCCTGCCGGCGCTGCTGCGCACGCACACCAGCCCGATGCAGGTGCGCTACGCGCGCATGCACCGGCCGCCGATCAAGGTGATCGCGCCGGGGCGCACCTACCGCGTCGACTCGGACGCGACGCACTCGCCCATGTTCCACCAGGTCGAAGGCCTGTGGATCGACGAGGACGTGAGCTTCGCCGACCTGAAGGGCGTGTACACGGATTTCCTGCACCGCTTCTTCGAGACCGACGCGCTGCAGGTGCGCTTCCGGCCTTCGTACTTCCCGTTCACCGAGCCTTCGGCCGAGATCGACATGCAGTTCGGCAGCGGGCCGCTGCGCGGGCGCTGGCTGGAGATTTCCGGGGCGGGCCAGGTGCACCCGAGCGTGGTGCGCAACTTCGGGCTCGATCCCGAGCGCTGCATCGGCTTCGCGTTCGGCTCGGGTCTGGAGCGGCTCACCATGCTGCGCTACGGCATCGACGACCTGCGCCTGTTCTTCGACGGCGACTTGCGCTTCCTGCGGCAGTTCGCATGATCGTCCCGGAACACTGGCTGCGCAGCTTCTGCGATCCGTCGCTGACGACGGAGAAGCTCGCGCACCTGCTTACCATGTCCGGTCTCGAGGTGGAATCGATCGCGGCGGCGGCGCCGGCGTTTCGTGGCGTGGTCGTGGGCGAGATCCTCGAGGTCGCGCGCCACCCGAACGCCGACAAGCTCACGCTATGCACGGTGCGCGCGGGCAGGGAGCGCCTGCGCGTGGTGTGCGGCGCGCCCAACGTGCGCAAGGGGATGAAGGTACCCGTGGCGAGGGTGGGCGCTGAGTTGCCGGGCATGAGCGTGAGCGCGGCGAGCGTGCGCGGGGTGGAGAGCCTCGGCATGCTGTGCTCCGCGCGCGAGCTCGGTCTCTCGGAGGACCACACGGGACTGCTGGAGTTGCCCGCCTCGGCCAGGCCCGGGACGGACGTGCGCAAGCTGCTCGAGCTGGACGAGCGCATCCTCACGCTCAAGCTCACGCCCAATCGCGCCGACTGCCTGTCGATGCTCGGCGTGGCGCGCGAGGTTTCGGCGCTCACCGGCACGGCGCTCCGCCTGCCCGCGCTCAAGCCCGTGCGCGCGCAGAGCCACGCCCGGCATGCGGTGCGCATCACGCACCCGCAGGGCTGCGGACGCTTCGCTGGCCGCGTGCTCCGCAACGTGAATGCCGCTGCGCCGACGCCGGAATGGATGCGCCGGCGCCTGGAGCGCGCGGGCCAGCGCTCGATCTCGGCGCTGGTCGACGTCACCAACTACGTCATGCTCGAGCTCGGCCGCCCGCTGCACGTGTACGACCTGGACAAGCTCTCCGGGCCGATCGACGTGCGCTGGGGCCGCCCGGGCGAGAAGGTCCTGCTGCTGAACGGCCAGGAAGTCGCGCTCGACGACTCGGTGCTGTGCATCACCGATGACTCCGGCCCGATCGGCCTCGCGGGCATCATGGGCGGGGAATCGACCAAGGCGGAGCCAAGCTCGCGCCACATCTTCCTCGAGTCGGCCTTCTTCTTCCCCGAGGCGGTCGCCGGGCGCGCGCGGCGCTACAACTTCACCAGCGACGCCGCGCACCGCTTCGAGCGCGGCGTCGACTTCGGCAACAACGTCGAGGGCATCGAGCGCGCCACGCGGCTCATCCTCGACATCTGCGGCGGCGATCCGGGGCCGACGGTCGACCAGGTCAGGCGCCTGCCGCGACGCAAGCCGGTGCGCATGCGCGTGACGCGGGCGCAGAAGGTGATCGGCATGCCGGTCTCCGAGAAGGAGATGGCGCAGGCGTTCGCCCGCCTGCGGCTGCCCGCGCGCCGCGCGAAGGGCGCTTTCAGCGTCACGCCCCCCTCGTATCGCTTCGACCTGCAGATCGAGGAGGACCTGATCGAGGAGGTCGCGCGCCTGCACGGCTTCGATCGCATTCCCGCGCATCCGCCGCGCGCGCGCGCCGTCATGGCGGCCGTGCCCGAGGCACGGCGCTCGCTGCATGCGCTGCGCGAGCGCCTCGCGGCCTGCGACTTCCAGGAGGTCGTGAACTTCAGCTTCGTCGAGCCGGCGTGGGAAAGCGACTTGTGCGGCGGGCCCGACCCCATCCGGCTGCTCAACCCGATCGCCAGCCAGCAGTCGGTGATGCGTACGTCGCTGCTCGGCGGGCTGATCGCCAACGTGCGCTACAACCTGGCGCGCAAGCTCGAGCGCGTCCGCGTGTTCGAGGTCGGGCGCGTGTACCTGCGTGACAGCGGGCAGCCGGATGCCCCGCTCGAGGTCGGGGGTGTGCGCCAACCCGTGCGCATTGCGGCAGCCGCCTTCGGGCCGGCCTGGGAGGATCAGTGGGGCATGCCGGGCCGGCCGGTTGACCTGTTCGACCTCAAGGCGGACCTCGACGCGCTGGCCGCGCCGCTCAAGCTGCGCTACGAGGCGGCCGAGCATCCGGCCCTGCACCCCGGCAGGTCGGCTCGAGTGCACCTGGGGGACCAGGCGATCGGCTGGATCGGCGAGCTGCACCCCCGATGGCAGCAAAAGTACGAGCTTCCCCAGAGCGTTGCGATGTTCGAGGCCGAAGCCGCTGCATTGCAGCAATGTCCACTGCCGGCCCCCAGGGTACCTTCCAAGTACCCGCCGGCGGCGCGCGACATCGCTTTGTTAGTGAATACTGACATCACGGCAGATGCGCTTCTGGCTGTGGCCATGGCGGAAATGCCGATCATCGTGCAGAGCATCCGACTATTTGATTTGTACCAGGGTTCGAACCTCCCCGCGGGGAAAAAAAGCCTTGCTTTCCGGGTAGTTATGCAAGATACTGAACGAACCCTCACGGATGCGGAGGCCGACTCGGCGCGAGATGCGCTGGTCGCGCTGTGGGGCCGTCGTTTCGGTGCGACACCCCGCGTATAAATAAAGAAATCAGGGAGTTGTGATGACTTTGACCAAGGCCGAACTGGCCGACCTTCTATTCGAGAAGGTCGGACTGAACAAGCGCGAGGCCAAGGACATGGTCGAAGCCTTCTTCGAGGAGATTCGCGGCGCCTTGGAGCGGGGGGAGAGCGTCAAGCTTTCCGGGTTCGGCAACTTCCAGCTTCGCGACAAGCCGCAGCGTCCGGGCCGCAATCCCAAGACCGGCGAGGAGATCCCCATCAGCGCCCGCCGCGTGGTCACCTTTCACGCCAGCCAGAAGCTGAAGGCGATGGTGGAGAAGGCGCGCCATGGAAAGCCGCAGCCCCAGCAAGAAAGCTGACCTTCCGCCGATACCGGCGAAGCGCTACTTCACCATCGGTGAGGTGAGCGAGCTGTGCGGCGTGAAGCCCCACGTGCTGCGCTACTGGGAACAGGAGTTCACGCAGCTCAAGCCGGTCAAGCGGCGCGGCAACCGGCGCTACTATCAGCACCACGAGGTGCTGCTCATCCGCCGCATCCGCGAGCTGCTGTACGAGGAAGGATTCACGATCAGCGGCGCGCGCAATCGCCTGGACAATGCGGCCCTGGGCGGCGAGGAGCGCGCCGCGCCGGCGCCGCGGCCTCCGGGTGGGGCGGATCTCGGCGCGATCCGGCGCGAGCTGCGTGCGCTGCTCGACGCCCTGCGCCCCTGATAGACTCTTGCACTTCGGGGCGTAGCGCAGCCTGGTAGCGTACCTGCATGGGGTGCAGGTGGTCGCGAGTTCGAATCTCGCCGCCCCGACCAATCTCCTGGACAGATCACCGACCCTCGGGGAATTCCCCTAGGGACATCGCAGATTTACCGCGCCGCGGGCTCCCCCTAGGCTTCGGCCCGTCGTCCAAGCCCGAAGCCGCATGAACCGCCTTTCCATACGCACCCAGCTGGTCGCGCTGTGGGCGATCTGCTTCGTGCCGATCGCAGCGCTGGGCATGCTGGTGGTGACCGGCACCGGCCGGGGCGCGGCTGCGTGGATCGTGTCCGCGTTCGCCGCACTGACGCTCTCCGGCGCTTTGTACTGGCTTTCGCGGCGATTGCGGGAGGACTTCGCGCGCATGGCCTGCGCCATGCACGGTCTGGCGCAGGGCAGCCTGACGGCACGCATGGAACCGCGGGCCTGCGCCGAAACGCTTGCCATCGGGCAGGAGTTCAACGGCGCGCTGCAGCGCGTCCATGCGCTTCTCGACCAGGTGCAGGCAGCCGCGCGTCAGTTGCTGTTGGCTTCCGGGGAGATCTCGCAGGGTCACGCGGACCTTTCCACGCGCACCGAGAAGCAGGCCTCGTCGCTCGAGGAGGCGGCCTCGGCGATGGAGCAGATGACGGCCACGGTGTCGCAGAACGCGGAGAACGCAAAGCGTGCGAACCAGCATGCCGCGGCAGCCGCGGAGGTGGCCAAGCGGGGCGGACAGGCGGTGGCGGGCGTCGTGGGCACCATGATGAGCATCTCCGAGTCTTCCGGCAGGATCTCCGACATCATCAGCGTGATCGACGCCCTCGCGTTCCAGACCAACATCCTCGCCCTGAACGCTGCGGTCGAGGCGGCGCGCGCCGGCGAACAGGGACGGGGGTTCGCGGTGGTGGCCGCCGAGGTCAGAAGCCTTGCCCAGCGCTCGGCAGCGGCCGCCAAGGAGATTCGCCAGCTGATTCTCGACTCGGTTGGGCGCGTCGATGCCGGCTCCCGGCAGGTGGAGGAAGCGGGCGAAACCATGGCCGAGATCGTGAGCGCGGTGCAGCGCGTACACGATCTGATCGCGGAAATATCCTCTGCCTCGCAGGAGCAATCGCAGAGCCTGTCCCAGGTGAGCGAGATCGTGCAGGAGCTCGAAAAGGTGACGCAGCAGAACGCGGCTCTGGTCGAGCAGGCCTCGGGGTTGTCCGCATCCATGGATGAGCAGTCGTCGGCGCTGGCGATTGCCGTGGGCAAGTTCGGGCTGCTCGAGCGGCAGCCCGCGTCCGGACGGGCCGTGCGGCGGCCTGTGGCGGCGCTTTCCTGGGCCGAGCGCTCGGATACCGTGAAGGAGGTCTGATCCCGAGCCCGCGGCCGGGCCCCCGGGGGCTTGGCTCAGGGGCCGTTGCCGGCGCGCCCCAGCCAGGAAGTCACGAGCTCGATGAGGCCGACCAGGGGCGCATGTCGAGGCGGCTTCGCGCACGGGGCGCTCTCGACGTACCCGGGGCGGCTGATGGCATTGATTTCGCGGAGTCCTCCCGGCAGCGCCTCCGCACCGATGTCTTCGAGCGACTGGTCCGTCTTACGCATGGCGGGGCACTCCTGGGCCCGCCGACCGCGCCGGCGCCGGCTCGGGCGGGATGTCCTCGATCCTGCGGCAGGCGAGCGTGAGGCACAGATCCAATTCGAGCAGGTCCGGCTCCACGGCCAGCCCGGCGCTGGTCAGCGCGGCGCACTGCCCGTGCACAGCCTCGCGCATCTTGCACAGGTCGGCGCTGCCGAGCGGCGGCGACGGATGCTGCTGCAAGTCGAACGGCGCCCAGCCTGCGTCGATGCGCTGGATGCGCGCGATGCGCTCCGCCGGCCACGAATCGAGATAGCGCCGCACTGCCTCGACGACGTCGGATCTCACGCTTGCCTGTGTGAGCAGGCCGGTGAAGCGCTGCAGTGCGACTTGCGAGTCGACCTCGGTGCGGGCGGCAGTCATGGCGGTCCCCCTGTGAGCTGCACCTCGATTCAACTCCACATTCGTGGCCGACCGTTGTAAACGTATGCAAGGCATTTTCGTCTTCGCGGCGCGGCAGCTCGCGCCGCGAATTCTGATAAAGTCTCGCGCACCGCAAGCGGTATGGATGTACTGAGGGCGAGCGTCGACGACATGGTCAAAGACAAAGTGGTAGTGATCACCGGCGCCGGCGGCGGCATCGGCAGGGACTTCGCGCTCGCGTTCGCCGCCCATGGCGCGCGGGTCGTGGTCAATGACCTGGGGACTACGGTCACGGGCGAAGGTGCAAGCGCGCATCCCGCGCAGAACGTCGTCGACGAGATCCGCGCCAAGGGCGGCGAGGCTGTTGCCAGTACCGAGAGCGTGGCGGACTGGGAGGCGGCGAACCGCATCGTGAAGACGGCGATCGACGCGTTCGGCCATCTCGACTGCGTGGTGAACAACGCCGGCATCCTGCGCGACCGGTTCTTCTTCAACATGTCGGTGGAGGAGTGGCGCGCGGTCATCGACGTGCACCTGAACGGCGCGTTCTACGTCTCGCGCGCCGCGGCGCCGTACTTCAAGAGCCAGAATTCCGGCAGCTACGTGCACATGACCTCGACCTCGGGTCTGATTGGCAACCTCGGGCAGGCGAACTACTCCGCAGCCAAGCTGGGCATCGTCGGGCTGTCCAAGTCGATCGCGCTGGACATGGCGCGCCACGGCGTGCGCTCGAACTGCATCGCGCCGTTCGCCTGGAGCCGCATGATCGGCTCGATTCCCACGGACACTCCAGAGCAAAGGGCGCGCGTGGAACGCATGAAGGTCATGGAGACCGCCAAGATCGCGCCGCTGGCGGTGTACCTCGCGAGCCCGGCGGCGGAGGGTGTCAGCGGGCAGATCTTCGCCGTGCGCGCCAACGAGCTGTTCCTCATGTCGCAGAGCCGGCCGGTGCGCTCGGTGCACCGTGCGGGCGGCTGGACGCCGGAGGGCATCGCCGCGCACGGCATGCCGGCGCTGCGGCAGGGCTTCTTCCCCCTCGATCGCACGCAGGACGTCTTCACGTGGGACCCGCTGTAGCCGGCGCGGGGCACGAGGAGCTGCGCGCGGGCGTGCGGGCCCTGTGCGCGCAGTTCGACTCCGCCTACTGGCAGAAGGTGGACGAGGCGCGCGCCTACCCGGAGGCCTTCGTCGACGCGCTGACCGGGGCCGGCTGGATGGCGGCCCTGATTCCCGAGCAGTACGGCGGCTCCGGACTGTCGCTGACCGAGGCGACGGTGATCATGGAGGAAATCTCGCGCTCGGGCGGCAACCCCGGCTGCTGCCACGGCCAGATGTACAACATGAACACGCTGCTGCGCAATGGCTCGGAAGCGCAGAAGAAGAAGTACCTGCCGAAGATCGCCTCGGGCGAGCTGCGCATGCAGGCGATGGGCGTCACCGAGCCCACGGCGGGCACCGATACCACCAAGATCAAGACCGTGGCGGTGAGGAAGGGCGATCGCTACGTGGTGAACGGCCAGAAGGTGTGGACCTCGCGCCTGCAGCACTCGGACCTGATGATCCTGCTGGCGCGCACCACGCCGCTCGGCGAGGTGGCAAAGAAATCCGACGGCATGTCGGTGTTCCTCGTGGAGAAGAAGGAAGCGCTCGGCAAGGGCCTGACCATGCGGCCGATCCGCAACATGGTGAACCACGAAACGAACGAGGTGTTCTTCGACAATCTCGAGATCCCCGCGGAGAACCTGATCGGCGCGGAGGGCAAGGGTTTCCGCTACATCCTCGATGGCCTGAACGCCGAGCGCATCCTGATTGCCGCCGAGTGCATCGGCGACGGCTACTGGTTCGTCGAGCGCGCGACGAAGTACGCGAAGGAGCGCGTGGTGTTCGACCGGCCGATCGGCCAGAACCAGGGCATCCAGTTCCCGATCGCCGAAGCGTACATGGAGGTGGAGGCCGCGAACCTGATGCGCTACAAGGCCGCCGCCTTGTACGACGCGAGGCAGCACTGCGGGGCGGAGGCCAACATGGCCAAGCACCTCGGCGCCAAGGCGTCCTGGGAGGCGGCCAACGTCTGCCTGCAGACGCATGGCGGCTTCGGCTTTGCCGCCGAGTACGACGTGGAGCGCAAGTTCCGCGAGACGCGCCTGTACCTGGTGGCGCCGATCTCCACCAACCTGATCCTCTCCTACGTCGCCGAGCACGTGCTGGGGCTGCCGCGCTCGTTCTAGGGCGCGGACGCACCGTCGGCTAGAATCGCCCCGGCGATGCGCATCCTGGTGTCCAACGACGACGGCTACTTCTCACCCGGCATTGCGCTGCTGGCCGAGCGGCTCGCATCGCTCGGCGACGTCACGGTGGTCGCGCCCGAGCGCGACCGCTCCGGGGCGTCCAATTCGCTCACGCTCGATCGCCCGCTGTCGGTGCGCCGTGCGGCCAACGGCTTCTTCTTCGTCAACGGCACGCCGACCGACTGCGTGCACCTCGCCGTCACGGGCTTGCTCGATTTCCAGCCCGACGTCGTGGTTTCCGGCGTGAACCTGGGCGCCAACATGGGCGACGACACCATCTACTCGGGCACGGTGGCGGCCGCGACCGAGGGCTTCCTGCTGGGCATTCCTTCGCTCGCCGTTTCGCTCGCCAGCAAGGAAGGCCGTCATGTCGAGAGCGCGGTGGACGTGGCGCAGGCGCTGGTCGAGCGCTTGCGGCGCGCGCCGCTCGGCCAGCCCGTGCTGCTCAACGTCAACGTGCCGGACGTGCCCGCCGCCGAGCGCGGGCCGATGGAAATCACGCGACTCGGCCGGCGCCACAAGGCCGAGCCGGTGGTGAAGATGCGCACGCCGCGCGGCGAGCAGGCGTTCTGGATCGGGCCCGCGGGCGGTGCCGCCGACGCCGGCCCCGGGACCGACTTCCATGCCGTGGCGAGCGGCCGCGTGTCGGTCACGCCGCTGCAGATCGATCTCACGTTCCATGCGCAGTGCGCGCCGGTGCGCGAGTGGCTGGACCGCTGAACGCACGCGGCGCGCGCGCCGCACGCGATCTCGCCGGCATCGGCATGACGTCGCAGCGCACGCGCCTGCGCATGGTGGAGCGTCTGCGCCGCAAGGGAATCCGCGACGAGCGCGTGCTCGCCGCCATGGCCGCCGTGCCGCGGCACCTGTTCGTGGACGAGGCGCTCGCCAGCCGCGCGTACGAGGACACGGCCTTGCCCATCGGCTTCAGCCAGACGATTTCCCAGCCGTACGTGGTGGCGCGCATGCTCGAGTCGTTGCTCGGCGACACTTCGGTGCCGCGCAAGGTGCTGGAAGTGGGCACGGGCTGCGGCTATCAGGCGGCGGTGCTCGCGCAGCTGGGGGGCGAGGTGTACTCGATCGAGAGAATCCGCGCGCTGCTGGAGCGCGCGCGGGTGAATCTTCGCGCGCTGCGGCTGTCGAATTTGCGGTTGACGCACGCGGACGGCAGCGCCGGGCTGCAGGTGGCCGCGCCCTTCGATGCCATCGTCGTGGCGGCGGCAGCGTCGTGCGTGCCCGAGGCCCTCTTACGGCAGCTGGCGCCCGGTGGCAGAATGGTGCTGCCGCTGAAGACGGGATCGGCGCCGCGCGCTGCGCAGCGTCTCGCGTTATACGAGCGCGGGGTCCGCGGCATCACCGAGTCTGTGCTCGACGAAGTGCTGTTTGTGCCCCTCGAGACGGGAAAGCTATGATCAACCGACAGACGCAAGGCCGGGCGCTGATCTGCATCGCGGCGCTGCTCGTCCTGGCGGGGTGCGGGTCCGCGCCGGTGCAGGCGCCCGTCACCGACGGCCGCCCGCCGGTCGCGCCCAAGCCCGAGCCCGTGGCGCCCGCGGCGCCGGTCGCGGCGGCGCAGCCGGGCGTCCCGCCGGGCCATTACCTGGTCAAGCGCGGCGACACGCTGTACAGCATCGCGCTGGAGAACGGCGCAGACTACCGCGACGTGGCGCGCTGGAACAACCTGGACGACCCGACCAAGATCGCGGTCGGACAGGTACTGCGCGTGGCGGCGCCCGAGGGTGCGCCGGGCGTCCAGGTCGGCGCGGCGCCGGGAACCTCGCGGGTCCAGGCCCGGCCGCTGGAGGGCAGCGTGGCGGCGCGGCCGCTGCAGGCTGATGGCGCGACGAAGGTCTCTCCCAAGGCCCTGCGCCTGCCGTACAGCGAGGAAAATCTGGCGATGCTTGCGCGTGGCGAGGCAGCTCCCGTACCTTCGGCCACGCCCGCAGCGGCTGCCGCCGCACCGGCTGCGGCAACAGTCAAGCCCGAGCCGCCGAAGACTGCCGCGGTGGCGCGTGACCCCACGGGCATCGATTTCATCTGGCCGGCCAAAGGCGGTCTGCTGGCGAGGTTCGCGGAGCCCAACAGCAAGGGCGTGGACATCGCCGGCAAGGCGGGCGATCCGGTGGTGGCGGCAGCGTCGGGCCAGGTGCTGTACACGGGCACCGGCATCCGCGGCTTCGGCAAGCTGATCGTCATCCGCCACGAGAACGGCTTCAGCAGCGTCTATGCGCACAACCGCGAAATCCTCGTGAAGGAGGGCCAGTCGGTGACGCGCGGCCAGCGCATCGCCGAGCTGGGCGACACTGACGCCGACCGGCCGAAGCTGCATTTCGAGATCCGCAAGTCCGGCAAGCCGGTAGATCCGATGCAGTACCTGCCCGGGGAGCGCCCGACCTAAGGGCGCGGCTTGCGCCGCGCCGCGCGCAGCGCGTCGGCCAGCTCCGTGACCGACATCGCGTAGAATAGGCTGCGGTTATAGCGCGTCAGCACGTAGAAGTTCTGCAGACCCAGCCGGTAGTCGGCGGCCCGCTCCGGCGTCTGCAGGCGCAGCAGGACCGCGCGCGTGTCGGCAGGCAGCGCTCCGTTGTTCGCCTGCACGCCCGCCTCGCTCAGCTCGAGCAGCGTGTGTCGCGGCATGGGATCGAGCGAGACGAACTGCGCGTGGTCCTCGCCGTTCACGCGCACGCGCAACTGCACCGGCGCGCCGGGCTGCCAGCCATGGCGGCGCAGGAAGTTGGCCACGCTGCCGATCGCGTCTGCTGGGTTGGCGCGCAGGTCGGTGGCGCCGTCCCCGTCGAAGTCCACCGCGTAGCGCAGGTAGCTGCCCGGCATGAACTGCGGGATGCCGATCGCCCCGGCATACGAGCCGCGCACGTCGAAGACGTCGACATTCAGGTCGCGGGCGAACAGCAGGTAGTTCTCCAGCTCGCCGCGGAAGAAGGGCGCGCGCGGCGGGTAGTCGAAGGCAAGCGTGGCGAGCGCGTCGATCACGCGCCAGCGCCCGGTGTTGCGCCCGTAGAAGGTCTCGATGCCGATGATCGCGACGATGATCTCCTCGGGCACCCCGTACGTGGCCCGGGCACGCGCGAGCGTGGGCGCGTGCGCCTTCCAGAAATCGAGCCCGGCGCGCACGTGGCGCTCGTTGACGAACAGCGCGCGATAGGTCTCCCACGAGTCCGCTTGCCGCGGCTGCGCGCGCATGGCCTCCAGCACGCCTTCCTCGCGCCGTGCCTGCGCGAAGACCCGCCGCAGCTCGTCCGCGTCGAACGCGTGGCGCTCGACCAGGTCCGCCATGAAGCGCTCCACCTCTGGCCGCACGGCAAAAGTCGGCGATGCCGGGTCGCTCGCCCGGGCCGGCGCGGCGAGCATCAGCAGCAGCAGGACGGCGACGCGGTGGACGGGGCTCATGCAATGCTCAGACTGCGCACGCGGCGCTCGAGTTCGAAGATGCGCTCGCCCGACGGCGCGCGCCCGTAGCGGGCGGCGAGATACAGCTCGGCGATCGCCTCGATGGCGGGACGGGCGGCGGGCAGGCGCTCGGCGGCGCGCCGCGCGAAGTCGCGCGGGCCTTCGTGCGGAGCGCGCACCAGGCCGCCGCGGGCGAGCTTGCGCGCAAACGCCTCCCAGGCCCGTTGCACGCGGTCCGGCCGCGCGAAGCGCCGCAGCGACCACGCCAGCAGCAGCAGCGTGAACGCGCCGAGAATCGTCGCCATGGCGGCCGTGAGCTTGCGCCAGTCGGCGTCGCGCATGCCGATGCGCAGCATCAGGTCGCGCTGGCGCTCGACGCCGTAGCCGAGCACCCAGACGTTCCAGCGGTGCGCCAGCGCCTCCCAGTTGGCGCGCAGTCCACGCAGCCACTCGAGCTGCGGCCGCATGAGCAGCGGCAGGGAATCACCGGCGCGCACCGAGCGGGCGATTCCCGACTCGACGCGCCCGGGGACGGCGGCGGCGGTGGGGTCGACGCGCACCCAGCCGCGGCCCGCGAGGTAGACCTCCGCCCAGGCGTGCGCATCGGACTGGCGCACGGTGATGATGCGGTCGACGTAGTTCACCTCTCCGCCCTGGTATCCGGTCACGACGCGCGCCGGCACGCCGGCCGCGCGCATCAGGTAGACGAAGGCGGAGGAGAAATGCTCGCAGAAGCCCTCGCGCGTGTCGAACAGGAAATCGTCCACCGTATCCGGGCCGAGGAGCGGCGGCTCCAGCGTGTACCCGAGACCGCCGCTCACGAAGAATCCGAGGGCGCGCTGCAGGATGGTCTGCGCATCGGCGCCGCCCTCACGCCATCCGGCCGCCAGCGCGCGCGCGCGCGGGTTGCCCGCGTCCGGCAGCGCGAGGGCGCGGCGCAGGCTGCCCGGCCGCTCCGCGCGTCCCGGCTCGGGCAGGGCGAGCGACGATGCGTCGTAGCGCAGGCGCGCACGCAGCGGGGCGGGCGACACCACCATGCCGTCGTGCGTGATGCGCGCGCGCGCCGGCAGGCGCGCGACCTGCTCCAGGACGAACATCCAGGACCGGTTGTGCGGCTCGAGCGTCACCACGTAGTCATAGGGGCCGGCGCCGCGCGGTGTGTCAAAGGAATCGATCCAGCTGGCGCCCATGCGCCAGGTGCGGCCGTCGAAGTCCCAGAGCACGGGGCCGCGCCAGTAGCGCTCGCGCGGGGAGGGCGGCTGGCCCTCGAATTCCGCGCGGAACGCGATGGCGTCGGATTGCGCCAGCTGCGAGACGGTGCCCGGGGACATGGAGTCGGACAGGCCCGTCATGGCGGCATAGGCGTCTTGCGGCAATCCCCACAGGGGGCCCTGCACCCGGGGAAAGAGCAGGAACAGGACCAGCGCGGCGGGCGCGGCGTGCACGAGCAGCATGCCCGCGGTGCGCAGGTTGGCCGCCGCCGGCCGCTGCGGCGCCGTCAAGCTGACGAGCGTCGCGGTGGTCGACAACAGCGCAACGGCCAGCAGGAGCGCGGTGGCGATGCTCTGCGTATAGAGCAGGTTGGTCATCGCCAGGAAATAGCACAGGAACGCCACCACGGCCGCGTCCCGATGCGTGCGCATCTCGATCAGCTTGAGCCCGGAAAACAGCACGAGCAGCACGATGCCGGTGGTGCGACCGTACAGTGTCCGGTACTCGACGTACACGGCGGCGATGGCGAGCACGGCGACCAGGAGCAGCATCCACCGGGGCGGCAACTTCGCGCCGGACAGTCCCAGCTGCGCGCGCCAGGCATAAAGGCCGGCGACCGCCAGGGCCAGCCACCAGGGCATGCGCAGGGCATGCGGCGCCGCGACCAGAACGAGCGAGGCGATCAGGCCGAGCAATTCGCGCGGCGCGATCGCCCGCTGCTCCGGCAGAAGAGGATGGGCGGCGGTCATTCGATGCCGTGCAGCGCAAGCGCCTGCAGGCAGGCGGCCTGGTGGGCCGCGCCGCGGTCCGGCCGCTTCTTCACGCCGGGCAGGCGCAGGCCGTAGCGCGCCCCCGATTGCTCGGCGGCGAGCGTCCAGCCGGCGAGCCGCGACAGCCGCGCTTCCGTGTCGAGCGCGGCGGGCAGGCGCGCTTCGTCGAGCCAGAGCTCTGCGCCCGATGCGCCCGAGAACTGCTTGGTGAGCATGTCCTCCGCGCGTGCCACCGCCTTCCAGGCAACGTGGCGGGGAGAATCCTGCAGCTGGTAGCCGCGCAGGCCGGCGAAGTCGTCGCTCCCCGTGGCATGTACGCGCTGCGCGCCCGCCTCGTCGGCAGCGGCGGGGGCGGGTAGCGGCACGCGCTCGGGGCGCGGATACACCAGGCAACGTACGTCGGGCTCGACGTAGCTCCAGGCCCGAAACAGCCCGAGCGGGTAGCGTGTCTCCAGCACGACGCGCCCGAGCGGCAGCCAGCCCCGGCGTGGCGCCGGAACGGCCAGCACGGCCTCGCGCACCGAGGCGGATGGCAGGTCGAGGACCCCTTGGGCGCCGCTCGCGGCGTGCCGCACGAGCACCGCGGGCCGGTCGTGGGGCGCGCGGTTGTCCAGGATCAGCCTGAACTGCGCCGCCTCGCCGGCAAAGACCGGCTCCGCGCGGCCGGCATCCACGGTGAGGCGGGCAAGGTTGCGCACCGTGTGCACCATGCCGGCCAGTCCCATGCCGGCGAGCAGGAACGTCAGCGCGAACCCGAGCTGCAGCGCGTAGTTGATCGAGCCCACGAGCAGCAGGCCGAGCGTGGCGCCGAACATCCATCCCAGGCGCGTGGGCAGGATGTAGACGCGGCGATGCCCGAGCGTGATCGCGCCGCGCTCCGGCGCGGCATAGCCGTAGAACCAGTTGCGCAGATGCGTGCCGGCCGAAGGGGCGCGCAGCATGTCAGCTGGTCGCGCCCTGGTATCCCCAGCGCACTTTCCATGCGGCGAGCACCGCGCGCGGGTAGTCGGGTTTGCCGAGGCTGCCGTTGTAGCGCCCGAGGGCGCGGAAGTAGTCGCCGTTCTCCATGTCGAGATAGTGCCGCAGAATGACGCAGCCGTAGCGCAGGTTGGTGCGCAGGTGGAACAGGTTGTCGCCGCGCCGGCCGATCAGCTTCACCCAGAACGGCATGACCTGCATGTAGCCGCGCGCCCCGGCGCGCGACACCGCGTACTTGCGAAAGCGGCTCTCCACCTCGATGATGCCGAGCACCAGTTGCGGATCGAGGCCCGCGCGCAGCGCCTCGAAGTGCACCGTGCGCAGCAGCGCGATGCGCTGCTTGCGGTCGGGAACGCGCTTCTCCAGCCTGCGCGACATCTCGAACAGCCACTTGTGGGCGTCCTCGCGGTCGCGGAACACGAGCTCGGCGACCGCCTTGTCGGCGAGCGCCGCCGACATCCGGTGGCGCACGCTTTCCGCGAGTTCCTCGTAGACCTGCGCGCCGGCGTGCACGCCGCCCGGACAGAGCAGCACGGCGACCAGTATCGCGGCCCGCAGGTCGGCGCCCCTCATGGCGCGGCCAGGCGCTCCTTGAGCAGCGCGTCGAGCTCGGCCAGCGGCACGTGCGCCGGCTGTGCATCGCGGCGGAACTTGTATTCGGCCTCGCCCGCCGCCAGGCCGCGCTCCGACAGCACGATGCGGTGCGGCACCCCGATCAGGTCCATGTCCGCGAACAGCACGCCCGGGCGCTCCTCGCGGTCGTCGAGCAGGACGTCGGCGCCCTCCGCGCGCAGGCTCTCGTACAGCCGGTCGGCAGCCTCCCTGACCTTGCTGCTCTTGGCGTAGCCGATGGGCACGATGCACACGGAGAACGGCGCGAGCGCCGCCGGCAGCGCGATGCCCCGCTCATCATGATGCTGCTCGATCGCGGCCGCCACCACGCGCGTGACGCCGATGCCGTAGCAGCCCATCTCCAGCGTGCGCGGCGCGCCCTTGGCGTCCAGCACCGTGGCCTTGAGCGCCTCGGAGTACTTGGTGCGCAGCTGGAAGATGTGCCCGACCTCGATGCCGCGCTGGATGCGCAGCGCGCCTTTGCCGTCGGGGCTGGGATCGCCGTCCACGACATTTCTGATATCGGCGACCGCCGATGGTTCCGGCAGATCCCTCGACCAGTTCACGCCCGCCAGGTGAAATCCCTCCTCGTTGGCGCCGCAGACGAAGTCGCTCATGGCCGCCACGGTGCGGTCGGCGACAACGCGCAGGCCCTGCGCGCCCACCGGCCCGATGTACCCCGGGGGGCCGCCCAGCGTGCGCCGGATCTCGGCTTCGGAGGCGAAACGGAACTGGCCGATCGTCTTCTGTGCCTTGACCTCGTTCAGGTCGTGGTCGCCGCGCAGCAGCAGCAGCACGAATTCGTCGTCGTGCATCACGGCGATGGCTTTGACCATGCGCTCGAGCGGGAGCTTGAGCAGCGCGGCGACGTCCTCGCAGCGCGTCTTGCCGGGCGTCGGAACCTTGTGCAGCGCCTCGGCGCCGGGCCGGCGCGGCTCGCGCGGCGCGAGCGCCTCCGCGAGCTCGACGTTCGCCGCGTAGTCGGACGCCGGGCACCAGGCGATGGCGTCCTCGCCGGAGTCGGCGAGCACCTGGAATTCGTGCGAGCCGGTGCCGCCGATGGCGCCGGTGTCGGCCGCCACGGCGCGGAACTGCAGCCCGAGACGCGTGAAGATGCGCGTGTACGTGTCGTACATGTTGCGGTACTCGCGCTCGAGGTCGGCGTAGTCCACGTGAAAGGAGTAGCCGTCCTTCATGACGAACTCGCGCCCGCGCATCACGCCGAAGCGCGGGCGGCGCTCGTCGCGGAACTTGGTCTGGATCTGGTAGAAGTGCAGCGGCAGCTGGCGATAGCTCTTCAGCTCGGCGCGTGCCAGGTCGGTGATCACTTCCTCGGAAGTGGGCTGGATGACGAAATCGCGCTCGTGCCGGTCCTTGAAGCGCAGCAGCTCGGGCCCGTAGGCCTGCCAGCGCCCGGACTCCTGCCACAGCTCCGCCGGCTGCACCGCCGGCATGATGAGCTCGAGGGCGCCGGCGCGGTTCATCTCCTCGCGCACCACGCGCTCGACCTTGCGCAGCGCGCGCACCCCGAGCGGCAGCCAGGTGTAGATGCCCGCGGCCAGCCGCCGGATGTATCCGGCGCGGATCATCAGGCGGTGGCTCGCCAGCTCCGCGTCGGCGGGCGCTTCCTTGATCGTGCCGAGGTGGAATCGCGATGTGCGCATGGGTGGGCGCCCGCGTTGTCTTTGCGGTGCGCCTGTGGAAAAATGCCGGAGGATTCTAACTTAGGTGGTGTCGCCATGCTCGACCGGGACGGATACCGCCCGAACGTCGGCATCATCCTCGCCAACGACCGCGACGAGGTGTTCTGGGGCAAGCGCGTCAACCAGCACGCGTGGCAGTTTCCCCAGGGCGGCATCAAGCACGGCGAGACCCCGGAGCAGGCCATGTACCGCGAGCTCGAGGAAGAGGTCGGGCTCAAGGGCGATCACGTCCGCATCCTCGGGCGCACGCGCCACTGGCTGCGCTACGAGGTGCCGGACCGGTGGATGCGGCGCGACTGGCGGGGCGCGTATCGCGGCCAGAAGCAGATCTGGTACCTGCTGCGCCTGGTAGGCCGCGATTGCGACGTCAAGCTGCGCACCAGCGACAAGCCCGAGTTCGATGCCTGGCGCTGGCTCGACTACTGGGTGCCGCTGGACAGCGTGATCGAGTTCAAGCGCGAGGTGTACCGCAAGGCGCTCGCCGAGCTGCGCCGCTACCTCGGCGCCGACCGTCGCCGACGCGCGAACGGCGCGGCGTCCCGGCCGGGCTGAGAGGAAATAGCCGGGCTCAATAGGTGGAATTGAAAAGATCGATTTGATTGATGGCGCGGCCCGGCGTAACTTGGCCGTGCCAAGTTCGGCGCATCACGCAAACGGAGACCTGAGCATGAAACCACTGAAGGGCACGAAGACGCACCAGCACCTCAAGGATGCATTCGCCGGCGAATCGCAGGCCAACCGCCGCTATCTGTACTTCGCCGCGAAAGCCGACGTCGAAGGCCAGAACGACGTCTCGGCGCTGTTCCGCTCGACCGCGGAAGGTGAGACCGGGCACGCGCACGGGCATCTCGAATACCTCGAGCAGGTGGGCGATCCCGCCACCAACCTGCCGATCGGACGTACGCGCGACAACCTCAAGTCGGCAGTCGCCGGTGAGACGCACGAGTACACCGACATGTATCCGGGGATGGCCAAGGACGCGCGCAGCGAGGGCTTCACGGAGATCGCGGACTGGTTCGAGACGCTGGCCAAAGCCGAGCGCAGCCACGCCAACCGCTTCCAGAAGGCCCTGGACGCGCTGGCCGACTGATGATGGCGCGCATCGAGCGCGGCAGCCTGTTGTCGCTCGAGGCCTACGCGCGTGAACGCAATGCGTTCCGCGCGCGGGTCATCGAGCACAAGAAGCGCCGCACGGTCCACGTCGGGGACCACGTCACGCTGATCTTCGAGGACGAGCTGACCATCCGCTACCAGATCCAGGAGATGCTGCGCATCGAGCGCATCTTCGAGGACGACGGCATTCAGGGCGAGCTGGACGCCTACAACCCGCTGGTGCCCGATGGCAGCAACCTGAAGGCCACGATGATGATCGAGTACCCCGACGTCGCGGAGCGCCAGCGCCAGCTCGCGCTGCTCAAGGGAATTGAGGACCGCGCCTGGGTGCAGGTGCAGGGATGCGCTCGCGTGCATGCGATCGCCGACGAGGACCTGGAGCGCGAGAACGACGAGAAGACCTCGGCGGTGCATTTCCTGCGCTTCGAGCTCGCGCCGGACATGGTCGGCGCCCTGCGCGGGGGCGCCGCCCTGGCGATCGGCGTCGATCACCCCGGTTACCGGGCAAGCGTCGAGACGGCGCCGGAGGTTCGCGCCGCCCTCGCCGCGGATCTTTCCTGAGCCTGCGGGCCCTGCTGCTGGCCGTCGCGGCGCTGCTTGCCGCGGCGCGCTTTGCGCTGGTGCAGGCGCAGTCGGACTGGGAGCGCGAGCAGCAAAGGCGCAACTGGCGCGAGCGCCCGGTCGCGCTTCCCGAGTACCCGCGTGAAGAGCGGCTGGTGCCGTTCTTCGTCAGCTCGGCGAGCAACTTCAGGTTCTTCATCGACGCCCCTTCGGTGTCGACGGGTACCGACGGCGTGGTGCGCTATGCGCTGGTGGTGCGCAGCGCGACCGGCGCCGAGAGCATCACCTACGAGGGCATTCGCTGCGAGACCGGCGCGTACCGCATCTACGCCACCGGAATCGATGGCGGCTGGAAGCCTGCGACCGGGGGCTGGCGCCGGATCGAGCCGCGCAGCGTGCAGCGCTGGCATAACGCGCTTTATCTCGAGTACTTCTGCCCGCTCGGCGAGCCGATCCGCAGCGCGCGCGAGGGCGTGAACGCGCTGCGCGCCGGCGATCACCCCAGCCGCAGCCTGACGGGTCCCTAGCCGGCCTGCAGCAGAACCAGGTTGTCGCGGTGGATGAGCTCGGGCTCGTCCACGTAGCCGAGCGTCGCCTCGATCTCGCTGGACGGCTTGCGCATGATGAGGCGTGCCTCCGCCGCCGAGTAGTTCACCAGTCCGCGGGCGATCTCCTGCCCGCCGGGCGCCACGCAGGCCACCACGGCGCCGCGCTCGAACTCGCCGCTCACCGCGGTGACGCCGACCGGCAGCAGGCTCTTGCCGTCGCGTTGCAGCGCCCGCGCCGCGCCCGCGTCGAGCGTCACGCGGCCGGCGACTGTCACGTGGTCCGCGAGCCACTGCTTGCGCGCCGCGAGTGGCGTCGTTTGCGCGCGCAGCAGCGTGCCGATGCGCTCGCCGCGCGCCAAGCGCACGAGCACGTCGGGCTCGCGCCCGGCGGCGATCACGGTATGCGCGCCGCTGCGCGCGGCGCGCCTGGCGGCAAGCACCTTGGTGATCATGCCGCCACGCGCCAGGCTCGAGCCGACGCCCCCCGCCATCGCCTCGAGACGCTCTTCTCCCGCCGCTGCCTCCTCGATCAGGCGCGCGCCGGGGACGCGGCGCGGATCGGCGTTGTAAAGGCCCGGCTGGTCGGTGAGGATCACCAGCGCGTCCGCCTCGACCAGGTTGGTCACCAGCGCGGCGAGCGTGTCGTTGTCGCCGACCTTGATCTCGTCGGTGACCACGGTATCGTTCTCGTTGATCACCGGGATGACGCCGAGCGCGAGCAGCGTGAGCAGCGTCGAGCGGGCATTGAGGTAGCGCTGGCGGTCGGCCATGTCGGCGTGCGTCAGCAGCACCTGCGCGGTGGCGATGCCGTGCTCGCGGAAGCAGCTCTCGTAGCATTGGACCAGCCCCATCTGGCCTACCGCCGCAGCGGCCTGCAGCTCGTGCAAGGCGCTCGGGCGCTTGCGCCAGCCCAGGCGCTGCAGGCCCTCGGCGATGGCGCCCGAGGACACCAGCACGCAGCGCCTGCCGAGCGCACGCAACTGCACGATCTGCGCCGCCCAGCGCGCGATGGCCGCGGCGTCCAGCCCGCGGCCCTCGTTGGTGACCAGCGAGCTGCCGACCTTGACGACCAGCGTCTGCGCGTGGGCGACCGGACTGTCCACGGCCCTAGGCGGCGCGGCGCGCGCGCCGCTCCTTCGATGCCGAGGCGAGAAAGCGGTGCGCGGCGTTGCACACCGCGGGGCAGCCGGCGCCGCTCAGCGCGCTGACCTTGAACCAGGGTCCCTTCCAGCGCAGCGCGCGCAGCGCCTGCGCGATGCGCGCGTCGGCCTGCGCCGGCGGCAGGGCGTCGATCTTGTTGAACACCAGCCAGCGCGGCTTGCGATACAGCGCCTCGTCGTACTTGCGCAACTCGCGCACGAGCGCGCGCACGCCCTCGGCGGGCGACGGCCCGTCCTCACCTTGCGCGATGTCCACGACGTGCAGCAGCAGGCGCGTGCGGCCGAGATGGCGCAGGAACTGATGGCCGAGGCCCGCGCCCTCTGCGGCGCCCTCGATCAGGCCCGGGATGTCGGCCACGACAAAGCTCGCGTCGTGCGCCACGCGCACCACGCCGAGCGAGGGGTGCAGCGTGGTGAAGGGATAGTCGGCGACCTTGGGCCGCGCGCTCGACACTGCGCGGATGAACGTCGACTTGCCGGCGTTGGGCAGGCCGAGCAGGCCGACGTCGGCGAGCACGCGCAACTCGAGCGCGAGCTCCTTCGCTTCCCCTGGCTCGCCGCGCGTGAACTGGCGCGGCGCACGATTGACGCTCGACTTGAAGTGCAGGTTGCCCAGCCCGCCGCGTCCGCCGCGCGCCAGCAGCACGCGGTCGCCGTCGCGCGCCAGGTCGGCGATGGCCTCGCCGGTCGCCGCATCGCGCACCACGGTGCCGACGGGCATGCGCAACTCGACGTCCTCGCCCGCGCGTCCGTACTTGTCCGAGCCTGCGCCCGCGCCGCCGTCGCGCGCGCGGTGCAGCCGCGCGTAGCGGTAGTCGATCAGCGTGTTGAGGTTGCGGTCGGCAACCGCCCAGACGCTGCCGCCGCGCCCCCCGTCGCCGCCGCTCGGCCCGCCACGCGGCACGTACTTTTCGCGGCGGAACGCGGCGCTGCCGTCGCCGCCCTTGCCCGCGAACACCTGGATCTTGGCTTCGTCGATGAACTTCATGGCGCAGAAACTAAAAAGCCCTACCGCATGCGATAGGGCTTGGCATGGTGAGCGGGGCGGCCGTCAGGCCGGAATCACGCGTACGACCTTCTTGCTGGCCGCGCCCTGCACCGCGTACTGCACCGTGCCCGCGATGCGCGCATACAACGTGTGGTCCCGGCCCATGCCGACGTTCGGCCCGGGTCGCACCACCGTGCCGCGCTGACGCACGAGGATCTGCCCCGCGTTGACCTGCTCGCCGCCGTACACCTTGACGCCGAGCCGCTTGGACTGCGAATCGCGGCCGTTGCGCGAGCTGCCGCCTGCCTTCTTGTGTGCCATGGTCCGTGTGCTCCGCTCAGTTCCCGGCGACGATGTCGTCGATGCGCACCTCGGTGTAGCCCTGCCGGTGGCCCTGGGTCTTCTGGTAGTGCTTGCGCCGGCGCAGCTTGAAGATCCTGACCTTGTCGCCGCGGCCGTGACCGAGCACCGTCGCCTTCACCTGTGCACCCGCCACCAGGGGCGCGCCCACGCGCACGGCCTCGCCGGCGCCCACCATCAGCACCTGGTCGAAGGACACCGCCGCGCCGACCTCCGCGGCAAGGGACTCGACCCGCACCTGCTCGCCGGAGCTGACGCGGTACTGCTTGCCGCCCGTCTTGATGATCGCGTACATGGAATTTTCGTCGCTGGTTCGCTGCAAAGACTTGGAATTATAGGAGATTCCGGCCGTCGGCGTCAAAGCCCTGTATGCTACGCTTCGCGCCCCGCCGCGTTTCCCATGCCGTCTCCGACCGCCGCTGCCGTTCTCTCCGTCGTCGCCGACGACATGCAGCGCGTGGACGCCGTCATCCGCGCGCGCCTGGGCTCGGACGTCGCCCTGGTGCGCCAGGTGGCCGAGCATATCGTCACCGGGGGCGGCAAGCGCCTGCGGCCCGCCCTGCTGCTGCTCGCCGCCGGCGCCACCGGGTTCCGCGGCGACGCCCGCCTGGAGCTGGCCGCAGTGGTCGAGTTCATCCATACGGCCACGCTGCTGCACGACGACGTCGTCGACGAGTCGCAGTTGCGGCGCGGGCAGCGGACCGCGAACGCGGCGTTCGGCAACTCCGCCGCGGTCCTGGTGGGGGATTTCCTGTATTCGCGCGCCTTCCAGATGATGGTCGGCCTCGACAACCCGCGCGTCATGCGCGTGCTGGCGGACGCCACCAACACGATCGCCGAAGGCGAGGTGCTGCAGCTGATGAACTGCCACGACCCCGACGTCGACGAGGCGCGCTACCTGGACGTCGTCCGGCGCAAGACGGCGAAGCTGTTCGAGGCCGCGGCGCGCCTGGGCGCGGTGCTCGGCGGCGCCGGGCCGGCCCTGGAGCAGGGCATGGCCGACTACGGCATGCACCTCGGGACCGCGTTCCAGGTCATCGACGACGTGCTCGACTACTCCGGCGCGGCGCAGGATACCGGCAAGAGCCTGGGCGACGACCTGGCGGAAGGCAAGCCGACCTTGCCGCTGATCCGCGCCATGCAGGCCGGCAGCGCGCAGCAGCGCGCCGTGGTGCGGCGCGCGATCCTCGAGGGCGGGCGCGAGGACTTCGCGCAGGTGCTCGCGGTCATCGAGGCGAGCGATGCGCTCGCCTACGCGCGCGCCGCCGCCACGCGCGAATCGCAGGCGGCGGTGCGGGCGATCGCCGCGCTGCCGGCGTCGACGTATCGGGATTCTTTGCTAGAATTGGCGGCCTTTTCCGTGAGCCGCCGCGGCTAGTCCCCGGCGAATCGGGGTGTAGCTCAGCCTGGTAGAGTACTGCGTTCGGGACGCAGGTGTCGCTGGTTCGAATCCAGTCACCCCGACCATCCCCACTTTCCTAGAATAGGGCCATGGGACGCCTGCTCCTGCTCGCCCTCGCCGTGCTGGTCCTCGTGTGGCTGGTGCGCCGCGCCCTGCGCGGCCGGCAGGCCGGCGCCCCGCCTGCCGCCGGCTCGGCGGCCGAGCTGGTCGCTTGCGCGCACTGCGGGCTGCTCGTGCCGCGCGGCGAGGCGCGCGTCGCCGACGGCGGCCTGTACTGCAGCGACGCGCACGCGCGGCTCGGGCCGCGCCGGCCCTGATGGCCACGCTCGCCTACTCGCCGCTGTTCGCGGCCGAGCAGCGGGTGCCGGAGTCTTTCTGGATCTCGCTGCAGTACTTCAACCTGTACCGCATCTTCATCGCGGTGCTGTTCCTCGGCGCCACCTATTTCGCCTACGAGCCGATCAATTTCGGCGCGCACGACATGCGCCTGTTCCGTGCGGTGTGCGTGGTCTACCTGATCCTCGGCATCGCGGCGCAGCTCGCGCTGCGCGCAGTGCGCGAGCGCTTCAACCTGCAGCTCTCGGCCCACGCGCTGCTCGACGTGATCACCATCCCGCTGCTCATGTACGCGAGCGGCGGGATGCGCAGCGGCCTGGGCGTCATGCTGCTGATCTCGCTGACGGGCGCCGGGCTGGTGGCGCCGCTGCGGCTGAACTTCCTGTATGCCGCGCTGGCGGCGATCGCCGTGCTGCTGGAGGAAGGCTACTGGGTCCTGGCGCTCGACCTGCCGTCGGCCAGCGTGGTGCCCGCAGCGCTGCTCGCCATGGGCTATTTCGCCACCGCAGGCGCCACCGGCTGGCTGGCGCAGCGCCTGGCCGCCAACGAGCGCCTGGCGCGCGAGCGCGGCCGCGCGCTTGCCAACCAGACGCGCGTCAACCAGCTGGTGATCGCCGACATGCAGGACGGCGTGCTGCTGGTCGACCGGCTGGGGCAGGTCTTCGAGCACAATCCGCAGGCCATGCGCCTGCTGGGGAACGATTCCCTGCGCGGCCAGCCGCTCGCCGCCGTGCTGCCCGGCGTCGAGGCGCGCTGGCGCGCCTGGCGCGACTCCGGAGCGCGCGCCGCCGTGTCGATCGACGTGCAGGCGCGCGGCCGCGAGGTGCGCGCGCGGCTGCTCGATACCGGCACGGAGGACCAGACGACCGTGGTGTTCGTCGAGGACATGACGCGCTCGCGCGAGCAGGCCCAGCAGCTCAAGCTCGCCGCACTTGGCCGCCTGACCGCGAATATCGCACACGAGATCCGCAACCCCCTGTCGGCGATCAGCCACGCCTCGGAACTGCTGGCCGAGGAGCGCCGTGATCCCGATCGGCGCCGGCTGACGCGCATCATCCTCGACAACACGGTGCGCCTGGAGCAGCTGGTGGCCGACGTGATGCAGCTCAACCGCCGCGACCGCGTGGCCGCGGAGCGCGTCGCGCTGAGCGCCTGGCTGGGCCTGTTCCTCGGCGAGTTCGTCGCCAACGAGGGCGTGCCGCAGGAGCGCATCCTCATCCAGCCGGGACGCGACGTCTGGGTCGAGTTCGATCGCGAGCACCTGCGGCAGGTCGTGTGGAATCTCCTGCGCAACGCGGTGCGGCACGCGCGCGCCGAGCCGGGTGCGGTGCGGCTTTCCGCGCGCGCGCTCGGCGAGCACGTAGAATTGAGCATCGTCGACAACGGGCCGGGCGTGCCGGCTGCCATCCAGGGACAATTGTTCGAGCCGTTCTTCACCACCGACAGCAAGGGAACCGGGCTCGGACTGTACCTGGCGCGCGAGCTGTGCGCGGCCAACGATGCGCGGCTGGAGTACGTGGATGATGGACCGGGAGCGCATTTCCGCATCGTGTGCCACGGGGGCGCGGTGGCATGAGCCGCAGGCCGGCAGCGCGCGATCGCATGGTGCTGGTGGTGGATGACGAGCCCGACATCCGCGAGCTGCTCGAGCTGACGCTGACGAAGATGGGGCTGGGCGTCGCCGCGGTCGGCACGCTCGCCGAGGCGCGCGAGCGCCTGCGCGCGGGGCGCTTCGAGCTGTGCCTGACCGACATGCGGCTGCCCGACGGCGAAGGACTCGAGCTGGTCAGGCACATTGCCGCACAGGGCACCGACCTGCCGGTCGCGGTCATCACCGCGTATGGCAGCGCGGAGAACGCGGTCGCGGCGCTCAAGGCGGGCGCCTTCGACTACGTATCCAAGCCCGTCGGTCTCGAGCAGCTGCGCGCGCTCGTCAAGTCCGCGCTGTCCCTGCCCGACCAGGCGAGCGCGCCGGCGCGCGACTCGCCGCTGCTGGGCGAGAGCGCGCCGCTCGTGCAGGCGCGCGAGCTGATCGCCAAGCTCGCGCGCACGCAGGCGCCGGTGCACGTCTGCGGCGAGTCGGGCAGCGGCAAGGAGCTGGCCGCGCGCCTGATTCACGGGCAGGGCGCGCGCCGCGACCGGCCGTTCGTGCCCGTCAACTGCGGCGCGATCCCCGAGTCGCTGGTGGAGAGCGAGTTCTTCGGCTACCGCAAGGGGGCGTTCACCGGCGCGGATCAGGATCGCGACGGGTTCTTCCAGGCCGCCAACGGCGGCACGCTGTTCCTGGACGAGGTGGCCGACCTGCCGCTCGGCATGCAGGTGAAGCTGCTGCGCGCCATCCAGGAGAAGCGCGTGCGCAAGGTCGGCGCCACCCAGGAGGAGCCGGTGGACGTGCGCATCGTCAGCGCGACGCACCAGAACCTGGCGCGCCTGGTCGAGGCGGGCAGGTTCCGGCAGGACCTGTACTACCGCCTGAACGTGATCGAGCTGAAGATGCCGCCGCTGCGCGAGTGCCGCGAAGACATTGCGCAGATCGCGGGCAGCATCCTGGCGCGCATCGCCCAAACCGCCGGAACGGCACCCGCGCACCTGTCGGCGGCGGCGCTGGCGGAGCTCTCCAATTACGATTTTCCGGGCAACATCCGCGAGCTGGAGAACGTGCTGGAGCGCGCCACCGCGCTGTCCGCGGGCGGCGAGATCTCTCCCGACGACCTCATGCTGCGGCCCGCGCCGGCGGAAGAAGCCGGCGCGCGCGGCGCCGAGGGCGCGCTCGACGTACCGCTGCCGGATTACCTCGACCGCGTGGAGCGCGAGGCGATCCTCGGGGCGCTGGCGCGCACGCAGTTCAACCGCACCGCAGCCGCCAAGCTGCTCGGCATCACGTTCCGCACGCTGCGCTACCGCATGCAGCGGCTCGGCATCAAGGAAGGATGAGGCTCGGCCCGGACGGGCGCGTGCGCGGCGCGCGATACCTGGCGTCGCCCAACTGCGATGCGCGCCCGCCGGGGGCGCAGGTGACCCTGCTGCTGCTGCATTCGATCAGCCTTCCGCCGGGCAAGTTCGGCGGCGACGCGGTCGAGCGGCTGTTCACCAACCGCCTCGATCCGCGTGCGCACCCGTACTTCCGTGACATTTCGCATCTGCGCGTGTCCGCGCATTTCTACGTGCGTCGCGACGGTGCACTGCAGCAGTTCGTGCCGGTGCACCGGCGCGCCTGGCACGCGGGTGCGTCGCGCTGGCGCGCACGCGAGCGGTGCAACGACTTCTCGGTCGGCGTGGAGCTCGAAGGCCTCGAGGGCGGCGGCTTCAGCGCGGCGCAGTACGACTGTCTGGCGCGCCTTGCGCGCGCGCTGGCCGTGGCGCTGCCGCTGCGCGCCTGTGCCGCGCACAGCGACGTGGCCCCTGGCCGCAAGCGCGATCCGGGCGCGCGCTTCCACTGGCCGCGCCTGCTGCGCGCGCTGGCCGAGCGCAATATCTAGTAGCGTCAGCGTCTCCGAATACCAGCGTTAGTCGTCGCGTTGCAGCGCGCAAAAGCGCGCGCGCCGGCGCGCGCGCTTCGCGGCGCTTGCAAAATAAAATCCGCGTGGTACATTGCGGCCACTAGAAGTAGTTAGCAATCAGGTATTCAGCACCATATATTGTGGTTTTAGTGCAGGTCGTCACAGAGCCGCAACAACGCGGCGGGACGGCCGGGCCAGGACCGGGAGCCGGCGCACGCGCCGGCGAACAGCGGAGCACGGGAGACAGAGACATGCAGATCGCGCAAGAGAGTCCAGCCACCAGCTCCCTGACGGGCGCCAGCGTTGCCGACTCGAGCGCCGCGGTCCGCAGCGCCTACGCGGACTACAAGGTCATCCGCCGCAACGGCGCGGTGGTGGGCTTCGAGCCGGCGAAGATCTCGGTGGCCATGACCAAGGCGTTCCTCGCCGTGAATGGCAGCCAGGGCGCGGCGTCCGCGCGCATCCGCGAGATGGTTGCGCAACTGACCGAGATGGTGGTCGGCGCGCTTCAGCGCCGCCAGCCGCAGGGCGGCACCTTCCACATCGAGGACATCCAGGACCAGGTCGAACTGGCGCTGATGCGCTCGGGCGCGCACGATGTGGCGCGCGCCTACGTGCTGTATCGCGAGGAGCGCGCGCGTGCGCGCGCGGCGGACAGGTCGGCGCGCGAGCGCCAGGCCGCCGAGCCGGTGCTGCACGTGGTCGAGCAGGGGGCGCGCCGCCCGCTGGACCTGGACGGCCTGCGCCGGCTGCTCGCCTCGGCCTGCGAGGGCCTGGAGGGCGCCGCGGATCCTGCCGTGATCCTGGAGACCACGCTGCGCGACCTGTACGACGGCGTGCCGATGGAAGAGGTGCGCAAGTCCGCGATCCTGGCGGCGCGCGCGCTGATCGAGAAGGACCCGGCCTACGGCTACGTCACCTCGCGCCTGCTGCTGAACACCATCCGCCTGGAAGTGCTGGGCGAGGAGGCAAGCCAGGCGGACATGGCGACGCGCTACGCGCGCTATTTCCCCGAGTTCGTGCGCCGCGGCATCGAGGCCGAGCTGCTCGACCCGGCGCTGGCGAGCTTCGACCTGGCGCGCATCGGGCGCGCGCTGAAGGCCGAGCGCGACCTGAAGTTCGGCTATCTCGGGCTGCAGACGCTGTACGACCGCTACTTCCTGCACGTGCGCGGCCAGCGCATCGAGCTGCCGCAGGCGTTCTTCATGCGCGTGGCGATGGGCCTGGCGCTCAACGAGCAGGACCGCGAGGCGCGCGCCATCGAGTTCTACGACGTGCTGTCGACGTTCGACTTCATGAGCTCGACGCCCACGCTGTTCAATTCCGGCACCCAGCGCTCGCAGCTCTCCTCGTGCTACCTGACGACGGTGGCCGACGACCTGACCGGGATCTACGACGCGATCAAGGAGAACGCCCTGCTCGCCAAGTACGCCGGGGGGCTGGGCAACGACTGGACTCCGGTGCGCGCGCTCGGCTCGCACATCAAGGGCACGAACGGCAAGTCGCAGGGGGTGGTGCCGTTCCTCAAGGTGGTCAACGACACCGCCGTGGCGGTGAACCAGGGCGGCAAGCGCAAGGGCGCGGTGTGCGCCTACCTCGAGACCTGGCACCTGGACATCGAAGAGTTCCTCGAGCTGCGCAAGAACACCGGCGACGACCGGCGGCGCACGCACGACATGAACACGGCGAACTGGATTCCCGACCTGTTCATGAAGCGCGTCATGGAGAACGCCGACTGGACCCTGTTCAGCCCGTCGGACGTGCCCGAGCTGCACGACAAGGTCGGCAAGGCGTTCGAGGAGGCCTACCTGCGTTACGAGGACAAGGTCGCGCGCGGCGAGCTCAAGCTCTACAAGCGCCTGCCCGCGGTGCAGCTGTGGCGGAAGATGCTGTCGATGCTGTTCGAGACAGGCCATCCGTGGATCACGTTCAAGGATCCGTGCAACCTGAGGAGCCCGCAGCAGCACGTCGGGGTCGTGCACAGCTCCAACCTGTGCACGGAGATCACGCTCAACACCTCGGGCGACGAGATCGCGGTGTGCAACCTGGGGTCCGTGAACCTGGTCGCGCACATGACCGGGCAGGGGCTCGATTTCGACAAGCTGCAGCGCACGGTGCGCACCGCCATGCGCATGCTCGACAACGTCATCGACATCAACTACTACGCCGTCGACAAGGCACGCAACTCCAACCTGCGCCACCGGCCTGTCGGCCTGGGCATCATGGGCTTCCAGGACTGCCTGCACCGGCTGCGCGTGCCCTACGCCTCGGCCGAGGCGCTCGAGTTCGCCGACCGCTCGATGGAGATGGTCGCCTACTGCGCCTATCTGGCGTCCACGGAGCTCGCCGAGGAGCGCGGCCGCTACTCGTCGTTCGCGGGCTCGCTGTGGGACCGAGGCATCCTGCCGCAGGACTCGCTCGACCTGCTGGCGGCCGAGCGCGGCGGCTACGTCGAGCTCGACCGCTCCTCCAGCCTCGACTGGGAGCCGCTGCGCGAGCGCATCCGCCGCCACGGCATGCGCAACTCCAACTGCATCGCCATCGCACCCACCGCCACGATCGCCAACATCATCGGCGTCTCGGCGTCCATCGAGCCGACCTACCAGAACCTGTACGTCAAGTCGAACCTGTCCGGCGAGTTCACGGTGGTGAACGAGTACCTGGTCGAGGATCTGAAGCGCGCCGGCCTGTGGGACGAGGTGATGATCGCGGACCTCAAGTACTTCGACGGCAATCTGGCGCGCGTGGACCGGGCGCCGGCCGAGCTGCGCGCACTGTACGCCACGGCATTCGAGGTCGAGCCGCGCTGGCTGGTGGAGGCCGGCGCGCGGCGGCAGAAGTGGATCGACCAGTCCCAGTCGCTGAACATCTACATGGCCGGGGCCTCGGGCAAGAAGCTCGACGAGACCTACAAGCTGGCGTGGATCCGCGGCCTGAAGACGACCTATTACCTGCGCTCCATGGGCGCAACGCACGCGGAGAAGTCGACGGTCAAGGCAGGGCAGCTGAACGCGGTTCCCAGCGACGGCGGCGCGGGCACCGCGCCCGGCGACGAGCCGAAGTTCTGCGCCATCGACAATCCCGAGTGCGAAGCGTGCCAGTAGCGCTCGAGCAAGAGGAGGAAGGCAAGTTGAGCACGATTTCCAGCCTGGCCGTGCAGCCGACGAGCGGCTTCGTGCCCGCGGCGGGCGGCCGGGAAGAGCGCTTCGCCGCCGGCAACGCGTTCCGTCGCATCACGGTGGAGGACAAGCGCATCATCAATTCGCGGGCCGACGTCAATCAGCTGGTGCCGTTCAAGTACAAGTGGGCCTGGGAGAAGTACATCGCCGCCTGCGCCAACCACTGGATGCCGCAGGAAATCAACATGAGCCGCGACATCGCGCTGTGGAAGGACCCGAACGGGCTGACCGCGGACGAGCGTCGCGTCGTGGTGCGCAACCTCGGCTTCTTCGTCACCGCCGACTCGCTCGCCGCCAACAACATCGTGCTCGGCACCTACCGGCACATCACGGCGCCCGAGTGCCGGCAGTACCTGCTGCGCCAGGCGTTCGAGGAAGCCATCCACACGCACGCCTACCAGTACATCGTCGAGAGCCTGGACCTGGACGCGGGCGAGGTGTTCAATGCCTACCACGAGATCGCCTCGATCCGCGACAAGGACGAGTTCCTCGTGCCGTTCATCGACACGCTGACCGACCCGGCCTTCCGCACCGGCAGCGCGCAGGCCGACCAGCAGCTGCTCAAGAGCCTGATCGTGTTCTCGTGCCTGATGGAGGGGCTGTTCTTCTACGTCGGCTTCGCGCAGATCCTGTCGCTCGGCCGCCAGAACAAGATGACCGGCGCGGCCGAGCAGTACATGTACATCCTGCGCGACGAGTCCATGCACTGCAACTTCGGCATCGACCTCGTCAACCAGATCAAGCTGGAGAACCCGCACCTGTGGACCCCCGATTTCAGGGAGGAGCTGCAGGCGCTGTTCCGCGAGGCGGTCGAGCTCGAGTACCGCTACGCCGAGGACACCATGCCGCGCGGCGTGCTGGGCCTGAACGCGCCGATGTTCAAGGAGTACCTGCGCTTCATCGCCAACCGCCGCTGCCAGCAGATCGGACTGGAGACGCTGTACCCGGGGGCGTCCAATCCGTTCCCGTGGATGAGCGAGATGATCGACCTGAAGAAGGAGCGCAACTTCTTCGAGACGCGCGTCATCGAGTACCAGACGGGCGGCGCGCTGAGCTGGGACTGATGCGAGAGGAGAGACGCCAGGTGCATCGAGTGACCGCCTGCAAGGTGGAAGAAGACTACAGGCTGTGGCTGCGCTTCGACGACGGACTGGAAGGAAGCGTATCCTTGGGCAATCTGCTGGAGATCGGAGCGTTCAAGCTGTGGCGCGACGTGCGCGAGTTCGAGAAGGTGAGCGTCGATCCGGAGACCGCCACGGTCACCTGGGAAGGCGGCATCCGCCTCGACCCGGAAATCCTCTATCAGGACCTGGCGGCGAGGGGCAGCCGCTGATGCCGCAACGCGTGGAATTCAGTCCGCACCCGGGGCGCAAGCCCCGGATGCGGTTGAATAGTCCGGCCAGAGATGGCCGGGCTCCTTTGTTCAACTACCCGTAAGGAGCTAGTCATGGCGAAGAAAAAAGCCAAAAAAGGCGGCAAGAAGAAGAAGAAGAAGAAATCATCAAAGAAAAAGAAGAAAGCACTGAAGAAGTCATCCAAGAAGAAGGCAGCGGGCCGGAAGAAAAAATCCGCCAAGAAAAAGAAGGCGAAGCCCGTTAAACCTAAGGCCAGCTCTGCGGGAACGATGACGGCGGTCGTAACGCCGTCATCCTCCGCCGCGATGTCCGGCGCGCGAACCGCGCTGAATCCGGCGGCCGCCTGGCCGTTCCCAACCGGCACCCGGCCGTAACCGGGTGCCGAGTGGGAACGTGGCGGGGGGCGCAAGCCCCCCGCCGGGCCCTCGAAGCTCAGCGGACCGCCTTGGTCGTTCGGCCGCAACTGAAGGGCTGAGGCCGGTCCGCGAGGCTTCCCTTGATCCCAGCCGAGAATTCGGCTGGGTTCAACCTCGACAGCCGCCATTTTACCGGGCTTCGGAAAATCTCCGGGAATCAGGTTCATGGAGCAGAACTGTTCATGTGGCGACGCACCATACGAAAGTAACGTCTTCTCAGAAGTCTTTGAGTAGATTAATATTACTTGAACTAATAGCGTATATTGCGGCGCAGCAGCCCTGGGGCAGCCAGTGATCGGACGCCTTGAGAACTGGGGGTAGACATGTTCGCATTGGATCAACTGAGCAGACTGTTCCTCTTGGCCCGCGGCCTGTTTGCCCTGGTGGGTCTGGCAGCCGTGCTGGTGGTGGCCCTGCCGGCGTCCCGCGGAGCGCTTGTCGCGCAGGCCGTATCGGCAGCGACCGCTGTAGACGCGGCGGAAGCCTCGCCGGCAGCCGCCGTCCTGACGGCCGAGCGCGTGGAGCCGGTGCGGGTAAGCTCGGCCGAAGCAGCACCGGCCGTCACGGGCGAGCAACTGGCGATCGCGGAGTTCATCGGGCGGCGCTATCGCGTCGCGGATTCGGCCAGCGAGGCCTTCGTCGCGGCCGCGTTCCGCGCCGGCCGGGAATTCTCGGTCGACCCCCTGCTGATCCTCGCCGTCATGGCGATCGAGTCGCGCTACAACCCGGTCGCCGAGAGCTCGATGGGCGCCATGGGCCTGATGCAGATCATCCCGCGCTTCCACCCGGAGAAGCTCGCCGACCACGGCGGCGAGGCCGCGCTGCTCGAGCCGGAGATCAACATCCGCGTCGGCACCTGGGTGCTGCACGAGTACATGCGCCGCTTCGGCGACGTCGAAGCCGCGCTGCTGAAGTACGCCGGCGCGCTCGACGACCCCGCCAGCCAGTACGCGGACAAGGTGCTCGCCGAGAAGGCCCGGCTGCAGCAGATCGTCGCGCGCAGCCGCCGCCAGACCTGAGCTAGCGCGCCGCGCAGAAGCGCGCGATGCGCGCGGCGGCCTCCTCCAGCTCGGGCTGCGGGCGGGTGAAGGCGAAGCGCACGTAACGCGCGGTGTCGTTCGACCCGAAGTCCAGCCCCGGCGTCGCCGCCACGCCTTCCGCCTCCAGCAGCTCCAGGGCGAAGCGGTGCGCGTCGCCGCCGAACGCGGAGCAGTCGGCGTACGCGTAGAACGCGCCGCGTGGCGCGCACGGCACCGCCAGGCCGGCGCGTTGCAGCGCGGGGACGAGGAAATCGCGACGCCGCTCGAACTGTGCGCGGCGCGCTTCCAGCAGCGCCAGCGTGGCGGGGGTGAACGCTTGCAGCGCGGCGTGCTGCGCGGCGCTCGGCGCGCAGATGAAGAAATGCTGCGCGAGCTTCTCGAAGTCGCGCACGCGCTCCTGCGGCAGCACCACCCAGCCCAGCCGCCAGCCGGTCATGCAGAAGTACTTGGAGAAGCTGTTGACCAGCACGACCTCTCCCGGCAGGTCGAGCGCGCTTGCCGGCGCGGCGCCGTACACCAGCCCCTGGTAGATCTCGTCGGCGATCAGTACGCCGCCGCGCTCGGCGACGAAGCGCGCGATGCGCTCGAGCTCGGCCGGATCGGCGATCGTGCTGGTGGGATTGGAGGGCGAGCCGAGCATGAGTCCCTTGGTGCGCGGCGTCCACGCCGCGCGTACCGCCTCGAGCGTGGGCTGGAAGCTGGACGCGGGCGAGAGCGGCAGCGGGCGCGGCACGCCCTCGAAGGCGCGCACCAAGTGCCGGTAGCCGGGATAGCCGGGGTCGGGCACCAGCAGCTCGTCGCCGGGATTCACGTACAGGGCCACGGTCAGCAGCAGCCCGCCCGAGGCGCCCGCGCTGACCGCCACGCGCTCCGGCGACACGCGCTTGCCGAAGCACTGCCGGTAGTGCCCGGCGATCGCCTCGCGCAGGGCGCCGAGCCCGAGCGTGGCCGTGTAGGCCGTGCGGCCGTCGCGCAGCGCCCGCACGCCCGCCTCCACCACGCTTTCCGGCGCGGTGAAGTCCGGCTCGCCGATCTCCATATGCACGACGCGGCGGCCCGCGGCCTCGAGCGCCTGCGCGCGCGCCAGCACGTCCATCACGTGGAACGGCTCGATGTCGGCGGCGCGGTGCGCCGCCAGCAGGCGGGAAGGTGTCAAGGCGTGCGCGGGGGAAAGAGCAGCGGATTATACGGACGGGTTGCTATAATTTTTGCCCGGGTCGAGGAGAAGCGGCGGTGGACGAGCAGCTCAAGCAGAACGCACTCGAGTATCACAGCCTGCCCCGCCCCGGGAAGATCTCGATCCTCCCCACCAAGCAGCTCACCAACCAGCGCGACCTCGCGCTCGCCTATTCGCCCGGCGTCGCCGCGGCCTGCGAGGAGATCCTGCGCGATCCCGCGCAGGCGGTGCGTCTCACCTCGCGCGCCAACCTGATCGCCGTCATCACCAACGGCACCGCGGTGCTCGGCCTGGGCGCGATCGGGCCGCTGGCGGCCAAGCCGGTGATGGAAGGCAAGGCGGTGCTGTTCAAGAAGTTCGCCGGCATCGACTGCTTCGACATCGAGCTCGACGAGCGCGATCCCGACAAGCTGGTGGAGATCATCGCCGCGCTCGAGCCGACCTTCGGCGGCATCAACCTCGAGGATATCAAGGCGCCGGAGTGCTTCATCGTCGAGCGCAAGCTGCGCGCGCGCATGAAGATCCCGGTGTTCCACGACGACCAGCACGGCACCGCGATCACCGTCGGCGCCGCGTTCCTGAACGGCCTGAAGGTGGTCGGCAAGGACCTCGCGCGCGTCAGGCTGGTCGTCTCGGGCGCGGGTGCCGCGGCGCTCGCCTGCCTGGGGCTGCTCGAGCGCATGGGCATGCCGCGCGCGAACATCACCGTCACCGACATCAAGGGCGTGGTGTACAAGGGCCGCAAGGAGGAGATGGACCCGGACAAGGAGCGCTACGCGGTCGACACCAGGGCGCGCACGCTCGAGGAGGTGATCGGCGGCGCGGACGTGTTCCTCGGCCTGTCGGCGGGCGGCGTGCTCAAGCCCGCGATGGTGAAGAAGATGGCCGAGCGGCCGCTGATCCTCGCGCTCGCCAACCCGGAGCCCGAAATCCGCCCGGAGCTGGCGAAGCAGGTCCGTCCGGACTGCGTCATCGCCACCGGGCGCTCGGACTACCCCAACCAGGTGAACAACGTGCTGTGCTTCCCGTTCATCTTCCGCGGCGCACTCGACGTGGGCGCCACCACCATCACCCACGAGATGGAGCTGGCGGCGGTGCGCGCCATCGCCGAGCTGGCGCAGGCCGAGACCGCGGAGCAGGTGGCGCAGGCCTACGGCATCGAGACGATCAGCTTCGGCCCGGAGTACCTGATCCCGCGGCCCTTCGACCCGCGTCTGATCGCGCGCGTCGCGCCGGCAGTGGCGCAGGCGGCGATGGACTCCGGCGTGGCCACGCGCCCGCTCGCCGATCTCGCCGCCTACCGCGAGTCGCTGTCGCAGTTCGTCTACCACTCGGGCCTGATCATGAAGCCGCTGTTCGCGGTGGCGAAGGCGGCGCCCAGGCGCGTGGTGTACGCCGAGGGCGAGGACGAGCGCGTGCTGCGCGCGGTGCAGATCGTGGTGGACGAGGGCCTCGCGCAGCCGGTGCTGATCGGGCGGCCGATGGTGATCGAGCAGCGGATCGAGCGCCTCGGCCTGCGCATCTGCCCCGGGCGCGAGTTCCAGCTCGTCAACCCGGAGCTCGACCCGCGCTACCGCGAGTACTGGACGACCTACCACCAGCTCACCGAGCGAAAAGGCGTGTCGCCCGAGTACGCGAGGATCGAGATGCGGCGGCGCAATACGCTGATCGGCGCGATGATGATGCACAAGGGCGAGGCCGACGGCATGCTGTGCGGCACCTTCGGCACGCACGCGCTGCACCTGCACTACGTGGACCAGGTGATCGGCCTCGCGCCCGGCGTGCGCCACTACGCGGCGATGAACGCGCTGGTGCTGCCCAACCGCACGGTGTTCCTCTGCGACACCTACGTGACGCCCGACCCGGACGCCGAGGACATCGCCGAGATGACGATGCTCGCCGTCGAGGAGGTGCGCCGCTTCGGCATCGTGCCGAAGGTGGCGCTGCTTTCGGCCTCCAATTTCGGCTCGCTCGACATGCCCTCGTCGCGCAAGATGCAGCGCGCGCTCGCCATCCTGCGGGAGCGCGCGCCGCAGCTCGACGTCGAGGGCGAGATGCACGGCGACGCCGCGCTCTCCGAGGAGATCCGGCTCAAGGTGTTCCCCGGCTCGCGCTTGCGCGGGCAGGCCAACCTGCTGATCATGCCGACGCTCGATGCCGCCAACATTTCCTTCAACCTGCTCAAGACCGCGTCCGCCGACGGGGTCACCATCGGCCCGATCCTGCTCGGGGCGGCGCGCGCGGTGCACATCCTCACCCCCTCGGCCACCGTGCGGCGCCTCGTCAACATGACCGCGCTTACCGTGGTCGACGCCAGCGCGCCGCGCGCGGGCGCCGAGCTGAGCCTGTTCTAGCGCCCATGGCGGCCAGGCCGCGCGCGGGGCTGGTGCTCACCGGCGGCGGCGCGCGCGCCGCCTACCAGGTGGGCGTGGTGAAAGCGGTGCGCGACATCCTCGGCAACCCGCCCAGGAACCCCTTCCCGATCCTGTGCGGTACCTCGGCCGGCGCGATCAATGCCGCCGCGGTCGCGGCGTACGCCGACGATTTCCCGCGCGCGGTGGCCAACCTGCTGGAAGTGTGGGAGCACATGCGCTGCGAGCACGTGTACCGCACCGACTTCCCGAGCATCATGAAGAACGGGGCGCGCTGGCTGAGCTCGCTGATGCTGGTGTCGCGCCGCAACCCGGTATCGCTGCTCGACAACGCGCCGCTGCGAGATCTGCTGCAAAGGGTGCTGCCGTTCGCGCGCATCCAGGAGCACATCGACGCGGGCGCGCTGTACGCGGTGTGCGTGACGGCCTCGGGCTACACCTCCGGGCAGAGCGTGTCGTTCTTCCAGGGCGGCTCGGGGCTGGAGGGCTGGGAGCGCAACCAGAGGATCGGCGCGGCGGTGGTGCTGCAGCAGGACTATCTGCTCGCCTCGGCCGCGCTGCCGTTCATCTTCCCGGCGGTGAAGCTGCACCGCGAGTACTTCGGCGACGGCTCGATGCGCCAGATCGCGCCGGTCAGCCCGGCGCTGCACCTGGGCGCCGACCGCGTGCTGGTCGTCGGCACCGGGCGGCAGATGCGCGAGCAGGCGCGCGAGCGCTCCAGCGTCTATCCGTCGCTCGCGCAGATCGCCGGCCATGCGCTGAACTCGATCTTCCTCGACAGCCTGGCCGTGGACATCGAGCGCCTGGAGCGCATCAACCGCACCGTGCGCATGATCCCGCTGCAGACGCTGGAAGGCTCGAGCCTGACGCTGCGCCCGGTCAAGGTGCTGTTCATCTCGCCCTCGCAGCCCATCGAGCGCATCGCGGCGCGCTTCATCCAGGACCTGCCGCGCAGCGTGCGCTTCCTGCTGCGCCCGACCGGCGCGCTGTCGCGCGCGGGGTCCAACCTCGCCAGCTACCTGCTGTTCGAGGCGCCGTTCTGCCGCGCGCTCATTGACCTGGGCTACCTGGACACCTGCGCGCGCGAGTCCGAGGTGAGAGACTTCTTTTCCATGGCGTGAGGCGACCAATGGCAGAATCGAACCCGGCGCAGGATCCCTTCGAGATGTTCCGCCGCCTGTGGGGCCCGCTCGGCCTGCCGGTGCCCGGCATGACGATGCCGACCCTGGACCCGAAGGAGGTGGACAAGCGCATCGCCGAGCTGCGCTCGGTGCAGTCCTGGCTGGAGGTCAACCTCAACATGGTGCGTTTCGCCATCCAGGGGCTGGAAGTGCAGCGCTCGGCGCTGCTCGCCATGGGCGCGGGCGCCGAGGCCGGCGCGCCGCCGAGCGCGCTGGCGCAGCTTGCGGCCTCGAACGCCACCGCGGCGAGCACGATGCTGTGGCCGTGGGCGATGCTGCAGCAGGCGATGGGCGGCACGCCGCCGCCGGCCGCGGCCGAAGCGCCGGCGCCGGAGGCGCCGCCGGGCGCAACCGGCCAGGACGCGAAGGAATGAACCGATTTCCAAAGAGGAGGCAATGGCAATGACGAAGGCGGTGCGATATCACAAGACGGGCGGGCCCGAGGTGCTGCAGCTGGACGAGATCGACGTCGGCGACCCCGGACAGGGGCAGGTGCGCGTGCGCCACACGGCGATCGGCGTGAATTTCATCGACACCTACCAGCGCTCCGGGCTCTACCCGATGCAGCTGCCGCAGACGGCCGGCAACGAGGGCGCGGGGGTGGTGGAGGCGGTCGGTCCGGGCGTGACCACGCTCAGGAAGGGCGACCGCATTGCGTACACGGGCGTGGTCGGCTCGTATTGCGCCGAGCGCCTGCTGCCAGCGGACCGGCTGGTCAAGGTGCCCGAGGGCATCAGCGACGAGCAGGCGGCCTGCATGATGCTGAAAGGCATGACGGTGCAGTACCTGATACATCGCACCTATCCGGTGAAGGCCGGCGAGACGGTGCTGTGGCACGCCGCCGCGGGTGGTGTCGGCCAGATCGCCTGCCAGTGGCTGAAGGCGCTCGGCGTCACCGTGATCGGCACGGTCGGCTCGGCGGACAAGGCCAAGCTCGCCCTGGCGCACGGCGCGGCGCACGTCATCGACTACACGAAGGAGAACTTCGTCGAGCGCGTGAAGGAGATCACGGGCGGCAAGAAGGTGCCGGTGGTCTACGACTCGGTCGGCAAGAGCACCTGGGAAGGGTCGCTCGACTGCCTGCAGCCGCTCGGCCTGTGGGTCATCTTCGGCAACGCGTCCGGCCCGGTGCCGCCGCTCAACACGCAGGTGCTGGCGCAGAAGGGCTCGCTGTTCATGACGCGGCCCACGCTGCAGACCTACATCGCGTCGCGTCCCGACCTCGAGGCGCGCTCGGCGTCGCTGTTCGACGCCGTGAAGTCCGGCAAGGTGAAGATCGAGGTCTCGGCGCGCTACAAGCTCGCCGAGGCGGCGCAGTGCCACCGCGACCTGGAGGGTCGCAAGACCACCGGCTCGGTGATCCTCACGCCGTAGCGCGCGCCGGCGCCGTGCAGAAGAAAACGCCGCCCGCGGGCGGCGTTTTCGCTTCCTGCGAACCAGCGCGCTACTGGATGTTCAGGATCTTCATCGCCTTGGACAGCGTATCGACCGACTCCTGGTGCTTGCCGGCCTTGTGCAGCGCCTCGCCGTCGGCGCGGTACTTCTTCACGTCGCTCATCTGCTGCGCCGAGAGCGTCGGGTTCTTGGCCATGGCCGCGTCGATCTTGCGCATGTCCGCCGGGCAGTGGAACGCCAGCGCGCTCGCGCTGGCGAGGGTCAGCGCTGCGCCTAGGATCAGTCTCTTCACAAATTCCTCCTCTTCGGGTTGATGGGAGCCGGGACCCATTATCATGCCGGTTGGAGCGTAAACACATGCAGCCCATGAAAGATTCCCGGTGCGGGCGACGCTGATCCACGACGGCCCGGTGACGCTGGATCCCGACTGGCTGCGCCGTCGCTTCGCCGCGGGCGCGCCGGCGCGCGCCCCGGTCTACGGAGACCAGGGCGTGGACATTGCGCGCCCCGCCGCCCGGCGGCCGGCCTCCGTGCTGGTGCCCATCGTGACGCGCGCCGAGGAGATGACGGTGCTGTTCACGCGCCGCACGGTCCACCTGAAGCACCACTCGGGACAGATCAGCTTTCCCGGCGGCCGCGCCGAGGCGATGGATGCGGGCGCCGAGGGCACGGCGCTGCGCGAGGCGCGCGAGGAGATCGGGCTCGATCTGGCGCGCGTCGAGGTGCTGGGCCGGCTGCCCGAGTACCACACGCGCACCGACTTTCGCGTGACCCCGGTCGTCGCCCTGGTGGCGCCGCCGTTCGAGCTGCGCCTGGACGCGCATGAAGTGGACGAGGCCTTCGAGGTGCCGCTCAGCTTCCTGCTGGATCCGGCGAACCACCAGCGCCACGCGCGCGAGTTCCAGGGGCGCCAGGTGCCCTATTTCGCCATCCCTTATCGCGACTACTACATCTGGGGCGCGACCGCCGGCATGCTCGTCAACCTCTACCGCTTTCTCGCCGGGGCGGCGGTGACGTCGTGAACGCGCTGGCGGTAGTCGCCG
>Ga0224500_10000026_pt1 | contig 99232 bp, 104 predicted proteins | sample SF_Oct11_sed_USG_FD_168126 | JGI IMG/M metagenome (GOLD analysis project Ga0224500, IMG submission 168126) | Sediment microbial communities from San Francisco Bay, California, United States - SF_Oct11_sed_USGS_4_1 | ecosystem: Environmental > Aquatic > Marine > Sediment | place: USA...
GCTGCGACGCCGATTGGGCGGGGGCGAACGCGGGCAGGGCGGCAAGCGGCAGAAGACAGAACGCGGCGGCGAAGCGGCGGCGGTCGGGCACGGCGGGGGTCCGATCCAAGGTAGAATGCGCATTTTCCACCCATCCGCGGCCGCGGGCACGATCCGGCGGCCTTGCCATTCCCGGAGACCGTCATGGCCGAACGCAACCGCACCCGCCGCAACACGCTCGAGCGCCGCTGCCTGCCCAAGTCGTTCAAGCGCATGTTCGCCGGCGCGCCGAAGGGCATCTTCAAGATGCTCGAGAAGGTCAAGAAGCACTGACCGCGCGTTCCTCGCAGCGCGATCGCCGAAGGGCCGCCGCCGCGCGGCCCTTCGCCATTTCCGGCCCATGCCCTTCGCCTACTACGACCGGCTCTCGCCCGCCCGCAAGGCGATCTACCGGCGCAGCGACGCGATCGTCGAGCTCGCGCTGCCGCGCGGCGCCGAGCTGGGCGCGACGGTCGCGGCGATCCGCGAAACGCTGGAAGGCGACCGCAGGACGGAGGTCGAGCGGGCGTGCCAGGCGCTGTGCGACGCGCTCGCCTCCGGCTACCGCGTGCCGCCGGTGCGCGCGAGCGTCCTGGAGCGACGCCCGTCCGACGACTACGGCGAGCTGCACGGCCTCTACGAGCCCGCGGAAGCCCGGCGCCGCGCCCGCATCACCGTGTGGATGCGCACCGCCGCGCGGCAGCAGGTGGTCGCGTTCCGCTCGTTCCTGCGCACGGTCGTCCACGAGCTCGGCCACCACCTCGACTACGAGCTCTACGCGCTCGAGGAGTCCTTCCACACCGAGGGCTTCTACAAGCGCGAGTCGACGCTGGCCAACGCGCTCTTCGCGCAGCTGGCCGCGCGCGACGCCCCGCCCCCCGCCTGACCCCGGCTCCGGCGATTCCGGTACAATCCGCGCTCGCCCCGAGGAGCGCTGCAATCCGGCTTGCGGACCAGGCTCGGGGCCTCTTCATCCGAACGGCGCTCGTTGAACCGTGACTGCTCACGGGGAACGGGCCGCATGGCCGCTTTCCTCGCGAAGGTCACCCTACGAGGAGCATCGACGCCATGAACGCCCCCGCCGAGTCCAAGCAGTTCACCGATTGCCGCATCGCCGACCCCTCGCTCGCCGAGTGGGGCCGCAAGGAGATCGCCATCGCCCAGACCGAGATGCCGGGGCTGATGGCGATCCGCGAGGAATTCGCCCCGCAGCAGCCGCTGCGCGGCGCGCGCATCGCCGGCTCGCTGCACATGACGATCCAGACCGCGGTGCTGATCGAGACGCTGCAGGCGCTCGGCGCCGAGGTGCGCTGGGCCTCCTGCAACATCTACTCGACGCAGGACCACGCCGCCGCCGCGATCGCCGCGCGCGGCACGCCGGTGTTCGCCTACAAGGGCGAGTCGCTCGACGACTACTGGGCGTACACCCACAGGATCTTCGAGTGGCACGACGGCGGCGTCCCCAACATGATCCTGGACGACGGCGGCGACGCGACGCTGCTCGTGCACCTCGGCACGGTGGCCGAGACCGATCCGTCGGTCGTCGCGCACGGCACGAACGAGGAGGAGGTCGCGCTCTTCAAGTCGATCAGGGCCAAGCTCGCGCAGGACCCGACGTTCTACTCGCGCTGCAAGGCCGCGATCCGCGGCGTCACCGAGGAGACGACGACGGGGGTGAAGCGCCTCTACCAGATGCACAAGGAGGGCCGGCTGGGCTTCCCCGCGATCAACGTCAACGACTCGGTCACGAAGTCGAAGTTCGACAACCTCTACGGTTGCCGCGAGTCGCTGGTCGACGGCATCAAGCGCGCCACCGACGTGATGATCGCCGGCAAGGTCGCGGTCGTGGCCGGCTACGGCGACGTCGGCAAGGGCTCGGCGCAGGCGCTGCGCGCGCTGTCGGCGCAGGTGTGGATCACCGAGATCGACCCGATCTGTGCGCTGCAGGCGGCGATGGAGGGCTACCGCGTGGTGACGATGGACTACGCGTGCGACAAGGCCGACATCTTCGTCACGGCGACGGGCAACATCGACGTCATCACGCACGAGCACATGAGGCGCATGAAGGACCAGGCGATCGTGTGCAACATCGGGCACTTCGACAACGAGATCGACGTCGCGGGCCTGAAGCAGCACAAGTGGGAGAACATCAAGCCGCAGGTCGACCACGTGATCTTCCCCGACGGCAAGCGCATCATCCTGCTCGCCGAGGGGCGGCTGGTGAACCTCGGCTGCGGCACCGGCCACCCGTCCTACGTGATGTCGTCCTCGTTCGCCAACCAGGTGATGGCGCAGATCGAGCTGTGGACCGACCACGTCACGCGCGGCGGGCGCTACCCGGTCGGCGTGTACGTGCTGCCCAAGCACCTCGACGAGAAGGTCGCGCGGCTGCAGCTCTCCAAGCTCGGCGCGCAGCTGACCGAGCTCTCGGACAAGCAGGCCCGCTACATCGGGGTCAGCCGCGCCGGGCCTTACAAGCCCGACGCGTATCGCTACTGATCGCTGGGGCGGGAACGTGGCGCGACGCCCCGACGCTTCGGACCGGGCGCCTTGCGGCGCCGGTCGATGCCGCCGGGACGTCGTGGCCTGCGTCGTGCCGGCGCGCAGCGTAGGAGGCACTGGATGCGCATCGCGGTAATCGGGACGGGAGGCATCGGCGGCTACTTCGGCGCGCAGCTCGCCAAGGCCGGCGCGGACGTGACGTTCGTCGCGCGCGGAGCCCAGCTCGCCGCGCTGCGCGATCGCGGCCTGACGGTCGAGAGCGGCGTGGCGCCCGTGCGGCTGGCGGAAGTCCGCGCGACCGACGACGTCGCCTCGATCGGCCCCGTCGACGCGACGATGCTGTGCGTCAAGCTGTGGGACGTCGAGCCGACGGCGCCGCGGCTCGCGCCGCTGGTCGCCGGGGGCGGCGTGGTCATCCCGTTCCAGAATGGCGTGGACGCGCCCGACGTGCTGCGCCGCGCGCTGGGCGACGAGGCGGTCGCCGGCGGCACCGCGCACATCGCGGCGACCATCCGCGCGCCCGGGGTGATCGCGCACACGGGCACGCTCGCGCGCCTGCGCGTGGGCGCGTTCGAGCGCACGCGCTCAGCGCCCGTCGACGCGTTCGTCGCGGCGGCGAAGGCCGCGGGCGTCGACTGCGAGCGCGTGACGGACATCACGGCCACGCTGTGGGAGAAGTTCACGTTCCTCGCGTCGATGTCGGGCATGACGGCGGTGGCGCGCGTGCCGATCGGCCCGATCCGCGCCGACCCGGCGATGCGCGCGACGTTCCTCGCCGCGATGCAGGAGGTGGTGACGCTCGGCCGCGCGCGAGGCGTCGCGCTGCCCGAGGACTTCGCGAACCGCGCGCTCGCGTTCGGCGACACGCTGCCCGCCGAGATGAAGAGCTCGCAGCTCGTCGATCTCGCCGCCGGCCGGCGCATCGAGGCGCCGTGGCTGTCCGGCGCGGTCGCGCGCATGGCCGCGGAGGCCGGCATTCCCGCGCCGGTGCACGCCACGCTCTACGCCGCGCTCAAGCCCTGGGTGAACGGGGCGCCCTGAACCGACGAGGAAGACCGATGCGCATCGTGCTTCACTGGCTGATCAGCGCCGCGGCGCTGTTCCTGCTGCCCTACGTGTTCAAGTGGGTCCAGATCGACTCCGTGCAGGCCGCGCTGATCGCGGCGCTCGTGCTCGGCCTGGTCAACGCGCTCGTGTGGCCGATCCTCTTCGTGCTCACTCTGCCGGTGACGCTGCTCACGCTCGGGCTGTTCATCTTCGTGCTGAACGGGCTCCTTTTCTGGGCGGTGGGCTCGCTGGTCGACGGCTTCCGCGTCTCCGGCTTCTGGTCGGGCGTGTTCGGCGCCATCGTCTACAGCCTGATCTCGTGGGCGCTCGCGGCGATCCTCATGCCGCGCAAGCCCGCGTAGGGTTCCGGCTCGCGCCATGGCAGGCGTCTTCAGCCTCGAGTTCTTCCCGCCGCGCACTGCCGAGGGGACGGAAAAGCTGCGCGCAGCGCGACGTCAGCTGGCCCAGCTCGGGCCGGCGTTCTGCTCCGTGACGTTCGGCGCCGGCGGCAGCACGCGCGAAGGCACGCTCGCCACGGTGCTCGAGATCCGCGACGAGGGCATCGAGGCGGCGCCGCACGTCTCCTGCATCGGCAGCACGCGGGAGAGCATCCGCGCGGTGCTGGCGCAGTACCGCGAGCACGGCATCCGCCACCTCGTGGCGCTGCGGGGCGACCTGCCGTCGGGGACCGCCGACGTCGGGGAGTTCCGCTACGCGAGCGAGCTGGTCGAGTTCATCCGCCGCGAGACCGGCGACTGGTTCGCCATCGACGTCGCCGCCTATCCCGAGGTGCACCCGCAGGCGCGCTCGGCGGAGGACGACCTCGCGAACTTCCGGCGCAAGGTGGATGCCGGGGCGAACTCGGCGATCACGCAGTACTTCTTCAACCCCGACGCCTACTGGCACTTCGTCGACGCCGCCGCGGCGCTCGGCGTGAGCGTCCCGGTCGTGCCGGGCATCATGCCGATCGGCAGCTTCGCCAAGCTCGCGCGCTTCTCCGACGCGTGCGGCGCGGAGATCCCGCGCTGGATCCGGCGCCGGCTCGAGGGGTATGGCGACGACACGGCGTCGATCCGCGGGTTCGGCCTCGACGTCGTCACCGGCCTGTGCGAGCAGCTGCTCGCGCGCGGCGCGCCGGGGCTGCACTTCTATACGCTGAACCAGGCGTCGCTCACGACGACGATCTGGCAGCGCCTCGGGCTCCCGCACGCGCAGTGAACTCGGAGGACTTCGTCGCCCACGTGGTCGAGACGATGCGGCCCGCGGTGGCCGCGACGGCGAAGCGCATGTTCGGCGGGCATGGCATCTTCGGCGGCGAGCGCATGTTCGCGCTGATCGTCGACGACGTGCTCTACCTGCGCTGCGGCGAAGGCAACCGCGCGGCGTTCGATCGGCTGGGCCTGCCGGCGTTCGAGTACTCGCGCGCCGGCGGCAGGCGCGTGGCGATGGCCTACCGCCAGGCGCCCGACGAGGCGCTGGACAGCCCCTCGGAGATGCGCGACTGGGCGCTGGGCGCGCTTGCGGCGGCGCGCGCGGCCGCGCCGGGCGGAGCGCGCCGGCGCCGGCCTACGAACCCGGCCTGAACGCGACGAGCTCGACGATCTCGCTCTGCGAGATCATCGGCGCGTTGTCCATCGGATTGCCCTTCTCGCGCCACTCGGAGCGGCGATCCTCGCGCACGACGCCGCGCACGGCGGGCGCGTACCACACGGTGTGGTTGCACTCGGTGGCCCAGCGGAACGGCGTCTCGTCGTCGAGCCGCATGATGACGTTCATCCGCACGGCGTCGAACGTGCCCGCGCGCACCGTCACCTGCTCGGCGCGGCGCACTGCGACGTAGCGGTTAACCTTGCCCTCGGTGCGCCCCGTGTCGTTGACCTGCTCGACCCACTGGTTCCAGCTCTGCCCGGCGGCGAGCGGGAAGCGGAAGCGCTCGAGCGGCCGCGCGAAGCGCCGCGTCTCGACGTCCATCATCGAGCCCTGCACGACGAGGCCCGGCGCGCTCCAGCGCTCGGTGCGCGTCCCGTCGCCGCCGCCGCCGCGCGTGGTCACGCTCGCGACGATGCCGTCGGCGCCGATGGCGGTGACCTCCACGACCTCCTCGGCGTCGCCGACCGCGCGGAAGCGCGAGCGGATCTGGTAGGTCCAGCGGTCGCCGATCCGGTAGGCGGGCACCTCGGCGAGCGGAGGCCCGCCGGAGCCGAACCCGAACTGCGCCGCCGCGCTGCCCGCCCACGCGAGCGGGGCGGCGGCCAGCGCGCGAAGCAGCCCGCGGCGACGGATGAACGCGTTGTCGATCACTTCGCGGGTCCTTTCGACGGCGGCTCGGAGACGGGGGCTGCGTCGGCGACGACGTCGAGCGCGGTGTCGTCGATCCAGGCCCTGCCCGGGCCGAACAGCACGAGGCCGGCCTCTATTCCTTCGGCCTCTGCGCGCACCTTGAGCGTGATCTCGTAGCGCGCCCAGTCGGTCGTCCCGTGCACGGCGTCGCGGCGCATCTCGGCGATGTCGAGCGGGTAGCCGCCCTTCACCGAGTGAAGCTTGAGGCCGGCACCGGAGGCGAAGCGGTTGCCCGTCGTCCCCTCCGTGCGCAGCCACGCGGAGAAGCGCAGCGTCCTGCCGCGGTAGGCGGCTGCAGGCACGGTCTGGTACACCGCGCCGAACGGCTCCGGGCCGACGTTGGTCACGCGCAGGCTGCGATCGCCGCTGCGGCGGATCGTCGTGTCGGGCTCGAACGTGTACGAGACCGGCCCGGCGTGCTGCACGACCCACCACCCCTCCGGCGAGCCGACCTTGCCCGGCACGGTCGACTCGAAGCCGGCGTTGACCAGCGGCACGCTCGCCAGCGGCTTCGCCGCCTTGTCGGGGGGAACCGCAGGCGGCGGCCTGATCTCGCGCGCCGCGCGCGCGGGCTGCGGCGCGGAGTCCTGCGCCGTGGCAGGTCCGACCAGCGCCGCCGCGACCGCGAACAGGATGGACAGGGTGCGCAGCATCTTCTCGGAACTCAGTCGTCGGCGTCGGTGACCGCGCCGCGGCTCGCCGTCGACACCTGCCGTGTGTACTTGGCGAGCAGGCCCCGCGCGTAGCGCGGCGCGGGCGGCTTCCACTGCGCGCGGCGCCGCGCGAGCTCCTCGTCGCTCACGTTGAGCTGGATGAGCAGCTTGTGCGCGTCGATGGTGATCGGGTCGCCTTCGCGCACCAGCGCGATCGTGCCGCCGACCTGCGCCTCGGGCGCGACGTGGCCGACGACCATGCCCCAGGTGCCGCCGGAGAAGCGGCCGTCGGTGATGAGGCCGACCGACTCGCCGAGACCCTGCCCGATGATCGCGGAGGTCGGCGCGAGCATTTCCTGCATGCCGGGCCCGCCCTTCGGGCCTTCGTACCGGATCACGACGACGTCGCCGGCGTTGATCCTGCGAGCCATGATCGCTTCCATGCACTGCGGCTCGGAGTCGAACACCCGCGCGGGGCCGGTGATCGACGGGTTCTTGAGGCCGGTGATCTTCGCGACGCAACCTTCGGTGGCGAGGTTGCCCTTGAGGATCGCGAGGTGCCCGTGCTCGTACATCGGGTTCTTCCAGGGCCGGATCACCTCCTGGTCGCGGCGCGGCTCGGCGGGGACGCCGGCGAGCTCCTCGGCCATCGTCCGGCCGGTGATCGTTGTGCAGTCGCCGTGGAGCAGGCCGTTGACCAGCAGCATCTTCAGCACCTGCGGCACGCCGCCCGCCGCGTGGAAGTCGGTCGCGACGAACCGGCCCGAGGGCTTGAGGTCGCACAGCACCGGCGTGCGCCTGCGGATGCGCTCGAAGTCGTCGATCGTCCACGGCACTTGCGCCGCGTGCGCGATCGCGAGGTAGTGCAGCACCGCGTTCGTCGATCCGCCGGTGGCCATCACCAGCGCGATCGCGTTCTCGATGGACTCGCGCGTGATGATGTCGCGGGGCTTGAGGTCGCGCTCGATCGCGCTCACCAGCACCTTCGCCGACGCCGCCGCGCTGTCGGCCTTCTCGGGGTCCGGCGAGGCCATCTGCGAGCTGCCGAGCAGGCTCATGCCCAGCGCCTCGAAAGACGACGACATGGTATTGGCGGTGTACATGCCGCCGCACGCGCCCACCGTCGGGCACGCGTTGCGCTCGATGCCGTCGTAGTCCTCCTTGCTCATCTTCCCGGCCACGTACGCGCCCACCGCCTCGAACGGCGAGACGATCGTGAGCTTCTGGCCCTTCCACTCGCCGGGCTTGATGGTGCCCGCGTAGACGTAGATGCCCGGGACGTTCATGCGCGCGAGCGCCATCATCCCGCCCGGCATGTTCTTGTCGCAGCCGCCGACGATGAGCGCGCCGTCCATCGCCTGGCCGTTGACCGAGGTCTCGATGGCGTCGGCAATCACCTCGCGCGAGACGAGCGAGTACTTCATCGCCTCCGTACCCATGCCGATGCCGTCGGTGACGGTGGGCACGCCGAACGTTTGCGGCATCGCGCCCGCCGACTTCAGCGCCGCGATGGCGCGGTCGACGAGCGGCTGTATGCCGGCGTTGCAGGGGTTCATCGTCGAGTGGCCGTTGGCCACCCCGACGATGGGCTTCTCGAAGTCGGCGTCGCCGAAGCCCACGGCGCGCAGCATGGCGCGGTTCGGCGAGCGGGCGACGCCCTGGGTGATGAGGCGGGATCGGCGGTTGGCGCCCATGGCGATGCGTTCCTTCGCGTGTCGACGGACGGCGGCGCGGCCCTTCGGACGACGCTTTCGTATAATCGCCCAATTCTAGCGCAGGGCCATCGGGACGCTTCCGCGATGCTCGTCCACCCGCAGTTCGATCCGGTCGCTTTCTCGATCGGGCCCGTTGCCGTGCGCTGGTACGGGCTCATGTACCTCGTCGGCTTCGCGCTGTTCGTCCTGCTTGGCAAGTACCGCGCGAACAAGCAGCTGCTGACCGGCTGGCACCCGCGCGACGTCGACGACATGCTTTTCTACGGCGTGCTCGGCGTGATCCTCGGCGGGCGACTCGGCTACGTCCTCTTCTACAAGCCGCTTCACTATCTCGCGAACCCGCTCGAGATCTTCGCCGTGTGGACCGGCGGCATGAGTTTCCACGGCGGCTTCCTCGGCGTGCTGGTGGCGATGTGGTGGTTCGCGCGGCGCCGCGGCAAGCGATGGCTCGACGTCACCGACTTCATCGCGCCGCTCGTGCCGCTCGGGCTCGCGGCGGGGCGGCTGGGCAACTTCATCAACGGCGAGCTGTGGGGACGGCCCACCGACGGGCCGTGGGGCATGGTGTTCCCCCAGGCGGACAACCTGGCGCGCCACCCGTCGCAGCTCTACCAGTTCGCGCTGGAGGGCGTCGCGCTGTTCGCGATCCTGTGGTGGTACACGAGCCGGCGCCGGCCGATGGGCGCGCCTTCGGCCCTCTTCCTGATCGGCTACGGCGCGTTCCGCTTCGTCGCCGAGTACGCGCGCGAGCCCGACGGCTTCCTCGGCCTGCTGGCCGGGGGGCTCACGATGGGCCAGTGGCTGTCGCTGCCGATGGTCGTGGCGGGCCTGCTGATGATGGCGTGGGCGCACCGCAACGCCGACAAGACCCAGCCGACGCTGATCGATCGCATGAAGTGACGGGCCGGACCGGGGGCGCGCGGCCAGGATGCCTGGCAGGCGCCGTCCGTGCGTGACGATGGAAGGGGCCGCCGGCTTGCCGGCCCGGCGCCGTCGGCCCTACTCGATCCTGCGAAAGCGCCCCTCGATCGCGCGGTTGCCGCTCGCCGTGCCGAACGCCGGCCCGACGTTGAGAGGGAGCATCAGGAGCGCGACGGCCAGCAGGTCGCTCACCACGCCGGGCAGCAGGAGCAGGAAGCCGGCCAGCACCTTGCGGCCGCTGTCGACGACGCCTCGCAGCAGCGGCTCGTCGCCGTGCAGCGCGGCCAGCGTGCGGGCCCGGAACGCGAGCCGCTCGTTGCGCAGCAGCACGATGCCGGCGGCCAGCCCGAACGCGAGCCAGATCCACACCGGGACTCCGGTCCACTGCGCGATCCTGAGCGTGGCGTAGAGGTCCGCCACGGGGAATCCCAGTAGAATCGCCAGCAAGAGGACGAACCGCATCGGCTGCTCCTTGGAATACATACTGGTCCACACGACGCTTCCGGACGAGGACGCGGCCCGGGCCCTCGCCCGTACGCTCGTCGAGGGCAGGCTCGCCGCGTGCGTCAGCGTCGGCGCCCCGGTGCAGTCACTCTATCACTGGCGGGGTGCCGTGGAGAACGCCCGCGAAGTGCCGCTGACCGCGAAGACGCGCGCCGACCGCTACGCCGACGTCGCCGCCGCCATTGCCGCGGGGCATCCCTACGAACTTCCCGAGATCGTCGCTGTCCCCGTCATCGAGGGCAGTGCCGATTACCTCGCCTGGATCGATGAACACACGAAGCGCTCCTGACAGCCTACGCCGCCGCCCGCGGGCCGCGACTGCGCCCGTCGCCCTTCGCGCGGCGCTCGTCGGCTGCGCGCTGCTGGCGGGCGCCCTGGCGAACATCGGTGCGGCGGCGGCCGAGATCAAGCTGCTCCCCCCGGAGGAGGCGTTCCGCTACGCCGCGCGCGCCGTCGACGCGCGCACGCTCGAGGCGCGCTTCACGATCGCGGACGGCTATTACCTGTACCGCGACAAGCTGCGCTTCGGAGTCGAGCCCGCGGCCGTCACCGCGGCCGCGCCCGCGCTGCCGCCCGGGAAGCTCAAGGACGACGAGTTCTTCGGTCGCGTCGAGACCTACCGCGAGCAGGTCGTCGTCCGCATCCCCGTCGAGAACGCCGCGCCCGGGCAGACCGTCACGCTGCGCGCGGACTCGCAGGGCTGCGCGGACGCGGGCGTGTGCTACCCGCCGATGAGCCAGCGCATCGAGCTCGTCGTGCCCGCGGCGGGCTCGGCGGCCGGGCCGCTGATCGAAGCCGTGCCGGCGAAGAAGCGCTGGTTCCGTTGAGCGCGGCCTCGCCTTCGCGGCGCTGGCTGCTCGTCGCGGCCGCGGTCGTCGCGCTGCTCCTCGGCGCCTGGGTCGCGCGCTCGCTGCTGCAGGGCGGGGCGAACCGCGACGCCAGCACGCTGCTTGCCGTGTCCTTGCCGGATGCCGAGGGCGTGCAGCAGTCGCTGGGGCAGTGGCGGGGCAAACTGCTCGTCGTGAACTTCTGGGCGACGTGGTGCGCGCCCTGCCGCGAGGAGATGCCGATGTTCGTGGCGGCCCAGAAGGCCCACGGCGCGAAGGGGTTGCAGTTCGTCGGCGTGGCGGTGGACGAGGTACCCAAGGTGAGGCAATTCGCCGCGGAGATCGGGCTCAACTACCCCTCGCTGATCGGCGGCTTCGGTGCGCTGGAGTTGTCCAAGGCGCTGGGCAACTCGCTCATGGCGCTCCCTTTCACCATCGTCGTCGGCCGCGACGGACAGGTGATGCACACTCAGCTCGGGCCGCTCAGGAAGGAGCAGCTGGAGCAGATGATCGAGGCGGGCCTCTAGCCGAAGTATCGTCAAACCCGCTGGAACGTCGGCTAAGTTCTGGCAACTTGTGCCAAGGCGATTGCAGGAGGGCTGCGGTTCCGCAGCAGTCCGGCCGCCTTCCTCCCGGATTACTGCTGGCCCGGACTCCCGGGCTGCCGGTTTCGCGTACTTCCCGGTTTCCTCCGGCTTTGCTGGACATCTTGCGCCGAACCGCGGCAAACTCACCCTCTTCCGGCATCAATTCCCGAGGGGGTTGACGATGGCCGCACGAGGACGCAGGACCGCCGCGAGTCGCTCTGCCCAGGGGCGGCCCGCGGGAGTGCGGACGGCGCAGGCAGCCCGGGAGTGACGATGGACCTGCGCAAGCTCAAGACGCTGATCGAGTTGGTCGAGACCTCGGGAATCGCCGAGCTCGAGATCCAGGAAGGCGAGGAGCGGGTGCGTATCACGCGCTCGCTCGCCGCTCCGGCGCAGGCTGCGGCGACGCAGGCGCCGGTCGCGGTGCACCAGGCGCCGTCGGCGCCGTCCGCGGTGGCCGCGCCCGCCCCTCCGGCAGCGCCGGCCGAGCCGGAGGGCCACGTGGTCAAGAGCCCGATGGTGGGGACGTTCTATCGCTCGTCGTCGCCCGGCGCCAAGTCGTTCGTCGAGGTCGGGGACAGCGTGAAGGAAGGCGACCCGCTGTGCATCGTCGAGGCGATGAAGCTGATGAACGAGATCGAGGCCGACGCCTCGGGCGTGGTCAAGGCCATCCTCGTCGAGAACGGCCAGCCGGTCGAGTTCGGCCAGCCGCTCTTCGTGCTGGGCTGACCGGCGCCGCCCGCCCGTGCCCGCCGCCCCGAGCAAGCTGTTCGACAAGATCCTGATCGCCAATCGCGGCGAAATCGCGCTGCGCATCCAGCGCGCGTGCCGCGAGCTCGGCATCAAGACGGTCGTCGTCCACTCGGAAGCCGACCGCGACGCGAAGTACGTGCGCCTCGCCGACGAGTCGGTCTGCATCGGCCCGCCGCCGTCGGCGCTCTCCTACCTCAACATCCCGGCCATCATCGCCGCGGCCGAGGTCACCGACGCGCAGGCGATCCACCCCGGCTACGGCTTCCTTTCGGAGAACGCGGACTTCGCCGAGAAGGTCGAGCGCTCCGGCTTCGTCTTCATCGGCCCGCGCCCCGACACGATCCGCCTGATGGGCGACAAGGTCAGCGCGAAGGCCGCGATGATCAAGGCCGGCGTGCCCTGCGTGCCCGGCTCGGACGGCGCGCTGCCCGAGGACCCGAAGGAGATCGTGCGCATCGCGCGCGTGGTCGGCTACCCGGTGATCATCAAGGCGGCCGGCGGCGGGGGCGGTCGCGGCATGCGCGTGGTCAACACGGAGGCCGCGCTGCTGTCCGCGGTGACGCTCACCCGCGCCGAAGCGCAGTCGGCGTTCGGCAACCCGACCGTCTACATGGAGAAGTTCCTCACCACCCCGCGGCACATCGAGATCCAGGTGCTCGCCGACGAGCACAAGAACGCCGTGTGGCTCGGCGAGCGCGACTGCTCGATGCAACGCCGCCACCAGAAGATCATCGAGGAGGCGCCCGCCCCCGGCATCAGCGCCCGGGCGCTCGTGCGCATCGGCGACCGCTGCGCGGACGCCTGCCGCAAGATCGGCTACCGCGGCGCCGGCACCTTCGAGTTCCTCTACCAGGACGACGAGTACTACTTCATCGAGATGAACACGCGGGTGCAGGTCGAGCACCCGGTCACGGAGCTCGTCACCGGCATCGACATCGTCCAGCAGCAGATCCGCATCGCCGCCGGCCACAAGCTGCCGTTCCGCCAGCGCGACGTGGTCAAGCGCGGCCACGCGATCGAGTGCCGCATCAACGCCGAGGACCCGTTCACGTTCGTGCCCTCGCCGGGCCGCATCACCTCGTGGCACGCGCCGGGAGGGCCCGGCATCCGCGTCGACTCGCACGTCTACGCCAACTACTTCGTGCCGCCGAACTACGACTCGATGATCGGCAAGGTGATCGCCTTCGGCGACACGCGCGAGCAGGCGCTCGCCCGCATGCGCATCGCGCTCTCCGAGATGGTGGTCGAGGGCATCCGCACGAACATCCCGCTGCACCAGGAGCTGCTGCTCGACGAGAAGTTCGTGCGCGGGGGCACGAACATCCACTTCCTCGAGGAGCGGTTGGCGAAGCGCAAGTGAGGCGGGGCGGGGGGGGGAGGGGTGAGCGTGCCCACGCCTGCGCCGGGAAAGTAGGGTCAGACTCGACTTTCCACGCACTGCGGCGCGAGGCGCAGTCGAGCAGCAGGAAAGTCGAGTCTGACCCTACTTTCCCCATGTCGTACACCGCACTCTCCTTCACCTGCCCCGGCTCCGACGCGGATGCGTGGGGCGACGCGCTGCTCGGGACCGGTGCGCTGGCGGTCGAGTCGACGGATGCGCAAGCGGGCACCGCGCAGGAGGTGGCGCAGTTCGCCGAGCCCGGTCTGCCGGGTTTCGTCGCGTGGCCGGTCGCCCGCGTGACCGCGCTGTTCGCGGCCGAGATCGACGCGGGGGCGGCGCTTGCCGAGGCGGCGGGCGCGTTGGGGCGCGCGACGCCGGCGGCGACGAGCGCGACGCTGGAGGAGCAGGACTGGGTGCGCGCCACGCAGGCGCAGTTCGGCCCCATCCGCATCGCCGAGGACTTCCACGTGGTACCGACCTGGTGCGAGCCGCCCCCTCCCGGCACGGCGATCCGCCTCGATCCGGGCCTCGCGTTCGGCACGGGCTCGCATCCGACCACGCGCCTGTGCCTCGAGTGGCTGCACGCGACGCTGCCGCGCGGCGCGAGCGTGCTCGACTATGGCTGCGGCTCCGGCATCCTCGCGATCGCCGCGGCGAAACTCGGCGCGGGCGAGGTCGCCGGCACCGACGTCGACGCGCAGGCGCTCGCGGCGAGCCGCGCCAACGCGGCGGCGAACGCGGTTCGCGCGAGCTTCGCCCGGCCCGAGGGGCTGCGCCCGGGGCCGTTCGACGTCGTCGTCGCGAACATCCTCGCCAACCCGCTCGTGCTGCTTGCGCCGGCGATCGCCGCGCGCGTGGCGCGCGAGGGGAGGCTCGCGCTATCCGGCATCCTTGCGGACCAGGCGGCCGAAGTGATCGCTGCGTACGCGCCTTGGATTACACTTCGCGCCTGGCGCACGGGCGAAGGCTGGGTGCTCCTCGCAGGCGCCCGGGGCCTCGCGTGAAGCGGGATCGATGAGGATGGCGTGACGTGCACGTCGCGATGACCGAAGAGAAGTTCACGCGCTGCCCCGGCTGCCGGACCGTGTTCCGCGTCACCGCAGCGCAGCTCGCGCTGCGCGAGGGGCAGGTGCGTTGCGGCCACTGCCGGACGATCTTCGACGGCACGGCGCGGCTGGTCAGGCTCGCGCCCGGCAGCGCGCCGCCGCCAGACGAGGAAGCCAACGGCCCGCTGACGGTGACGCTGCGCAGCGCGCGCGCGCTCGAGCCGGTGACGGCCGAAGCTCCGGCACACGCCGCCCGCGCGGTGGCGGAGGCCGCGAAGGCCGAGGCGCAGCCCGAGCAGCACGTCGACTACGACCAGCGGTTCGCCTGGGACCGGCCGCGGCGTCGCTCGCGCGCGGTCACGCTGGCCTACGTCGCGGGCTTCGTGCTGCTCGTCGCGTTGTTCGTCGCGCAGCTCGGCTGGCACTACCGCGACCAACTGGCGGCCCACTTCCCGTCCACGCGTCCGCTGCTCGAGCGCCTGTGCGTCGCGGCCGGCTGCACGATCAAGCCGCTGCGCGACATCGGATGGCTGGCGATCGACGCCTCGGACCTGCAGGCCGACCCCGCGCACAAGGGCCTGCTGATCCTCACCGCCACGGTCCGCAACCGCGCGCCCTACGCCGTCGCGTACCCGCACCTCGAGCTCACGCTGACTGACGCGCAGGACGCCGTCGTCGTGCGCCGGGCGCTCGCGCCAGGCGAGTACCTTGGGGCGACGGTGGACGCCGGCAAGGGCATCGCCGGCAACGGCGAGGTGGCCGTGCGGCTGTTCGTCGACGCCAGCGCGACCGTGCAATCGGGCTATCGGGTCTACCTGTTCTACCCCTGAGGGCCGGGGCACCGCACCCCGTTGGTGCGCGCATCCGCGAGTCCGGCTGGCCGAAGGAGGTGCCTGCCGCCCTTCGGCCCAACGCGAGGCGCCTGTTACGCGCCAGGCGCGTGCATCGGAAACGTGCGGCGATGCCGGCTGCACCGAGTTGGCGCGCGCATCCGGACAGGCGCACAATACCGGTGCGACGCCTGCCTGGCCGGGTACGCGAAGTTTGAACATTATATTTTGAAACAATGGCTTGCGATGTGCCGCGGCGTGGCACGGTTATCGCAAAGGACTCCGGCCTGTTCTTGCAGCGCAACCAACACCGAACCGAAGAGGGAGATCCCATGGCCATGACCGGCGCCGACGTCCTCAAGATGCTCAAGGAGAAGGACGTCAAGTTCGTCGACCTTCGCTTCACCGATACTCGGGGCAAGGAGCAGCACGTCTCCGTGCCGGCACGTTACTTCGGCGCCGACAAGTTCGAGTCGGGTCACGCGTTCGACGGCTCGTCGATTGCCGGCTGGAAGGGCATCCAGGCCTCCGACATGCTGCTGATGCCCGACCCGAACACCGCGGTCGTCGACCCGTTCATGGACGAGACGACGGTCAACATCACGTGCGACGTGATCGAGCCGTCCGACGGCAAGGGCTACGAGCGCGACCCCCGGTCGCTGGCCAAGCGCGCCGAGGCCTACCTCAAGTCCACCGGCATCGGCGACGTCGCCTACTTCGGGCCCGAGCCGGAGTTCTTCGTCTTCGACGCGGTCGAGTGGAACGTCGACATGTCCGGGAGCTACTGCAAGATCTTCTCCGAGGAAGCGGCCTGGTCGACCGGCGAGAAGTTCGAGGGCGGCAACATGGGTCACCGGCCGACCGTCAAGGGCGGCTACTTCCCGGTTCCGCCGGTCGACTCGCTGCAGGACGTGCGCTCGGCGATGTGCCTCGCGCTCGAACAGATGGGCGTCGAGGTCGAGGTGCACCACCACGAGGTCGCGACCGCCGGCCAGTGCGAGATCGGCACGAAGTTCGCGCCGCTGGTGCAGCGCGCCGACTGGCTGCAGATCCTGAAGTACGTCGTGCATAACACCGCGGCCGCGTACGGCAAGACGGCCACGTTCATGCCCAAGCCCATCGTCGGCGACAACGGCTCCGGCATGCACGTCCACCAGTCGGTGTGGAAGGACGGCAAGAACCTGTTCGCCGGCGACGGCTACGCGGGGCTCTCGGAGTTCGCGCTCTACTACATCGGCGGCATCATCAAGCACGCGCGCGCGCTCAACGCGATCACCAATCCCGGCACGAACTCGTACAAGCGCCTCGTCCCCGGCTTCGAGGCGCCCGTCAAGCTCGCGTACTCGGCGCGCAACCGCTCGGCGTCGATCCGCATCCCCTACGTCAGCAACCCGAAGGGGCGCCGCATCGAGGTGCGCTTCCCGGACCCGACGGCCAACGCCTACCTCGCGTTCTCGGCGATGCTGATGGCGGGGCTCGACGGCGTGCAGAACAAGATCCACCCGGGGGACCCGGCCGACAAGAACCTCTACGACCTGCCGCCCGAGGAGGACAGGAAGATCCCGACGGTGTGCAGCTCGCTCGACATGGCGCTCGACTACCTCGACCGCGACCGCGAGTTCCTCACGCGCGGCGGCGTGTTCACCAACGACCTCATCGACGCGTTCATCGAGCTCAAGATGGAGGAGGTGACGCGGTTCCGGATGACCACGCATCCGGTGGAGTACGACATGTACTACAGCCTGTAGGGCGTCCCCGGCCCGGGGCTCGCGGCGAACGCGGCGAGGGGCGGGCGCGACGGGCGAGCGCTCCCGCGCGCTTCTGCCCGCGCGCGATGTTCGCTACACTCGGGCGTGATGTCACTCGATGACCGGCTACGCTCTTCGCTTCGCACGCTCGCGGCCGCCGCCCTCGCGCTCGCGTGCGCGAGCGCGCTCGCGCAGTCGCTGCAGTCCAAGTCGCGCGAACTGGGCTGCACGGACGCGCCCCGCGTCGTGGCCGGCACGAACCTCTACAAGTGCACGACGGCGACCGGCAACGCGGCGTTCTTCAACGTGCCGGACGCCGGCGAGCGGCCTGCGCCCAAGCGCGCTCCGGCCGTCGCGCCGGCGCCCGCCGCCGCGCCGAGCGCCGCCGCCAGCTTCCCGCGGGTCGACGCGAACACGCAGAAGGGCCGCGACGAGATGCGCCGCAAGGTGCTGCAGGACGAGCTTGCGGTCGAGGAGAAGCTGCTCGCCGAGGCGCGCGGCGCGTACGGCAACGGCGCGCCGCCGGCCCTGGCCGACGAGCAGTCGCAGCCGCAGCGCTACGCCGAGCGGATCGCGCGACTGCGCCAGTCGGTCCAGCTGCACGAGCGCAACGTCGAGGCGCTGCGCAAGGAGCTCGGACTCCCGCGCTGACGGCGCCGATGCAGGAAGCGTTCGCGCGCCCCCGGGCGGCGCGACGCCGTCGGATGAAACGACCCCCACGCTCGCCATGCTCGCTGCCCCCGGAGGGGGCGGGTCAGTGGCTTGGGACGGCCCGGCGCCACTGACATGAGCGCCGCCCTGCCCGCGTACGTCGCAGCGGACAGCGCGCTCCCGCCGGCGGGCCTCGACGCGCTCGCCACGGCCGTGCTGTTCCTCACCGGCGAGCGTCGCATTGCTTACGCGAACCCCGCCGCCGAGAACCTGCTCGAGATGTCGCGCGCGCGGCTCGCCGGCACGGCGATCGGCGCGCTGTTCGCCGACGCGCGGCTGCTCTCGGCTGCGATCGACCACGCGGTCGCCGCCGGCACGTCGTACACCGAGCAGGACGTCGAGCTTGCCGTTGTCGGCAAGGGGAAGCTGCACGTCGCGGTCACCGTGACGCCCGTGGCGGCAGGCGACGTCGCGCTGGCCGTCGAGCTTCGGCAGATCGACCAGCAGCTCAGGGCCGCGCGCGAGGAGCGCCAGCTCGAGCAGCAGCAGGCGAACCGCGAGCTGATCCGCAACCTCGCGCACGAGATCAAGAACCCGCTCGGCGGCATCCGCGGCGCCGCGCAGCTGCTCGAGCGCGAGCTCGGCGCGCCGCACCTGTCCGAGTACACGCAGGTCATCATCGGCGAGGCCGACCGCCTGCAGTCGCTGGTCAACCGGCTGCTCACGCCGCATCGGGTGCCGGCGTACCGGCGCATCAACGTCCACGAGCTGCTGGTGCGCGTGAAGGGGGTCGTGCAGGCCGAGTTCCCGGGGGTGCGCATCGACGCCGACTTCGACATCTCGCTGCCCGACGTGGAGGCCGACGCCGAGCAGCTGACGCAGGCGGTGCTCAACGTCGTGCGCAACGCCGCGCAGGCGCTGGCGACGACCTCCGATCCGGCGATCGTGCTGCGAACGCGCGTGGCGCGCTACGTCACGCTCTCGCGCAAGCTGCACCGCCTCGCGCTGGAGGTCGACGTCGAGGACAACGGGCCGGGCGTGCCGCCCGCGCTGCGCGAGCGCATGTTCTACCCTCTGGTTTCGGGGCGCGAGGGCGGCAGCGGCCTGGGCCTCACCATCGCGCAGACCTACGTCGCCCAGCACGGCGGGACCATCGACTGCGACAGCGAGCCGGGCCGCACCGTGTTCCGCATCGTGCTGCCGTTCGACGCCGCACGGCCGCAGGCGGGGGGGCAGCCGTGACCCCTCACCCCCGACCCCTCTCCCCGCTTGCGCGGGGCGAGGGGAGCATGAGCCCTCACCCCCGAGCCCCCTCCCCGCTTGCGCGGGGCGAGGGGAGCATGAGCCCTCACCCCCGACCCCCCTCCCCGCTTGCGATGGGCAAGGGGAGTACGAGCCCGCAGGGCCGTCCCGAGGGCGAACGAGCCCCGCAGCGCGCAGCGCGGAGGGTAGTCCAATGAGCGTGAGCGAGCACGGGGCCGTGGGCGAGCGGGCGCCGCGGGCCGCGGAGGCGGCGCGGCCGGTGTGGATCGTCGACGACGACCGCTCGATCCGCTGGGTGCTGGAGAAGGCGCTGTCGCGCGAAGGCATCGCGCACCGGTCGTTCGCCTCGGCCTACGAGGCGCTGCAGGCGCTCGCGGTGAGCGAGCCGCAGGTGCTCGTCTCCGACGTTCGCATGCCCGGCGAGTCGGGACTCGAGCTGCTGGCGAAGGTGAAGGAGCGCTGTCCGCAGCTGCCGGTGATCGTGATGACCGCGTACTCGGACCTCGACAGCGCGGTGGCCGCGTTCCAGGGCGGCGCGTTCGAGTACCTCGCCAAGCCATTCGACGTCGACCACGCGCTGGCGCTGATCCGCCGGGCGATCAGCGAGACGCCGCTGCCCGCGCCTGCCAACGGCGCGCCGGCGGCCGAGGCGGCGGAGATGCTCGGCCAGGCGCCCGCGATGCAGGAGGTGTTCCGCGCCATCGGCCGCCTTTCGCAGTCGTCGGCGACCGTGCTGATCACCGGCGAGTCGGGCACCGGCAAGGAGCTCGTCGCGCGCGCGCTGCACCGGCACAGTCCGCGCGCCGCCGGGCCGTTCGTGGCGATCAACACGGCGGCGATCCCGAAGGACCTGCTCGAGTCGGAGCTGTTCGGCCACGAGCGCGGCGCGTTCACCGGCGCGCAGGCGATGCGCCGCGGGCGCTTCGAGCAGGCCGACGGCGGCACGCTGTTCCTCGACGAGATCGGCGACATGCCTGCCGACCTGCAGGTGCGGTTGCTGCGCGTGCTCTCCGACGGCGAGTACTACCGCGTCGGCGGCCACGCGCCGCTCAAGGCGAACGTCCGCATCATCGCCGCCACGCACCAGGACCTCGAGGAGAGGGTGCGCCAGGGCCTGTTCCGCGACGACCTGTTGCACCGCCTCAACGTCGTGCGCCTGCGCCTGCCGCCGCTGCGCGAGCGTGCCGAGGACATCCCGCCGCTCGTGCGGCACTTCCTGCGGAAGAGCGCGCGCGAGCTGGCCGTCGAGCCCAAGCAGATCTCGGCGGACGCGCTGAAGGCGCTGCAGGCGTTTCCCTGTCCCGGCAACGTTCGCCAGCTCGAGAACATCTGCCACTGGCTCACGGTGATGGCGCCGGGCCAGCGCGTCGACGTCGCGGACCTGCCGCCGGAGGTGCGGGAGCCCGCAGCAACGGCCGGCGGACCGGCCGACGCAGGGTGGCTTCCCGCGCTCGATCGCGAACTCGCGCATGCGCTCGCGCGCGGCGAGCGCGAGGTCGGCGCGAGGCTCGAGCGCGAGTTCGAGGCGGTGCTGATCCGCCGCGCGCTCGCGCACACCGGCGGCCACCGCATGGAAGCCGCGCTCCTGCTCGGCTGGGGACGCAACACGCTCACGCGCCGGATCCAGGAGCTCGGGCTCGAGGAAGAGCTGCGCAAGGGCGCCGCGTAGCGGCGCGCGCGGGCGCTCAGGGTCCCGCGAGCTTCGCCAGCGCGCGGTTGAGCTCGCGCAACGCAGCGGCCTGCGGCCCGGGCTTGCCTTCGAGCGTGCGGATGCGCGAGTGCTGGACGTGGTGATACAGCTCGATGCGGTCGAGCTCGACGCCGTCCTGCGCGACGATCTCGAGGCGGAACTCGGGAGCGAGCGGGGCGGCTGCGCAGCGACGCTCCGCGACCGCGCCGAATTCCAGCGCGACCGGCGCGGGCAGCCCGTTCGCGCGCACGCCTGCGGTCGCGGAAGCGAGCGCGCGCCCGACCATGCACAGGGTTCCGGTGCTGCCGCGCTCGAATCCGGTCTCGCGCCCCGTGGCGACGATCGCCTGCGCCACGCCCGCTCCCGCCGCAAGCCGTAGGACCGCGGCGCCGTCGGGCTCTGCCGCGACGCTCGCCGCGCCGCGCGCCTCCCATCCGGCGAGCCCGCGCTGGAAGCCGGGGTTGTAGAGGATGTTCGCCGCGTAGTCCTCGTCGAGCCACAGCGCGTAGCCGGCCCCGTGGCGCGCGAGCACCTCCGCCGCGCCGGCGAGCATCGCGTCGTACTCTTCCTCGGCGAGGCGCGTGTTCGTGCTGAACTCCGGCGTGTTGTCGAAGAAGTTGAACTGATCGACGAACAACCCGTCGCGCGGGTTCTGCGCGGCTGTCAGCTCGAGCAGCCGCGCGAATCGACTGAGCGCGCTCCGCGCGTCGGTCACGTCGCCGGCATTGGGCATGCCCCACGCGACCGCGTAGTAGAGCGTCGCGACCTCCGCGCCCGCGCGGCCGGTGACGCTCGGATGGCGGTGCCACTCGGCCCGCTCGCCCTGCGTCCACACCGGATCCCAGTCGACGCGCTCCTCGAACGAGAGGCCGGGGAATCGCGCACGCGCCGGCAGGAAGAAGCGCTCGGCCAGCATGTCGTCCCACCACGCGAGCACGTACTCGTAGGCGGGGCTGCGACGCTCCGGAAGCGGCACCTCGTCCCAGGTCGCGAACGCTCGCCCGTAGCGTGCCGCGACCGCGGCGAGATCGTGGCGCTCGCGCAGCCAGCCGGCGTAGACGCTCCGCAAGCCCGGATCGTCTCTGCTGGGCTCGGCGCCGAGCAGGTTGAACGGGTGCAGGTCCTCCCACGACAGGAAGGCGAGCCGGAAGTTCGGCGCGCTGCAGACGCGACGGCACACCTCCTCGACGAACGCGAGCCAGGCATGGTGGACGGCAGCGTCGTGGAACGCCGCGTCGACGCGCACCGCGTTCGGCATCTCGGCGTCGGGCCGGAACGACCAGATGAAGCCGACGCGCAGCACAACGCGCAGCCCGTGGTCGGCGGCCTTGCCGACCAGCAGCGCGAGGTCGCGGAACGCCCGCTCGTCGAACGCCGGCGCGGGTGTGAGGCGCGGCTGGAACTCGGGCCACGAGACGGCGAGCACGACCGCGTTGAAGCCCTGCGCGCGGATGCGCGCGTAGTCGGCGTCGATGCGCGACGGATCGAGCCCGTCCCAGAACGACTTCGGGTAGCCGCCGGCCCAGTAGTGCGTCGCGCGCAGCGTGGCGATGCCGCCGCGCTGCTCGGCCCGCGTCGCCAGCACCCAGGCCGCGAGGGCGAGCAGGGCGCACGCCGCGACGGCCAGCGCGACGACGAGCGCGCGCGGGACGGCGGGCGCACGGCCCGGCCCGGTCAATGCCGGTCTCTCACGCTTGCGGCTGGCGCCGCCCGGCCGCTCATGGATCGGCGAGCTCGGCGATCACCGGCGCGTGGTCCGAGGGCTTCTCGCCCTTGCGCTCGTTGCGGTCGATGCGCGCCGCGGTGCAGCGCCGCGCGAGCGCGGGCGACAGGAGCACGTGGTCGATCCGCAGGCCGCGGTTCTTCGGGAACGCCAGCATGCGGTAGTCCCACCAGCTGAACGCGTTCGGCGGCTGGTCGAACAGGCGGAAGCTGTCGACCAGCCCCAGCGCGATCCAGTCGCGGAACTGCGCGCGCTCGGGCTCCGAGAACAGCACCTGGCCTTCCCACGCGGCAGGGTCGTGCACGTCGCGCGGTTCCGGCGCGATGTTCATGTCGCCGCAGAACGCGAGCTGCGCGTGCGCCGACAGCGCGTCGCGCAGCATCGCGGTGGCCGCGGCGCACCACGCGAGCTTGTAGGCGTACTTGTCGCTGCCGACCTCCTGCCCGTTCGGCACGTACGCGCAGATGACGCGCACGCCGGCGACGGTGGCGGCGATCATGCGCTTCTGCTCGTCGGCGAAGCCCGGCAGGCCCGCGGCGACGTCCGTTGCCGCGAGCCCGTCGCGCACCAGCAGCGCGACGCCGTTGTAGGTCTTCTGTCCCGAGGCGTGCGACGCGTAGCCGGCCGCGCGCAGCTCTGCGTGCGGAAACCGGGCGTCCTCGAGCTTGGTCTCCTGCAGGCAGACGACGTCGGGGCGGTGCGCCGCGAGCCACGCGAGGAGGCGCGGCAGGCGCACGTTCAGCGAGTTGACGTTCCAGGTGACGAGCTTCACGGCGCGATTGTACGCAGCGCCGTTCCCTCACCCCCGGCCCCTCTCCCCGTGACGGCGGGCGAGGGGAGACCACCACTCCCCTCTCCCGCCGTCACGGGGAGAGGGGCCGGGGGTGAGGGCCGTCAGGCGGGAGAGGGGCCGGGGGTGAGGGCCGTCAGGCGGGAGAGGGGAGGGGGTGAGGGCTACCGCGGCGCCGCGGCCGTGCGCGGCGGCTCTTCCGCGCTCTCGCCCGGCTTGACCGGGGTGTTGCGCCGGGGTGCCGACTTGGGGTAGCCGGCCTGGTCGAGCATCGCGTTCCACTGCGACTCGCCGAAGCCCTTCGCGACGAGCTTGTCGCCGACCTGCAGCACCGGCGCCTGCAGCTCGCCCGTGAGCTGCTGCAGCTTCTGCGCGTTGTTGCCGTCCTCGACGTTGATCGTCGTGTGCGGGACGCCGCGCCGGTTGAGCAGCGCCGCCGCGCGGTCGCAGGCTTCGCCGCAGGCGAACGTGTACAGCGTCACCGGGTAGCGCTCGGTCGCCTGCTGCAGCGCGAGCGGCATCGTCGAGGTCTCGATCGTGTTGCCGGCGACGCGCTTCGATTGCAGGTCCTTCACCTGGCCGGTCGGCGCGCGGTCGGAGTAGACGGTGCGGCCGTCCGCATCGATGTAGCGATAGACCTGCCGCTCCTGGGCCGCGGCGGCGGCGGCGAGCGCGAAGGCGAGGACGCCGCACAGGCCGGCGGCGGGCAATGGCAGGCGTTGCATCGGACCTCCCGTCAGGGCGACGATGACGTTGTCATGCCATTATGGCGCAGGAGCGCGTCGATTTGGGGGGGCCTGCCGCGGAAGGCGACGAACGACTCGAGCGCCGGCCGGCTGCCTCCCCGGGCGAGGACCTCGTCGCGGAAGCGGGCGCCGGCCTCGGGCGACAGGACGCCCACCTCCTCGAACAGGCTGAACGCGTCGGCGGAGAGCACTTCCGCCCACTTGTAGCTGTAGTAGCCGGCCGCGTAGCCGCCGGCGAAGACGTGGCCGAAGGCGTGCATGAAGCGGTCGTAGTCGGGGCGTGGCACGACCGCAACTTCCCGACGAACGGCAGCCAGCAGCGCCTGCGCGTCGGCGTGGGGGCCGCCCCGGCCGGGCAGGTACTCCGTGTGCAGCAGCATGTCGAACAGGGCGAACTCGACCTGCCGCAGCGTGCCCATCCCGGTCTGGAAGTTCTTCGCCGCGATCATGCGGTCGAAGAGCGCGCGCGGCAGCTTCTCGCCCGTGCGGACGTGCGCGGTCATCGACTGCAGCACGTCCCACTCCCAGCACCAGTTCTCCATGATCTGCGAGGGCAGCTCGACCGCGTCCCACTCGACGCCCTCGAGGCCCGACGCGCCCGGCACGTCCACGCCGGTCAGCAGCAGGTGCAGGCCGTGGCCGAACTCGTGGAACATCGTCTCGACCTCGCGGTGCGTGAGCAGGGAGGGCTGCGCCACGCCGCCGACGGTCGCAGGCGGGGAGAAGTTGCAGGTGAGGAACGCCACCGGGTGCTGCGCGCGGCCGCCCGCGCGTCGGCGGTTGATCGCATCGTCCATCCACGCGCCACTCTGCTTGTCCTCGCGCGCGAAGAGATCGAGGAAGAACTGCCCGACGAGCGAGCCGTCGGCGCCGACGACGTCGAAGAAGCGGACGTCGGGGTGCCATGCCGGCGCCCGCGAGGCGCGGATCGTCACTCCGTAGAGCGTGCGCGTCAGGTCGAAGAGGCCGGCGAGCACGCGCTCCGCGGGAAAGTACTCGCGGACCTCCTGGTCGGAGAACGCGTAGCGAGCCTGGCGCAGCTTCTCCGCCGCGTACGCGAAGTCCCAGGGCTGCGGGTCGGCGATGCGAAGCTCGCTGCGGGCGAATTCGACGAGCTCGGCGAAGTCGCGCTCGGCGAACGGGCGCGCGCGGCTCGCGAGGTCGCGGACGAACGCGATCACCTCGGCCGGCGAGCCGGCCATCTTCGCCTCCAGCGAGACCTCGGCGAAGTTGCCGTACCCGAGCAGCTGCGCCTCCTCGGCGCGCAGGGCGAGTATCCGCTCGATGATCGCGCTGTTGTCGTGCGCGGGGTCGGCGCCGAGGTCGGAGGCCAGCGTGGCGTAGCCGCGGTGCACGCGCTCGCGCACGGCGCGGTCGTCGGCGTACTGCATCACCGCCAGGTAGCAGGGCATGCGCAGCGTCAGCTTGCAGCCTTCGCGCCCCTCGGCCGCCGCCTCGGCGCGCGCGTTCGCCACGGCGTCCGCAGGCATGCCGGCCAGCGCGTCTTCGCCGGCGTACAGCGCCCACGCGTTCGTCGCGTCGAGCACGTTGTCGTCGAACTTCGCCGACAGGTTGGCGAGCTCTTCCTGAACCTCCTTGAAGCGCAGCTTCTGCGCTTCGGGAAGCTCCGCGCCGCCGAGCCGGAAGTCGCGCAGCTCGTTGCCGATCACGCGCTGTTGCGCCGCGTCGAGCGCGGCGAACTCCGTCGACGCCGCGATCGCCTTGTACTTCGCGTACAGGCGTTCGTCCTGGCCGATGTCGGTGTGCAGCGCGGTCACCTTGGGCAGGCTGCCGTTGTACGCGTCGCGCAGCTCGGGCGTGCTGACCACCGCGTTCAGGTGGCGCACCGCGCTCCATGCGCGATCGAGGCGGTCCAGTACGTCGGCGATCGGCGCGGCGACGTTGTCCCAGTGCGCGGGGGCGGCGCCGGCGGCCACGCGCTCGACCGTCGCGCGCGTTTCGGCGATCAGCGCCTCGATCGCGGGCTCGACGTGCGCAGGAAGGATCGCGTCGAAGCGCGGCAGTCCGTCGAGGTCGAGCAGCGGGTTGTCGGTGGGTTTCATCGTCTGTCTTCCTTCAGGGCAGCGTCCAGCCGCGCGAGGTCGTCGGGCGTGCCGACGTTCTCCCACGGCCCGTCGTAGCGTTCGCCGGCGACGAGCCCGCGTCCGATCCACTCGCGCAGGAGCGGGCCGAGCGCGATCCTCGCGTGGCGCGGCAGCGCGGCGAACAGCGCGGTGTCGTACACGCCGATGTTGCCGTAGGTGAGCCGCGGCTCGCCGTCCGGCACGAGGCGAGCGTCCCGCAGCGCGAAGTCGCCGCGCGGATGGTACGCCGGATTGGGCACCATCACGAGGTGGACGCGCGGCGCGGCCGCATTGGCGGCCATCGCCTCCGCGACCGGACGCAGGCGCGAGTAGTCGTAGCCGGTCCACACGTCCCCGGACACGACCAGCGCCGGCCCGGGGGGAAGCAGCGGCAGCGCCGTCGCGATGCCGCCCGCGGCTTCCAGCGGCGTGTCCTCGCGCGACCACCGCACGCGCGCCCCGAAGCGCGCGCCATCGCCGATCGCCTCCACGAGGCGCTCGGCGAGGTGCGAGGCGTTGATCGCGACGTCGGCGAAGCCGGCGCGCGCCAGCGCGCGCAGCTGGCGGACGATCAGCGGCTCGCCGCCGACGGCGAGCAGCGGCTTCGGGCAGGCGTCCGACAGCGGCCGCATGCGCTCGCCGCGACCGGCCGCGAGGATCATCGCGCCGATGGCCATCAGAACGTGTAGCCCGCCGCGGCGACCGTGCCGTCGAGACGGTCGAGCAGCCGCGCAAGCGGCGCGAGCTCGCGGTAGCGGTTGGCGACCGGCTTCGCGTAGGCGAGGAAGCGCGGCGTGTCCTCGACGTAGCCCGACTTGCCGTCGCGGTGGCGCAGGCGCGCGAAGATGCCCAGCACCTTGAGGTGCCGCTGCAGCCCCATCCACTCCAGCGCGCGAAAGAACGCGTGGAAGTCCGGGTCGACGGGGAGGCCGGCGCGCTTCGCCTTCTCCCAGTAGCGGATCGCGCCGTCGAGGAACGTCGCCTCGTCCCAGGAGAGGAAGGCGTCCTTGTACAGGCACACGCAGTCGTAGGTGATCGGCCCCTCCACCGCGTCCTGGAAGTCGAGTACGCCGGGGTTGGGCGCGCTCACCATCAGGTTGCGCGGCATGAAGTCGCGGTGCACGAACACGCGCGGCTGCGCGAGGTGGTCGGCGACGAGCAGGTCGAACACGCGCGCGAGGCCGTCGCGCTCGTCGCCGGAGAGCTTCGCGCCGAGGTGCGCGCCGACGTACCACTCGGGAAACAGCGCGAGCTCGCGGCGCAGCAGCGCGTCGTCGTAAGGCGGGAGCACGCCGGGCCGCGTCGCGAGCTGCCAGCGCACCAGCGCGTCGGTCGCGTCGTCGAAGAGCGCGGCGTCGAAGCCGCGGCGCAGCGCGGCGAGGTAGGTCGTCTCGCCGAGGTCGGTGAGCAAGAGAAAGCCGCGCTCGAGGTCCTGCGCCAGCACCCGCGGCGCGTGCACGCCGGCCTCGCCGAGAAGTGCCGCCACCTTGACGAACGGGCGGCAGTCCTCGCGCGGCGGCGGTGCGTCCATCGCGATCAGCGTCCGCTGCCCGAGCGCGCTTGCCGCGGGGGTCACGCGGAAGTAACGCCGGAAGCTCGCGTCGGCGGAAGCGCTCGCGTACGCGAAGTCGCGCGTGCGAAGCGTCGCGGCGATCCAGCCGGTGAGGAGGGCGAGGCGCTCTTCGGCGCCGGCTGCGTCGGGTTCGGTCATCGCGTGGCCCTGCGCGCGGGGCGCCGTGCCGCGTGCCGCAGGAGAGTGTAGTGAGTCGGCAGTTCGTCGGGCAATCCGGCCAGTCCGCTCCCAACCTTCGCTGCCCCTGCGCGGCAGGCGCCCAGCCTCGCCGCGCAGGAGCGTCGCGGCCGGATTGCGCGGGGCGCCTCGGCCGAGCGCAGGTTCTCCAACGAACTGCCGACTCACTACACTAGAATGCCGAGAATTCTAGCAAACGCACTTTGCGCTCCCGCCGCATGTTCCGCTCGTCCGCGCTTTCGCTCGCCGTCGCCGCCACGCTCGCGGCGCCGGCGTGGGGGCAGGACGCGCCGCTCGCTCTGCGCCCGGCCCGCGAACTCGCCCCGCCGGTTGCATCCGCGGGAGCGCAGCGGCGCGCGCTGGCCTTCGACGAGGCGCGGGGCGGCGCGCTGTTCCTGCGCGCCGACCGCATCGACGGCACGCGCCAGCGCGTCGAGGCGAGCGGGGCGGTGGAGCTGCGCGGACGTCGCGAGACGGTGCTCGCCGACTGGCTGGCGTACGACGTCGCGACCGAGGAGGTGCACGCGAAGGGCAACGTCGTGCTGCGCCAGGGCAACGACCGTGTCGGCGGGCCCGAGGTGCGATTCCGGCGCGGCGACGAGACCGGCTTCTTCGCGCAGCCGAGCTTCGTGGTCGGGCAGGTCGGAGCCCGCGGCGACGCCGACCGCCTCAACTTCGCCGGACCGGACCGCTACGAGATCCTGAAGGGCCGGGTGACGACCTGCGTCGCGCCGCGCGAGGACTGGTTCCTGCGCGCCGAGTCGATCGAGCTCGACACGCAGAAGAAGGTCGGCGTGGCGCACGAGGCACGGCTCGACTTCCTCGGCCTCCCGGTGCTCTACACCCCGTGGCTCGAATTCCCGCTCTCCGACGAGCGCAAGTCCGGCTTGCTCACGCCGACGTTCGGCTCGTCGGGCACGCGGGGCCTCGACTTCGCGCTGCCCTACTACTTCAACCTCGCGCCGAACTACGACGCCACGGTGACGCCGCGCATCATGACCAAGCGCGGCCTGCAGGTCGGCGGGCAGTTCCGCTACCTGTTCGACGGCGCGCTCGCGAACCAGGGCGAGGCCTACGCCGAGGTGCTCCCCGACCGCTCGACCGACACGACGCGCTGGCTCTACTCGTGGCGGCACAACCAGCAGCTCGCGCCGTGGCTCAACGGCTACCTCAACATCAACCGGGTCTCCGACGGCAAGTACTTCGCCGACCTCTCCGAGCGCGTCTCGATCACCTCGCAGTCGACGCTGGTGCAGGAGGGCGGGCTCGTCGCGAACTTCGGCCCGTTGCAGGTGCTCGCCCGGGCGCAGCGCTTCCAGACGCTGCAGGACGAGAACGCGCCGATCGTCCCGCCCTACGACCGCGTGCCGCAGGTGCTCGCCACGCTCTCCCCGGTCGAGTGGGGCGGGCTCTCGCTCGCCGGCACCGCCGAGTACGCGCGCTTCTCGCGCGCCGACGTGGCCGAGGGCGACCGCGCGCTGATCTACCCGCAGGTGGAGTGGCGCCGGCAGGCGCCGGGGTGGTTCGTCGCCGCGCGCGGATCGGTGCACGCGCGGCAGTACGAGATCAGCGACCCCGCGCGCGCCGCGGACCGCTCCGAGTCGGTCGTCGTCCCGATCGCGAGCTTCGACGCCGGCCTCGTGTTCGAGCGCGAGTGGTCCGCCTTCGGCAACCGCTACCTGCAGACGCTGGAGCCGCGCGCGTTCTACGTCTACGTGCCCTACCGCGACCAGGCGCAGCTCCCGGTGTTCGACACCGCGGTGGACGACTTCAACTTCTCGCAGCTGTTCGCCGAGAACCGGTACCTCGGCAACGACCGCATCGGCGACGCGAACCAGCTGACGCTCGCGGTCACCTCGCGCCTCGTCGATCCGCAGTCGGGCGCGGAGCGCCTGCGCGTGGCGCTCGGCGGGCGCCTCTACTTCGAGGACCAGCGCGTGACGCTGCCCAACGAGACGCCGCGGTCGGGGTCGTCCTCCGACGTGCTGCTCGGCGCCGAGGGCCGGCTCACCGACGCGTGGCTGCTGAACGGGCTGGTGCAATACAACCTCGACTCGGGCGAGACAGAGCGCTTCAACGTCGGCGCGCGCTGGAACCCGGAACCGGGGAAGGTCGTCGCGGGCAGCTGGCGCTACACGCGCCGCCTCGTCGACGCCGCCGGCGGCGTGTCGCAGCTCAAGCAGTTCGACCTCGCCGCGCAGTGGCCGGTCGACTCGCGGTGGACCTTGCTGGCCCGCTGGAACTACTCGCTGGTGGAGAGCAAGACGCTCGAGGCGCTGGCGGGCGTCGAGTACAATGCCGACTGCTGGGTGCTGCGCGCCGTCGTGCACCGGCTGACGACGACCTCGCAGCAGACGACGACCGCGGCGTACGTGCAGCTCGAGCTGAGCGGGCTGGCGAGGATCGGGCCGAGCCCGCTCGACCTGCTTCGCCGCAGCGTTCCCGGCTTCCTGCGCTCGAACGACCCCGCCCGCTTCACCGGCGGCGGGCCCGATCCGTATCCGGAGTATTAGGCTCAACCGCGTTCAGGACTCCACGATGGCGACCGGACGAACCGCCGCCCTTCGCGCCGCCGTCGCGGCGCTCGCCTGCGCCGCGCTGCCGTCGCTCGCGCAGATCCAGCTGCCGAAGCCCGCGCCGGGCGCTCCGGCCGCTGCCCCGCGCCCCGCTCCGGCGGCGCCGTCGCGCCCGGCCGCTCCCGCCGCGGCAGCCGGCCGCGAGGTCTTGCTCGATCGCGTGGTCGCCGTCGTCAACGACGAGGCGCTCACCCAGTACGAGCTCGACGCGCAGCGCCGAGCGATCCTCGCGCAGATGCGCGAGGCGAAGATGACGCCGCCGGCCACCGACGTGCTGGAGCGCCAGGTGCTCGAGCGCATGATCACGGAGCGCGCGCTGCTGCAGTTCGCGCGCGAGACCGGCATCCGCGTCGACGACACCGGCGTCGAGCGCACGATCGCGCGCATCGCGCAGGACAACAAGCTCACGCCCGACCAGTTCCGCGCGGCGCTGCAGCGCGAGGGCATCCCGTATGCGAAGTACCGCGAGGATGTCCGGCGCGAGATGACCGTGCAGCGGCTGCGCGAACGCGAGGCCGAGTCGCGCGCGAACGTCTCCGACGCCGAGGTCGACCAGTTCCTGCAGCTCACGGCGTCGCGCGGCGCGGGCGACGCCGAGTACCAGCTCGCGCACATCCTGGTCGGGGTGCCCGAGCAGAGCTCGCCGGACCAGCTCGGCGAGCGGCGCCGGCGCGCCGAGGATGCGCTCGCGCAGATCAAGGGCGGGGCCGACTTCGCGCAGGTCGCTGCGGCGCTGTCCGACGCCCCCGACGCGCTGCAGGGCGGCAACCTCGGCTGGCGCGCGGCGGCGCGGCTGCCGACGGTGTTCGTCGAGGTCATTCGGGGCATGAAGCCCGGCGACGTGTCCGAGGTGCTGCGCAGCCCGGCCGGCTATCACATCGTGAAGCTCGTCGACCTGCGCGACCGCAACGCGCCGGTGGTCGTCGAGCAGGCGCGGGTGCGCCACGTTCTCGTGCGCGTGAGCGAGACGGTCTCCGAGGCCGACGCGAAGGCGCGCATCGACCGCGTCAAGGACCGTCTCGACACCGGGGCGAAGTTCGAGGACATGGCGCGCATCAATTCCGAGGATCCGTCGAGCGCGCGCGGCGGGGAGCTCGGCTGGGTGAGCCCCGGCGACACGGTGCCCGAGTTCGAGCAGGCGTTCCGGGCGCTTGCGCTCGGCGAGGTGTCGCAACCGGTGCGCACGCCTTTCGGGTGGCACCTGATCCGCGTTGACGAGCGCCGCACGCAGGACGTGACGCAGGAACGCCAGCGCGAGCAGGCGCGCATGGCGCTGCGCCAGCGGCGTTCGGACGAGCTGTTCGCCGACTTCGTGCGGCAGACGCGCGACCGCGCGTACGTCGAGTACAAGGCCGACGAGCGGTGACGCGGAAAGTAGGGTCAGACTCGACTTTCCGGCCTACACCCGGCCGACGGAAATGAGGGTCAGACTCGACTTTCCGGCTTGCGCCCGGCCGATGGGGCTGTCCCCAAAGGGGAATCGGGTCTGACTCTCACCTTCCTGGCCCGGGGCCGGCCGATGCTGCCGTCCCTGGAAGAAAGTCGAGTCTGACCCTACTTTTCGCTCAAGCCGGAAAGTCGGGAAAGTCGAGTCTGACCCTCATTTCCTGACTGGCGTCAGCGCGGAATGAGCGCCACGCGCGCCAGCGCAGCGGCCCCGGTGCCGCGCGTGACCAGCGTCAACCGCAGCTGCTCGACAGGTGCGCCGGCCCGGCGCGGCAAGTCGACCACGGGTCCCGCAGCGTCGGCAAGCGCGAGCCACGGTGCGTCGGCGGCGCCGCGGCCCTCCGCGCGCAGCGCCTCGACCGTTCCGGGCTGCGCCACCAGCACCACGCGCCACGCGCGCCTGCCGTCGAGCGCAAGCTCGCGCGGCGAGACGATCGTCACGCGACGCTCGCCGTCGGGCTCCAGCAGGAGGTGCCCCGGCTGCGCCGCGAGCTTGCCGCGCTCGGCGCGCCACCCGTCGTCGTCGGCGTGCTGCGCCGAGCCGAACGTCCACAGCCGGCTGCCGGGAGCGAGGTCGGCGCGCGCCACCATGAAGTCGCGCGCCGCCTCCTCGAGCGGCGTGTCGCGCCACGCCATGTACGGGTCGTAGCCCGGCTGGCCGGCGTTGCGCCCGCTCGGCCCCGGCCACGCCATCGGCGAGACGTAGCGCGCGCCGTGGTTCCACATCTCGCGCAGGCCACGGTAGGCGTCCGCGTACGTCGGCAGCTCCTTCGGGCGGCGCAGGTCGGCCGAGTTGTACTCGACCACGGCCCAGCGCGGATCGAACGACGCGAACGCGCCGAACAGCGTGCGCGGGCCTTCCATCGGGATGTCGTTGAGCGCGGCGTTGCCGTAGAGCACGGCGCCGAGGTGCCCCGACGCGGGCTTCGCGCCCTCGACGGAGACGCCGCCGCTGTCGAAGTTCTTCACCGGGCTCGCGACGGTGAGCGCGAACGGCGTGCCGTTGGGCAGCGGCGCCATGAAGCCCTGCGACGACCAGATGCGGTCGGCGGGGATGCCCGCCTCGACCAGCCAGCGCGACAGCTCGTCGTAGTGCAGGTCGACGAGGTGGCGGCGGAAGATCTCCCACTCGCGCAACCAAGGGTCGTTCCACCATCCGGGCTTGACCTCGAGGAGGTTGTCGCGCGGCGGCTGCACGTCCTCCCAGCGGGCGAACTCGCGGCCGGCGAGACGGCTCGCCTCGCGCAGCGTCAGCGGCCTGGCGCGCCGATACGCCGAGAGATCGGGCGCGCCGCCGGCGGCGCGGCCCGCGTAGGGGCCGCTGCCCGCGAGCCACTCGCGGAACTGGCGCAGCGTGCCCGGGTTGAAGTCGAACCACTTCTGGTGGGAGAAGAACGGGTTGAGCGTGAGGTCGGGGTCGAGGTTGACGCCGACGAAGAGGTCCGGCCGCTCCTTCGCGAACGCCGCGAGAACGCGCGCCGCCTGCTGCAGATTGCGCTTCTTGTAGCGCCGCACTTCCCGCGCGTGGACGTTGAGCGTGAGCATGCGGCCGAGCTCGGGGCTCGCGAACGCGCCGGGCAGGTCGGAGAGCGCGTTGTCGCGCGGCACCTCGTCCTTCTCGCTCCACTGGCAGTTCGCCGGCTCGCGCTCGAGCATGTCGGTCGCGTCCCACTCGGGCACGTCGCAGGCCGCGTCGGCCCACACGCCGCCGTTGAGCGTGAAGAGCACCGGCAGCGAGTGCTTCTTCGCGTGCGCGATCACGCCGTTGAGCGAGTCGTCGGAGAGCCGCCGCTCGCTGCCGGGCGCGCAGCGCCGGCCGATGTCCCAGTCGGGGTCGAACGCGAAGTCGTGCGTCGCGCCGCGCGTCGTGCGCATGTACAGCACCGGCACGCGCGTGCCGACGCGCATCGTCGGCGAGACGTAGGCGGCGTACGCGGTGTCGAGGCCCGCCGCCGCGCCCAGCGCGACGCCCGAGAGCGCGGGCAGCAGGTGGAACGGCTCGCCTGCCGTCCCCGCGTGCGCTGCCCAGCGTCGCAGGGCCTCGGGCGAGATCAGGCTGCGCGTGCCGAGCAGGCTCTCGCGGCCGTCGGAGCCGATCGCGTAGACGTCGACGCGCCGCCGATCGACGCCGAACGCAGCGCCTCCGGCGTCGACGTCGATCGCGAATCCCGCTGCCGCCTGGCCCGCCGGCGCGGGAGCGCCCGCGGGTGCGGCGCGAAGCTCGGCGCGGAACACCTGCCCGGCGACGCGTGCCTCGACCGCGCGCACGCCATCGGGAGCGTGCGCCCACCCGGCGATCGCGACGCGCGAACCCACGGTCGCCTCCGCCGCGGGCTCGTCGATCGAGCCGCGCAACGGCTCCTTCGGCGCCGCCGGGGAGGTGGGCGGCGCGACGGCGACCGGCGCGGGCGTGCGCGGCGCGAGCGCGACGGGTGAGCGCCCCAGCTTGCGGATCGCGTAGACCTCGGCGAGCGTGATCGCGAGCGCGATCGCCAGCGCGACCATGAGCGCGACTGTCGCGCGGCCGGCCGCGCGCGCGCGGGGGGTCATGCCGGCTCCGCGCGCAGGCGCTTCGACATCAGCTTGCAGCCGATCGAGTGGCCGCCGCCGAGCGGGTGCCGCAGGTCGCCTTCGATCGCATAGCCGAGCGCCGAGTAGAACGGCACCGCGTTGAGCGAGGCGTCGAGCGAGATTCGCTCGATGCCCAGCCGCACGGCCTCGTCCTCGACGGCCGCGACCAGCGCCCGCCCCACGCCCTGGCGCATGAAGTCGGGGTCGACGTAGACGCCTTCGATGACGCCTTCGCCCGGCTCGAACTGCGCGAAGCCGGCCACGCGCCCGTCGTCGACTTCGGCCACCAGCAGCGTGCGCGTGAACAGCGGCTCGGCGTAGGACTCCGGGGTCATGCGGCCCGACCACGCGGCGATGTCGCCGGGCGCGTAGTGCGACGCGCAGCCGTGGCGGATGGCGCGGGTGTGGACGGCCCACATCGGCGCGCAGTCGGCCGCGGTGGCGCGACGGATGCGCATCGTGGCCGCCGTGCGCTGCCGCGCGGCGGCGCTACTCGGATTCCGTCTGGTAGGCGTAGGGCTTGGCCGGGACCTTGCCCTGCGCCATCGCGCGACCCTCCGCGAGCGTGCGCGGATCCTTGTCCCACCAGAGCGCCCGCGCTTCGCGCTGCTTCTCCTCGATCTCGGGGCGCTTCTCCTTGAGCTCGCGCACGAACTTCGTGTGCTCGGACTCGTAGTGGCGGGAAGGCAGCATCGGCATGGCGGAGACCTTCGGCGTGCGGCGCGATCAGTCGTGGATTCTAGCATCGGGCGACGCGGGCCTCGCGTGGCGGCCGGCGACGAGCGGGAAGCCGAACAGGCGGCACTCGATCGCGCCGTTGTAGAGCGGGATGCGCCGCTCGACGCGCAGCCCGATCAGCTTCGCGAGCCGGAGGTCGCCGGTCAGCAGCCACGCGTGCCAGCCCGCGAAGCGGCGCTTGAGCGCGTCGCCGAGCTGCGGGTAGAACGCGGCCATCCGCGCCTGGTCGGCGAGGCGCACGCCGTAGGGCGGGTTGCTGACGATGAGGCCGGCGGGCGCGGGTGCGGCGCGCTCGAGCACGTCGGCGCGCTCGATCGCGACGAAGCGCTCGACCTTCGCGGCACGCGCGTTCGCCTGCGCCTTCGCCACCGCGCCCGGCGCCGAGTCGCTCGCGAAGATCGCGACCGCTCCGGCCGCTGTCGCGGCCGCGGCCGCGCGATCCACGGCCTTCTGCCGCACGCGTTGCCACGCGGGGCCGTCGTACCACGCGAGCTTCTGGAAGCCGAACGTGCGCGCGAGCCCCGGCGCGCGGCCCGCGGCGACGAGCGCCGCCTCGACGGCGATCGTGCCGCTGCCGCACATCGGGTCGAGCAACGGCGTCCCCGGCGTCCAGCCCGCGAGCGCCAGCAGGCCCGCGGCGAGGTTCTCGCGCAGCGGCGCCTCGTCGGTGTCGCGCCGCCAGCCGCGCTTGAACAGCGGCTCGCCCGAGGTGTCGACGTAGAACGTCGCTTCGTCGGCGGTGAGGTGCGCCGAAACGCGCACGTCGGGGGAGCGCTTGTCGACCGACGGGCGCGCGCCGGTGTCGGCGCGGAAGCGGTCGCACACCGCGTCCTTGATCGTGAGCGTGGCGAACTCGAGGCTCCGGAGCGGCGAGCGGGTCGCGGCGACGTCGACGCGCAGCGTGCGGTCGGCGCGGAAGTGGAGCTTCCAGTCGATCTCCTTCGCCAGCGCGTGCACGTCGCTCTCGTTGCGGTAGCGGCCGCCGCCGACGCGCCACAGCACGCGGCTCGCGATGCGCGACTCGAGGTTCGCGCGGCAGGCCAGCTCCAGGGTGCCGGCGAACGCCGCGCCGCCGTCGGCGCTGCGCACGTCCGTTGCGCCGAGCGCGCCGAGCTCCGCGGCGAGCGCCGCCTCGAGCCCGCGCGGGCAGGGCGCGAAGAAGCGTTCCATCGACTAGGGAAGCTCTGCGTAACCCGCGGATGCGCGACGCGCTTCCCCGGGACGATGGCCAGGCGCGGCCCGCAACGGCGTGGCAGTCCCCACGCCCCGGAACCAAACACAGACCGCAACACCGCCAGCGCCCGGGGAAGCACGTCCCGAAGGGCAGCCGAGCGAACTGCACATGGCGGATTGCGGAAAGTCTTGCATGCGAGGCTGCGCGTGCCGTGAGGTTGCGCAGAGGTTCCCTAGCGCAGCAGCCGGCGGCGCGTGAGCGCGAGCGCGACCCAGTAGGCGGCCAGCGCGTAGGCGGCGAGCACGGCGACGTGCAGCGCGACGTCCGAAGGCACGTGGCCCAGCATCAGCGGGCGGGCGAGGTCGATCGCGTGCTTGAGCGGCAGGAAGTTCGACGCCGTCGCGAGCCACGCGGGCATCTGCTCGACGGGAAAGTAGACGCCCGAGGTCAGCAGCATCGGCGTCAGCGCGAGCGTGAAGAAGTAGCTGAAGAAGTCGTAGCCGGGAGCGAGCGCGGTCATCGTCAGCCCGAACGCCCCGAACACGAGCCCGACGAGGAAGCCGAGCGGCAGGATCCACAGCGCGAGCCAGGTGTGGCCGAATCCCAGCGCCATCAGCACGAGCAGGATCGCCACCGTCGACATCAGCGCCTTCGTCCCCGCCCACGCCCACTCGGCGAGCACGACGTCGTCGAGCCCGATCGGCGCGTTGATGATCGCGTCCCACGTGCGCTGCACGTGCATGCGCGAGAACGCCGAGTACATGCCCTCGAAGCTCGCCGTGAACATCGCGCTCTGGCAGACCATGCCGGTGCCGATGAAAGCGACGTAGGGCATGCCGCCGACCTCGCCGATCATCGCGCCGATGCCGTAGCCCAGCGCCAGCATGTAGAGCAGCGGGTCGGCGATGTTGCCGAGCACGCTCGCCGCCGCGAGCTTGCGCCAGACGAGCAGGTTGCGCTGCCACACGGGCACGAAGCGCGACGAGAACGTCGGCGGGCGCCAGAAGCTGGGGGGGAGGCTTGTGGCCGTCGTCGTGTTCATGGGGTCGGTTGCGTCCGAAGTGAGACCGGGCGGGTATCGTGCGATGCGCTTCGAAGGAGCCCCGGCGCCCCGCACTCGATGCTAGAGGCGCGGCTCCCCCATTCGCCTGCCGCCGGACTCGCGAAAGCCTTTTGCATCGACGCTAGTCGCGGAGATCGCGCCCGGTGAGCTTGACGAAGAGGTCCTCGAGGTTCGCCGGCCTGTGCAGGTAGCGCACGCCGGCGCGCGAGGCGAGGTCGGCGAGCAGCGGCTTCGCGTCGGCCGCGTAGCAGAACGCGGTCTCGCCGGCCAGCTCGAGCCGCTTCGCCATGCGCCGGCCGTGCATCTGCGCCCAGGCCTTCGCCTCGTCGCCGTAGACCTCGATCACCTCGGGCTCGACGTGCTGCGCGATCAGCGCCCGCGGCGTGTCGCAGGCGATCAGCATGCCGCGGTCGATGACGGCGAGCCGCGTTGCGAGCCGCTCGGCCTCGTCCATGAAGTGCGTGGTGAGCAGGATCGTCTTGCCGGCGCCGAGCAGCTGCCGCAGGCCGTCCCAGATGAGGTGCCGCGCCTGCGGGTCGAGCCCCGTCGTCGGCTCGTCGAGGATCAGGAGCTCGGGGTCGTTGATCAGCGCGCGCGCGAGCGTGAGCCGCCGCTTCATGCCGCCCGAGAGCGTGCGGATCGCGGCGGCGCCCTTGCCGGCCAGTCCGGCGAACTCGAGCAGCTTCGGGATGCGCGCGTCGATCGCCCCCCGCGAGATGCCGAAGTAGCGCCCGTAGACGTGCAGGTTCTCGGCCACGGTGAAGTCGGGGTCGAGGTTGTCCTGCTGCGGCACGACGCCCACGCGCACGCGCGCCTCGCGCGCGGACCGCGGGACGCCCTCGCCGCACAGCGTGATCGTGCCGCCGTCGGGGTCGATCAGGCCGAGCACGCAACGCAGCGTGGTCGTCTTGCCCGCGCCGTTGGGGCCGAGCAGGCCGAAGCACTCGCCGCGGCGGATCGCGAACGAGAGGCCGCGCACGACCGGTTGCCCCCCGTAGCGCTTGGTGAGCTCGCGCACGTCGAGCACGACCTCGCGCGTCGCGGCGTCGGCCGGCGGCCCGGCGACCGAGGCGGCGTCGCGCATCACGCTCCCGGCAGCGTCGGGTGGCGGTGCCACGCCCCCGTCACCGTGCGCGCGAGCTGCGGCAGCCGGCCGTGGAAGAAGTGGCCGCAGCCGGGGAACACGACGACCGGCAGCTGCTGCGGCCGCGCCCACGCCAGCACGTCGGCGAGCGGCACGACGTCGTCCTCTTCGCCGTGCACGACGATGGTCTCCGCGGGAACGGAATCGACCGCGAAGCGACCCACGGCGGGGCCGACCAGCACCAGGCGCTCGGCGCTCACCCGCGCGGCCAGCCGCGCGGCGACGAACGCGCCGAACGAGAAGCCGGCGAGCGCGACGCGCAACTCGCCGAGCCGCTCGCGCGCGTGCGCGAGCGCGGCGAAGGCGTCGTCGGTCTCGCCGTGGCCGCGGTCGAATGCGCCCTCCGAGCGTCCCACTCCCCGGTAGTTGAAGCGCACGGCAGCGTAGGAGAGCGAGTGGAAGGCGCGGGCGAGCGTGTGCACGACCTTGTTGTCCATCGTGCCGCCCTCGACCGGGTTCGGGTGCGCGACCAGCGCGATGCCCGCGAGCGGTGCGGTCGGGACCTCGAGCGCAACCTCGAGCGCGCCGGCCGGGCCGGCGATGGTGTAGCGCTCGAGCGTGCGCGGCCCCAATTCAGATCTTCAGGCGCTCGACGACCTCGCCGCGCACGACGTGCCGGTCGATGATCTCGTCGACGTCGGCGCGATCGACGTACGTGTACCAGACCGCCTCGGGGTAGACGACCGCCACCGGGCCTTCCTCGCAGCGGTCGAGGCAGCCGGCCCGGTTCACCCGCACGTTGCCCGGCCCGGCGAGGCCGAGCTCCTTCACGCGCTGCTTCGCGTACTTCTGCAGCTCGGCGGCGCCGGCGTCGCAGCAGCACTTCTCCGGCGCCGCGCGCTCGTTGCAGCAGAAGAACACGTGGCGTCGGTAGTAGCCCATGGTCGCGATCCGGAGAGGGGGGCGGATTATAGCGGATGGGGCCCGCGCGGCCGCCGCTCCGGCTCGTCGGGCGGGCGTCCCCAGTCCGGCGCGCCGGCGAGCGCGAACAGCCACGCGGCCGCGGCGAGCGGCCAGGCGACCAGCACGATCCGCGTCACGCCGTTGAACGACAGCAGGTGCCCGAAGCGCCAGTTGAACAGCGTCAGAGGCGGCGCGGCGAACATGAGCTCGGGCGTGAGCAGCGGCGTGAGCAGCGACGAGAGCAGCGCGATCGCGCACAGCGCGACCTGCGCCGGGCGCGGCAGTATCACGGCGGGCAGCAGCAGCAGCGCGCCGACGGCCACGCCGAGCAGCGCGCCGGGCGACAGCCACGACTGCAGGGCCTCGGGCTTCAGCAGCAACGCGGCCGCCGCACCCTTGACGAGCAGCGCTGCGCCGACGACGAGCAGGATCGCGCCGCCCGCGTAGCTGCGCCTGCGCACGAGGAGCGCGGCGAACAGGCCGATGCCGAGCAGCTGGAACGCGCTCTGCGCGGCCTCGATCAGCGTCGCGGCGACGTCGGCCGCCGGCGGCGACTCGCGCAGCGCCGTTACGGGATCCGGGTCGAACGTGAGCGCGAACGGCGGGATCGCCGGGTTGACCTGCGCGACCAGCCACGCGGCCACAAGCGCGAGCCCGACGTCGCCCAGGCTGCCCGGCAGCACGAAGCTGCGGTGCGCGTCGCGGCCGGCTGCGCGCAGGCCGGAGCCGGCGAGAAACGCGCCGACGGCCCCGCCGACCAGCGCCCCCGCGCAGTTGGCCGCAAAGTCGACCGCGTTCGCGTGACGCGAGGGCAGCCAGGCCTGCAGCGTCTCCATCGCGAAGGACAGCATCGCGCCGGCGCCGAGCGCGACGAGGACGCGACGGCCGAAGCTCGCGTGCGCGGGCACGAGCGCGACGAGGAGCCCGAACGGCAGGTAGGAGAGCACGTTGGTGGCGACGTCGGCGCGCGGCACGCGCGAAGCGCCTGCGCCGAACAGCCAGAATGGCGTCCCGGGCAGCGGCGCGAGCCAGTCGCCGAACGGCCACAGGCTCGCGTAGGCGATGGCGAGCGCGTACATCGCGGCCATCGCATGGGGGAGGCGAGACGCGCGGACCGGAGGCCCGTGTCCCGGCGCAGGTCGCTCGGCGCGGTGCGGATCGCCGATCATGGCGGGAATGATCGCACGCCCCCCCTGGCAGCGGATGGGCGCCACTCCGCTGGCCCGGCTCGGACACGAGGCCGCGGCCACGGGTCCGCTGAAACGCGTGCCCGCCTACCGTCCGGCGGCCTGGGCACGCAGCCGCGCGGCCAGCCGCTGCGCCTCAGGCGTGGCGTGCGCAAAGAAGCGCTTCAATCCCGGGCAGAGGTAGTTGAGTCCAGCCTCGCCGTCCGGTGCGCGAACGATGCGGTTCCTGGGGCACTCGCCCCAACAGTCGCGCAGGAAGCTGCAATCGCGGCAATACTTCGGCAGCGTCTCCGACTTCGCGTAGCCGAAGCGGACCTGCGCGGGGTCGAAGACCATGTCCGCCAACGCCGTGGTGCGCACGTTGCCGCGTCGGTACTGCGGGTAGACGTAGTGGTCGCAGGCGTAGACGCTGCCGTCGTGCTCGACCGCGACACCCTTGCCGCAGTTCTCCGCATGGATGCACAGCTGCGACGGCAGGCCCATGTGCTGCGCCACCAGCGTCTCGCAGAAGTTGACCAGCACCTTGCCGACGTCGCGGCGCCGCCACTCGTCCCAGACCTTGCAGAGGAAGTCGCCATACTCCTCCGGGTCGACCGACCAGTCGGTCACCACGGAGTCCGGTCGGCCCGGACGCGCCTGCGAACTGCCCACGACGGGCAGTCGCGCCGGGTCCCACGTCTGCGGAGCGGTCGTCTCGAAATCCCGTGTCTGCACGATGGGGATGAACTGCAGATAGGTCGATCCGAGCTCCCGCCGCAGGAACCGGTAGACATCGAGCGGCCGCTTCGCGTTGTACCGATGCACGCATGTCAGCGTGTTGAACGGAACGCCGAATCGCCGCAGCCACCGCGCGCCCGTCATGACCTGGTCGAACGTCGGCTTGCCGCGCTTGGTGACGCGAAACCGGTCGTGCACGTCCTTCGGACCATCTACCGAGAGCCCGACCAGGAACCGGTTTTCCTTGAGGAACCGCGCCCAGTTCTCGTCGAGCAGCGTGCCGTTGGTCTGCAGGTCGTTCTCGATGCGCTGGCCGGGCTTCGCGTGCCTGCGCTGCAGCGCCACGGCCTTGGCGAAGAAGTCGATGCCGAGCAGCGTCGGCTCGCCGCCCTGCCAGGAGAAGACGACTTCGTCCCCGGTGACGCCGGCGATGTAGTCCCGGATGAACGTCTCCAGGAGCTCGTCGCTCATCCGCCCCGTCCCGGCCCCCCCCGGCAGGCTCTCCTTGCCGAGGTAGAAGCAGTACGTGCAGTCGAGGTTGCAGGCCGGCCCCGCCGGCTTGGCCATGACGTGGAAGCGGCGCCGTGCTTTCGCACCCAGCCACTGCGGGACGTGGTACTTGTCGACCGGGGATTGCGTCACCGCAAGGTCCTCGGCGGAAGTCGCGACAGTCGCCCGTGTCGCTGTTGCCGCGGCACGGTGGCGAATCCACGCTCCGTCATGGCGAGCCAAACGGCCCGAAGTCGAATGCCATGCTCGCCAGCGCGAACAGGCCGATCGCGAGCAGCGCCGCCGCGGTGATCAGCGTCAGCGAGACGGGAAACGCGCTCTCGCCGTGGATCAGCCCGTCAGCCTTCATCTGCGCCCGCTCGCGCCGCAGGCCGGCCATGAACTGTAGATGATAGACGATGCCGAGCAGGAGCATCACCGTGCCGATCAATACCAAGGCCAGCCCGAAATTGTGCGCCGCGAGGCTGCTCCTCAGCAGCTGCGCTTCATGCGCCTTCTGGAACACCTGGAAGATCGTGAACCCGAAGCTGATCAGCGAGAGCGACGTTCGCATGACCGACATCAGCGTACGGTCGGCGGACAGGCGCGAGCGCTGGAACGACATCCCGGTGCGGCGCGACGACAGTTCGACCGAGATGCGGTCGGAATTCGATGCGGAGGTGACGCGGGCGGCGATCGGCTCGTTCATGCGGTTCTCCATTCATCCGGCGCGGGGCGGCACGGCCGCCGGCGCGTCGGCCCGGGAGGCGGGCCGCGGCCCCGCCGCGCGCTCCATTTCACGATCGAGGAAATAGCTCAGGAACGTCCGGATCGCGGCCACTGCCGCCAGCCGCCCGAGCTCTTCCCACGTCGGCGCGAGCGACGTGGCGACGATGTCCGCACCCAGCTGGAAGGTGAGCGCCGCGACGAGCCAGCGCGCGTAGTCGAGCCAGACGTCGCGCGGCGTCGCGGCTCCGCGCGGCGACGGCAGGACGCTCCTCGCGATGCCGGCCAGCGCGCGCACGCTGCCGAACGCGACGAGGAGGATCGCGATCGCCTGAAGGGCGAGCGTGATCTGGTTGGCTGCAGCATGCAGGATCGCTTCCATCGGTAACACCCGCCTGCGCGGTGCGTGCCGCGGCGCGTGCGCCGCGCCACGCCACCGCTCAGCGCCCGCCGCTCCCCAGCGCCGCCGTCATCTTCTCCAGCGCCTGTTCGATCGTGAACGTCCTGCCCGCCGCCTCGTATCCCCCGAGCATCTTGCGGCTGATGCCCGGCGCGCCGGCCATCGCGAGGAACGTAGGCAGCCAGTCGCGGTGCTGGACGATGTCGTTGCTCACCACGCCCGCCGGCACCTTGCCCGGCCGGCGCACCAGCAGCGGAGCGCGGAACGCGCCTTCCCAGTTCGTGTTCTTCTCGCTGCGCAACGGCGTCATCGCGCCGTCCGGCCAGGTGTTCATGGGCGGCCCTATGTCGGTGCCGTACATCACGAATGTGTCCTCGGCGATGCCCAGCCGGTCGATCAGGCCCAGCAGTTCGCCGACGTGCTTGTCGTGGTCGACCATCGTGTCGTGGTAGGGCGACTGCCGGGGGCCCGCGCGATCCGCTCACTTGCCGGCGCCGGCACCCTGCTGCAGGCGCTGCATCACCTGGTCGATGTTGAAGCTGGCCGACTTCTGCCGCTGCGGAAACTCCGCGAAAGACTGCAGGAACAGGCCGACGACTGCCTGCATCGGCACGAATGCCCAGAACTTGTCGCCCATCCAGCGCATGGCCATCGGCGAGGCGGCGAAGTCCACGTGGTTCTCCAGCGGGTCCATGCGCAGGTTGACGATCCGCGGGAAGGTGAGCGGCAGCGGCGGCCCGCCGTAGAGCCAATCGCCCGGCTGCGCGAAGTGCGCCTTCCAGTCGCGCACGCGCACCGCGTTCAGGTTGCCGTTGTCGTCGAAGTAGAAAATCTCGTTGCGCTGGCCCACTTCCTTTCCGGCGAGGAGCTCGCGCTGGTCGTAGCCGTCCAGGTGCACCTTGAAGTTCTTGCCGTTGGCGACATGGCCCTTCTTGAGCTTCTCCTTGACGTCGGGCTCACCGGCGGCGGCGAGCAGCGTCACCGCCCAGTCCTCGTGCGAGAAGATGCCGTTGATCACCGTTCCGGGCTTGACCACGCCCGGCCAGCGCACGACGCAGGGCACGCGGAAGCCGCCTTCCCAGGTGCTTCCCTTCTCGCCGTGGAACGGCGTCTCGCCGCCGTCCGGCCACGTGAACTTCTCGGCGCCGTTGTCGGTGGAGAAGACGACGATCGTGTTGTCGGCGACGCCGAGCTGGTCGAGCTTCCCGAGCAGGGCGCCGACGTTGTCGTCGAGCTGCTTCATGCCGTCGGCGTACATGCCGTAGCCCGTGCTGTTCTCGTACTTCGGGCCGAGGCGCGTCCAGACGTGCATGCGGGTCGTGTTGTGCCAGACGAAGAACGGCTTGCCGGCCTTGGCCGCGCGCTCCATGAAGTCGAGCGAGGCTTCGAGGAACTCGTCGTCCACGGTCTCCATGCGCTTGCGCGTGATCGGGCCGGTGTCCTCGATCACCTGCCTGCCGACCTTGCCGAAGCGCGGGTCGACGGTCGGATCGTCACGGTCGGTCGCCTTGCAGCGCAAGGCCCCGCGCGGGCCGAAGCGCTGGATGAACCGCGGGTCCTTCGGGTACTGCGGATCCTCGGGCTCCTCCTCGGCGTTCAGGTGATACAGGTTGCCGAAGAACTCGTCGAAGCCGTGAACGGTCGGCAGGAACTCGTTGCGGTCACCGAGGTGGTTCTTGCCGAACTGGCCGGTCGTGTAGCCGTGGTTCTTGAGGAGATCGGCGATCGTCGGGTCCTCCGGCCGCAGGCCGAGCTCGGCGCCCGGCAGGCCGACCTTCAGGAGGCCGGTGCGAAATGGGTGCTGCCCGGTGATGAACGCGGCGCGGCCGGCGGTGCAGCTCTGCTGACCGTAGCAGTCGGTGAACAGTGCGCCTTCGGTGGCGATGCGGTCGATGTTGGGCGTGCGGCCCCCCATCGTGCCGCGGTGGTAGCAGGAGAGGTTCCAGACGCCGATGTCGTCGCCCCAGATGACTAGGATGTTGGGCTTGCCGGTCTGTGCCATCGCGTGTCCTTTCGAGGCCGTGTTCAGTCAGGGTGCGCTCGACCGTCGGATGCGGAGCATCCGGTTCGCTATTCGAACGCGTACACCTTCTTCCAGTCGCGCTTCATGTCGACGACGATCCAGCCTCTCGTTCTCGCTTCCCGAAGCGCCTTGTCGAGTTCGCCGAAGCCGGGCGTGCGCTCGTAGGCCCACTCGCGTTCCCCGTCGGTGTGATGGACGATCAGGGCGAAGCGGTGGCCGGGTCCGGCGGCCGTCCACTGCAGCATCTCCAGGTCGCCGTCGGAGTTGCCGAACGCGGCGATCGGGCGACGGCCGATGTGCTTGTGTATGGCGACCGGCTTGCCGGCCTTGTCATCGATCAGGTCGACCTGCGGCAGCTTGACCAGCACCGGCCTGCCTTCGCGAGTCTCGAAGGCGACCTTGCCCTGGCTTCCGATCACTTGTTCCGGCGGGATGCCGTAGGCCCTCTGTGCCCAGACGCGCATGAACTCGATGCCGCCGCCCGACACGATGTAGGTCTTGAAGCCGTTGTCGCGCAGGTAGTCAAGCAGTTCGACCATCGGCCGGTAGACGAGCCCGGTGTAGGGTCGACCGAAGCGCGGATGGCGCGCGGTGGCGACCCACCCCGCGACCTGGGCTTCAAACTCATCCGTCGTCATGCCGGAATGGGTCGCGGCGAGGAGCGCGACGGCCGCCTTTTCCCCGCCTGCGAGCGCCGTCGCGAGATTGCCGGCAAGGATCGACTTGAACGGCTCCTGGTCCTTCCACTCGGGGTGCTGAGCTGCCAGTGCCTTGATGCGGTCGACGACGAACGCGAGTTGGAAGGGGATGGGCTGCTCGGGCCACAGCGTGCCGTCATTGTCGAATACGGCAATGCGCTCGTCGGGCGGGACGCACGACGGCGTTCCTCGCGCGTCGACGTTCGTCACGAACTGGACGATCGCTGCCTTCGCCGGCGAGTCGTTCCAGGATGCCAGCGGCTGCGCGATCGAAGGCTGCGCGAGCGCCAGCATTGCCGCGGCGGCAACGGGCGCGACGCCCGGCCGGGCGAGCTTCGAGTCGATGGCCATTGCACCGTTCCCCGCTGCGGGACCGATCGGCACCGGGCAACGACGCCGCCGAGAGATTTCGACGGACACCTTGCCGGAGAACGAACCGATTCGCGCGATGCGCCTGACCGACTCCGTTCCGTGCGGTCGGAATCGTCCGCCACGGGTGTGGGGATGGGGCGGAAGCGGATCCGCCTCAGGCGCGCCCGGAGGTCTGCTGCACGGAACAAGCCGGCGAAACCGCTTCGCCCTTGCAGCGTCAAGGAAAAGCTACATCCGCGTTCCGCCCCGCGGGTTGACTGCGATCAAGGGACGTCGACCGATGACGCGCCCCATCAGGGACGCGCGGCGTCGCGCGGGCGGTTTCCTTGCCGTCGCCTCTGCAGCAGGAGAAAGATGGGCGGCACATTGCTCGATACGGCAGCAAAGGCAATCGACCCGGGCGATGGATGGCGGCCGTACAGAGCGAGCGGAGGACGCGTCGACCGGCGTCCAGAACCCTGCGGCCATGACGCGCCTCGATGCCGCGCAGCCATCGCTCGGCGGGCATCTGCTCCATGCCGATCCGGGCTTCTCGATCGGCCAAGGAACCGCCCCCGCGTTCGGCGACCGCAGCGGGGGCAATCCGGTCGGTGCATTCCCCTGGGGCGGGCTGTTCCTGGGCTCGGAAGCCCTAATGTCCCGTACCGGAAGTCCCTTGCGCGAGCGTAGGCGGTTGCCGCGCTGCGATGTGGCAAGGAACTCCCGGTACGGGACAGCAGCAGGCTGTCGAACAGCTGCTGCGGGGTGGTCCACGCGCAACGCCGCGACGCGGGCACCGACTCGATCCACGCGGTGCGCGACCGACCCCGCAAGATCATGGACGCGCTGCGACGCTAGCGAACCTTGATCTCGGTCCAGAGCCGACTGCGGTAGCGGCGGTCCTTCGCGCCGAAGTCCTTCTGTTGCTCGAGCTTGGCGAGCACGGCCTGGTCGGGGAACACGGCCTTGTTGCTCTTCACGTCGGCCTTGATGTGCTGCAGGGCGTCGTTGTTCGGATTGCCCGACCCGATCAGGTTGGAGAGCTCCGCCGAGTTCTTGCCGTCGAGCATGAAGTCGATGAACTTGTAGGCGAGGTCCGGGCGCGGGGCGTTGGCGAGGATGGCCATGCTGTCGACGGCCAGCACCGCGCCTTCCTTCGGCAGCGCGTGTACGATGCGGAACTTGCGGCCGGCCGCCTGGGCGTCGAGGTTCGCCTGGAAGATGTCGTTCGAGTAGCCGTGCGCGACCCAGATGTTGCCGACGGTCAGCTCCTTGATGTACGAGGACGCGTTGAACGCCGCCCAGTACGGCTTCGCCTTCTTGATGAGGTCGGCGGCCTCCTTGAGCTTCTTCTCGTCGGTCTCGTTGATCGAGTGGCCGAGGTACTTGAGCGCCGCGGCCATCAGCTCGCTCGAGCTGTCCAGCACGGTCACCCGCCCCTTGATCTTCTCCAGGATCTTCGGGTCGAAGATCACCGCCCACGTGTCCATCGGGATGCCGAGCTCGCGGATCTTCTCGTCGTTGTACCCCAGCATCGTGATCGTGTACGCGTAGGGCACGGAGTACTGGTTCTTCGGGTCGAACGCGGTGTCGAGGTAGGCGGCATTGATGTTCTTGAGGTTCGGCAGCTTGGCCTTGTCGATGGGCCGCAACTTCTTCTGCTTGATCAGCGACTCGAGCGCATTGCCCGTCGGCACGACGATGTCGTAGCCCTTGGCGCCGGCCGCGAGCTTGGCGAGCATCTCCTCGTTGTCCGAGTAGTAGGTCTGCTTGAGCTCGCAGTTGCACGAAGCCTCGAAGCGCTTGACCGTCTCCGGCGCGATGTAGTTGTTCCAGTTGTACAGGTGGAGAACGTCCTTGGCATGGGCTGCGGGCGCGGCCAGCGCAGCGGCGAGGACGAGCGGGAGAAGGCGTCGCATGATGGAGGCTCCTCGGGGGGTGGGACGGCGGTCAGGACGTGCGCAGCGCGCCGGGGGCGAGCTTGCTCGCCAGCACGATGAGCACCAACGTGAGCAGCATGAGAAGGGTTGACACGGCGTTGACCTCCGGAGTGACGGAGATCTTGATCATCGAGTAGATCTGCAGGGGCAGCGTCTGCGTCCCGGCGCCGGCGGTGAAAAACGTTATCACGAAGTCGTCGATCGACAGCGTGAAGGCCATCAGCGCGCCGGCGATCACCGCGGGCATGATGAGCGGCAGCGTGACCAGCCGGAATGCCTGGGCCGGGGTGGCGCCGCAGTCGCGGGCCGCCTCGGTCAGGCTCTCGTCCATCCCGGCCAGCCGCGAGCGGACGACGATCGCGACGAAGCCAATGCAGAAGGCGATGTGCGCCAGCGTCACCGAGACGATCCCCAGCGTGAAGTTGAGGAGGACGAAGAAGAGCAGCAGCGAGACGCCCATCAGGATCTCGGGAATGGCGATGGGCGTCAGCACCAGGACCGGCAGCAGGCGGCTGCGGTAGCGGTGCATGGCGAAGCCGGCCATCGTCCCCAGGACCGTCGACACGAGGCTCGCGACGGCGGCGATGGCCAGCGAATTGACCGCCGCCTGGATCATCTCGTCGTTGGCGAAGAGCCTGCGGTACCAGTCGAACGTGAAGCCGACCCACTCGGCGTTGAGGCGCGAGTCGTTGAACGAGTAGACGACGACGATGACGAGCGGGACGTAGAGGAACAGGTAGCCCGCCACCGCCGCGGCGTAGAGGGCCCAGGAGCGCTTCACGGCACGTCCCTCACGCGGTGCGGCGCGGGCGCGACACCCACGCGGCGAGCCCGGCCAGCGCCAGCGCGATGGCGGTGAGCACGATGGACAGCACGCTGCCGAACGGCCAGTCGCGGGTCTCGAGGAACTGCTGCTTGATCAGGTTGCCGATCAGCGTGTCCTCGGTGCCGCCGAGGATGTCGGGGATCGCGAAGATGCCGAGCGCCGGGATGAAGACGAGCGCGGCGCCGGCCCAGACGCCGGGCAGCGAGAGCGGAAACGTCACGCGCCAGAACCGCTGCCAGGCGTTCGCGCCGAGGTCCTGCGCGGCGTCGAGCAGCGCCGGGTCGTGCTTCTCGAGGTTCGCGTAGAGCGGCAGCACCATGAAGGGCAGGTGCACGTACACGAGGCCCACCAGGACTGCGAACGAGCTGAACAGCAGCGAGACCGGTTCGAAACCGAGGGGCTCGACGACCGCGTTGACGGCGCGGCTCAGCGCGGACTGCGGCCCGAGGATGATCATCCACGCGTAGACGCGGATCAGGAAGTTGCTCCAGAACGGCAGGATGACCAGCAGCATGAGGAGGTCGCGGTACTTCCTGGGGCTGCGGGCGACCAGCATCGCCAGCGGGTAGGCGAGCACCAGGCAGCACAGCGTGGTGATGCCTGCATAGACGACCGACTTGGCGAACACCTCCCAGTAGATCGGGTCGCCGGCGAGGCGCTCGTAGGCCTCCAGCGTCAGGTTCGCCTTGCCGTCCTCGAACAGCGGCGCGAGTCCGCCGTACTCGCCCGGCGGCGTGAACGACGCGACCACCATGATCAGCGCCGGGATCGCGAAGAACACCAGCAGGTAGGCGAGCGGCGGGCCGCTCACGAGCCACCGGCCCGTGCCGCGGTCGCGCGCCTGCCAGGAGGGGTGGCGTGCCCCGGACGCGCTCACGCCGGCGCCCTCAGCCGGGGATGAAGTGCCCGGCATCGAACCGCCACGCGGCTTCCACCGCATCGCCGGCCTCGAAGAACTTCGTGCGCCCGGCCTCGGAGTTGGCGAGCAGCGCCTCGACGCGCTGGCCGCCGGTGGCCTCCACGACGTACATGGTGACGTCGCCCATGTACAGGAAGTCGCGGATGTGGCCCGCGCAGTGGTTGTCGTCCGCGCCTTGCGTCACCGAGGACGAGATGCGGACCTTCTCCGGACGCACCGCGACCGAGCCCTTGCTGCCGGCGGGCACGCTCGCCTGGGTGAGCGTGCGGATGCGCCCGAGCCCCGCGACGTCGAGATCGACGAGCGATCCGCCGCCCGAGGGCGCCGACGCGGCGACGACGCCGTCGAAGAGGTTGCAGTGCCCGATGAAGTCGGCGACGAAGCGGGTCCGGGGGAAGCCGTAGATGCGCGAGGGCTCGTCGAGCTGCTCGACGCGGCCGTGGTTCATCACGGCGATCCGGTGCGACAGGGCCAGCGCCTCGGTCTGGTCGTGCGTGACGTACACGAACGTGATGCCGACGTCCTTCTGCAGATTGATGAGCTCGAGCTGCAGCTGTTCGCGCAGCTTGGCGTCCAGCGCTGCGAGGGGCTCGTCGAGCAGCAGCACGCGCGGCTTGGTGACGAGCGCGCGTGCGATCGCCACGCGCTGCTTCTGCCCGCCGGAGAGCTCGTGCGGGTAGCGGTCCGCCTTGCCCGCGAGCTGCACGCCCTCGAGCGCGGCCCAGACCTGGCGGTCGGTCTCGGCGCCGCCGACCTTCGCCATCTTGAGCGGGAAGGCGACGTTGCCCGCCACCGTCATGTGCGGGAACAGCGCGTAGCTCTGGAACACCGTCCGCACGGGCCTGCGCTCGGGCGGGTCGCCGGCGAGGTCCTTGCCGTCGAGCACGATGGCGCCACCGTCGGGCAGGTCGAAGCCCGCGATCATCCGCAGCAGCGTCGTCTTGCCGCAGCCGGACGGCCCGAGCAGCGTGAAGAATTCGCCGGCCTCGATGGCCAGGCTCACGTCGTCGACGGCAGCGAAGTCGCCGAAGCGACGCGTGACGTTCCTGATTTCGAGCAGCGCCATCGCCGCGGCGGGCTCCGGGGGAATTTGTGCAGCGCGATTCTAAAGCATACGCGTCTGGGCGAGGCACGGGATTTGCAGCGCTTCTTCCTCGCTCCCGCAGGATCGAGCGGCGGCCCCGTCGCGTGACGCTGTACGTCACCGGTTGTCGCATCGCGTCGAGACGCGGGCCCGTCCTCGGCCGAGCGGCCGAAATCGGCCCGCGGCGGGCGCGTGGTAACTTGGATTCCCCATGGCCGACAAGCCCGCCGCCTCCTCCCTCCTCGCACGGCTGCGCCAGCAGTCCGACGCCGTGCGGGCGACCGAGTCGCCGCGCCGGTCGATGGAGGAGATCCTCCTCGACATGGACCAGCGGCTGTGGCGCGCCTACCGCTGGATCGACGAGGCGCTCGCCCACCTCGGCGTCATCAAGCCGGTCGTCGCGCACGAGTTCCGCGTCGAGTCCTACCTCACGCTCTCCGGACTGCAGTTCGAGCAGGGCTTCGTCTCGTACCGGCGCCGTCATCTTGCCGGTCAGGAGCTCCTCGACTACGTCGAACTGTTCTACCGGCTGTCGTCGACCAAGCCGGTCAGGCTGAAGGTGCAGCCGACCGCGGTCGCCGAGGTCGACGGACGCCTGCGCACCGCCGGCATGCAGTTCCGCTACGAGGCCGAGGTCGACGAGCGCAAGGTGATCAAGTCGGGCATCTTCACCGTGACGCCGGCGGTGACCGGCTCGGTGCGCTTCAATCCCGACTACAGGCTGCACGGCATCAACGTGCGGCTGACCAACGTCGATCGCCTCGAGACGGTCGACCTCGAGTTCAAGCCGGAGCAGGTCGACGAGGGCGCGCTCGAGGATCTCGTGCGCCTGGTGCTCGGCGAGTCGAACGCGTTCCTGCACCGCGCTCCGCTTGCCGGCGTGGGCGCGGGGAAGAAGCCCGCCGCGATCGAGGAGCCGGTCGTCTACCGCATCGAGAAGACGATCCGCAGCCGCTGACCTTCAGGCCGGCCTCAACAGCAGCACGACGACCAGCGCCGCGAGCAGCAAGGACAGCACCGCCATCCAGCGGTTGCGCCACCGCTGCGCGGCGGCGAGCTCGTGCACCGAGTCCGGCGTGTTCGCCGGCGGTGCCGACAGCCGCTGGTGCAGCAGCCGCGGCAGCTCGGGGAGCGCGGCCACGAGGTAAGGCGCCTCCGCGAGGAGACGGCGCTGCAGCGCGGGCAGCCCGATGCGGTTCTCCATCCAGCGCTCGAGGAACGGCTTCGCGGTGACCCACAGGTCGAGGTCGGGGTCGAGCATGCGCCCCAGCCCCTCGATGTTGAGCAGCGTCTTCTGCAGCAGCGCCAACTGCGGCTGCACCTCGACGTTGAAGCGACGCGACGCGCGGAACAGCTGCATCAGCACCTTGCCGAGCGAGATTTCCTTGAGCGGCCGGTCGAAGATCGGCTCGCACACCACGCGGATCTCGGTCTCCAGCTCGTCGACGCGCGTGTGGGCAGGCACCCAGCCCGACTCGATGTGCGCGGTGGCCACGCGGCGGTAGTCGCGGCGGAAGAAGGCGAGGAAGTTCTGCGCGAGGTAGCTCTGGTCGCGCTCCGAGAGCGCGCCGACGATGCCGAAGTCGAGCGCGACGTACTTGCCGAAGTGCGCCGGGTCGACCGACACGAAGATGTTGCCCGGGTGCATGTCGGCGTGGAAGAAGCCGTCGCGGAACACCTGCGTGAAGAAGAGCTCCACGCCGGCGCGCGACAGGCGCTTGAGGTCCACGCCCGCCTCGACCAGCCGCTCGACCTGCGCGATCGGGATGCCGGTCATGCGCTCCATCACCATGACCTCGCTCGTGCACCAGTCCCAGTGGACGCCGGGCACCAGCAGCAGCGGCGAGTGCTGGAAGTTGCGGCGCAGCTGCGCGCAGTTCGCGGCCTCGCGCATGAGGTCGAGCTCGTCGGCGAGGTTCTTCTCGAACTCGTGCACGACCTCGCGCGGCCGCAGCCGCTTGCCGTCCGACCACAGCTTCTCGGCCAGCATCGCGCCGGCCATCATCAGCTGGACGTCCTTGTCGATCACCGCGCGGATGCCCGGCCTCAGCACCTTGACCGCCACCGGCGTGCCGTCGGGGAGCTTCGCGAAGTGCACCTGCGCCACCGAAGCCGAGGCGACCGGCTCGCGCTCGAACTCCGCGAAGACCTGCGCCAGCGGCTTGCGGTAGGCGCGCTGCAGCGTGGCCTCGACGTCGCTCCACGGGAACGGCGGCACGCGGTCCTGCAGCTTCGCGAGCTCGTCGGCGATGTCGGGCGGCAAGAGGTCGCGGCGCGTGGAGAGCACCTGCCCGAACTTGACGAAGATCGGCCCGAGGCTCTCGAGCGCCAGGCGCAGCCGCACCGCGCGCGGCTCTCCCAGGTCGCGCCAGAACGCGACGCGGTTGATCATCGGCCGCAGCCAGCGCACGCGCTCGTGGCCGAGCAGGAACTCGTCGAGCCCGTAGCGCTGCGCGACGAGGAGGATGCGGGCCAGGCGCAGGAGGCGCATGGCCCCGATTGTAAATGAGGGTCAGAGTCGCATTTCCGCGCCGTCGGGGCGGCTTCGCGAGAGGAAACGCGGCTGTGACCCTCGTTTCTCGCCGGCGACGGAAGCGCCGGTTCGGAAATGCGGCTCCGGCCCTACTTTCGCTCGAGGTCGGCGATGCGCTGCGCGAGCGCGTCGACGCGCTGCGCGAGATCCGCGTTCTGCGCGGCGAACGCGCGGGCCTCCTCGCCGCGCGCGAGCAGGCCCGCCTCGTCGCGCGCGTAGCTGACCACGTTGTCGGCGAGGTGCTCGCCCACGTACCCCGGGAGCGAGAGGATGCTCCGGCCCGCGTCCGCCAGCCGTTGTCCCACGACCGGGCCGAACGCCTTGGCGAACGCACGCTCGACGAACCAGGGCAGCGTCTGCGCGAGGTCCCTCAACGTCGCGGCGAGCGCGGGGTCGCCCTTCGCGGTGACGAGCCCGTCCCAGCGCGCCGGCTCGGCGAGCAGCGCCGGGACGTCGAACGGCGACAGGTGGAACTCCGCGTCGGGCGTGGCGGGGCGCGAATGCGCGTCCTCCAGCGTGCCGTCGGCGCCAATGGCGAACGCGACGCTCACCGGTCCGCTTGCGAGCGTGAACGTGCGGCCGGCGTGCGCGGCGAGCCTCTCGCGCGCCCACGACTCGTCGCCCAGCAGGCGGTTGGCGAGCCCGCGGCCGAGAGCGCTCGCCGGATCGGCCATGGCGTCGCTGCCTGCCGCCGCCCGCGCCGTCAGGCGTGACCGGCTGCCGGCTCGCCCTGCTGGATGCCCGCGAGCAGCCAGCCGCTCTTGCCGTCGACGGGCTTCACGAGGTGCCAGACCTCGTCCAGCGGGCGCGGCATCGGCTCGCCGTCCTCGCGCACGAGCCCGCGGAAGTGCACGCTCGCCCAGTGCTCGCCGCCGTCGGTGACGACCTCGACCAGCTCGGGGTTGAGCGCGACGATCTCCGTGGGGTGCTCGCCTCGCGTCGGCGGCATCTCCGCGGCGATCTGCGCGAACAGCGCAGGCGTCATCACGTCGGCGAGCGCCTCGCGGTCGCCGCGGTCGTGCGCTGCCTGCAGGCGCGCGAACTGGTGCTTTGCCTCGAGCAGGAAGCGCTCCGCGTCGAAGCCGGGCGGGACGTTGCGCCGCGGCTGCACCGCGGCGGACACCGGCGTCACGGCGGGCGGCGGCGGCGGCGCGTAATCACGCGGAGCGTTCGAGGACGTCCCGGCGGTGGCGCCGGCATAGCGGATCGGACCCTGCGACGCGTTGCGGCGCGCGAGGATCGCGCGGACTGCGACGATGGCGATCAGCACCAATCCGGCGATGAGCAACGCGCTCAGCAGCTCGTCGGCTATGCCCAGGTACGAAGCCAGCGCGGCGAGCCCGAGCCCGGCGGCGAGACCGGCGAGCGGGCCCATCCACCGCCCGAGGCCGCTCTTCGGCGCAGCCGCGGCTGCTCCGGCTTGCGCAGCGCCCGCCGGAGCCTGCGCCGTGCCCTGGCGCGGCATCACGGGGTTGGCGGCCGCTCCGCTCGGCGCGGCCTGCGCCGGCGCCGCGGATGGCGGCGTCGCCTGCTGCGCGGGGGCCGTGCGCTGCGCGCCGAGGCTGCGACCGCCGCTCATGCGACGCGCGTCGGCGAAGTCGGCGGCGACCAGCGCGGCGCCTGCGGCGAAGGCGAGTGCGAGGGTGAGCGGTCGGTTCATGTGGGCAGTCCTCCCGGCGATTGCATTCAGTCAGTTGGGGGCGTCAGAACACCCTTCCAAGGTGCACGGCGACCACCCCCGCCATCAGGTTGTGGTATTCGACCCGATCGAAGCCCGCCCGTTCCATCATGGACTTGAGCTCCTCCTGGTCGGGGTGCATGCGGATCGACTCGGCGAGGTAGCGGTAGCTGCCGTCGTCGCCGGCCACCAGCTTCCCCAGCCGGGGCAGCACGTTGAAACTGTACCAGTCGTAGGCCGGCGCCAGCGGCGCCCAGACGCGCGAGAACTCGAGCACCAGCGCGACGCCGCCGGGCTTCAGCACGCGGCGCATCTCGGCGAGCGCCGCCTCCTTGCGCGTCACGTTGCGCAGCCCGAAGCCGATCGAGACCGCGTCGAACGCGCGGTCGCGGAACGGGAGCTTCTCGGCGTCGCACTGCACGACCGGGAGGTTGCAGCCGCCGTCGAGCAGCTTGTCGCGGCCCTCCGCGAGCATCGCGTGGTTGATGTCGGACAGCACGACCCGCCCCTGCTCGCCCACGGCCTTCGCGAACAGCCGCGCGAGGTCGCCCGTGCCGCCGGCGAGGTCGAGCACGGCGGCCCCGGGGCGGAGGCCGGCGACGTGCACCGCGTAGCGCTTCCACCACCGGTGCAGGCCGGCGGACATGAGGTCGTTCATCAGGTCGTAGCGCGAGGCGACGGAGTCGAACACGCCGCGCACGCGCTTCGCCTTGTCGTCCGCGGGTACCTGCTCGAAGCCGAAGTGCGTCCTGTCGTCCACCGGAGGCCGCCCCGCGCGCGTCACGGCTCGCGGCTCGCGCCGGCCTGCGCCAGCCGGTCGAGGTAGCGCTGCCACAGCTCGTCGCGCTCCGCGCCGAGCCCGTAGAGGTACTCCCACGAATAGATGCCGGTGTCGTGGCCGTCGGAGAACGTCGGGCGGATCGCGTAGTGGCCGACCGGCTCGACCTCGCTGATCGTCACGTCGCGCTTGCCCGTCTGCAGCGTCTCCTGCCCGGGGCCGTGCCCGCGCACCTCGGCCGAGGGCGAGTACACGCGCAGGAGCTCGTAGGGCAGCTTGAAGCTCGCCCCGTCGGCGAACGCGATCTCGAGGATGCGCGAGGCCTGGTGGAGCTTGATTTCCGTGGGGGCGGGCGTTGACATGGGGGGCGCGGCGCGTGGCCAGCCGGGAAGGCTAGCACAGCGCGCGCGCCGCGACCCGGACGGCGGGCGGGGGACCCTCGCCTTCGTCGCGCGAAAAGTAGGGTCAGACTCGACTTTCCGGAAATGAGGGTCAGACTCGACTTTCCCGGGGCGACCGCGCCGCGCCGTCGCCTGGTGGCGCGGGAAAGTCGAGTCTGACCCTCATTTCCTAGAACCGCGTCCCCCCCGCCGACTGCGGCTGGTCCGGGACGATGTCGAGGCTCGCGGTGCCGGCGAAGATGTTGCGGTTCTTCGCCTCCTTGCCGTGCAGCTTGATCTCGAGGCGCAGGTCGTTGAGCGAGTCGGCGTTGCGCAGCGCGTCCTCGTAGCTGATGAGCCCTGCCTCGTAGAGGTCGAACAGCGACTGGTCGAAAGTCTGCATGCCGAGCTCGCGCGACTTCTTCATGATCTCCTTGATGCCGGAGACGTCGCCCTTGAAGATGAGGTCGGAGATGAGCGGCGAGTTCAGCATCACCTCGACCGCCGGCACGCGGCCGCGGCCGTCGCGGCGCGGAATGAGGCGCTGCGCCACGAACGCGCGCACGTTGAGCGAGAGGTCCATCAGCAGCTGCGCGCGCCGCTCCTCGGGGAAGAAGTTGATGATGCGGTCGAGCGCCTGGTTCGTGCTGTTCGCGTGCAGCGTGGCGAGGCACAGGTGGCCGGTCTCGGCGAACGCGATCGCGTAGTCCATCGTCTCGCGCTCGCGCACCTCGCCGATCAGGATGACGTCGGGCGCCTGGCGCAGCGTGTTCTTCAGCGCCACCTGCCAGCCGTCGGTGTCGGTGCCCACCTCGCGCTGCGTGATGATGCAGTTCGCGTGGTCGTGCACGAACTCGATCGGGTCCTCGATCGTGATGATGTGGCCGAAGCTGTTCTCGTTGCGGTAGCCGAGCAGCGAGGCCATCGACGTCGACTTGCCGGAGCCCGTCGCGCCGACGAACAGCATGATGCCGCGCTTGGACATGATCACGTCCCTCAGCACCGGCGGCAGGCCCAGCTCCTCGAACTTCGGGATGTTCGTGTTGATCGTGCGCAGCACCATGCCCACGCGGCCCTGCTGGACGAACGCGTTGCAGCGGAAGCGGCCGATGCCCGGCGGCGCGATCGCGAAGTTGCACTCCTTCGTCGACTCGAACTCGGCGGCCTGCTTGTCGTTCATCACGCTGCGCACGAGCTCGATCGTGTGCTGCGGCGTGAGCGCGGACTTGGACACCGGGCTGATCTTGCCGTCGACCTTGATCGCCGGCGGGAAGCCGGCGGTGATGAAGAGGTCCGAGCCCTTCTGCTTGTAGAGCAGGTCGAGCAGCTCGTGGATGAACTTGGTGGCGCGTTCGCGTTCCATGGCGTTCCCTGTTCGGTGGCGGGAGGCGCGGGCCTGCGGCCTCCTCGTGCCGTCGTCGCTGTCGGTCGGGTCTCGTTGTCGGCCGCGCCGCCCGCTCGCCTTGCCGTCGATCCCCGCTGCGCGGGGCCCCTCGACGGGTGGCTCGGAGCGGCTACCCGGCGAACAGCTCCTTGTTCACGGCGCGGTTGCGCGCCTCGGCGACCTGCACCTGGTTGCGGCGCACCAGCTCGACGAGGCACTGGTCGAGCGTCTGCATGCCGGCCGCCTGGCTCGTCTGGATCGACGAGTACATCTGCGCGACCTTGTTCTCGCGGATCAGGTTGCGGATCGCCGGCGTGCCGATCATGATCTCGTGCGCGGCGATGCGGCCCTGGCCGTCCTTCGTCTTGAGCAGCGTCTGCGAGATCACGCAGACCAGCGACTCGGAGAGCATCGCGCGCACCATGTCCTTCTCCGCGGCGGGGAACACGTCGATGATGCGGTCGACGGTCTTGGCCGCCGAGCTCGTGTGCAGCGTGCCGAACACGAGGTGGCCGGTCTCGGCCGCGGTCAGCGCGAGGCGGATCGTCTCGAGGTCGCGCATCTCGCCGACCAGGATGTAGTCGGGGTCCTCGCGCAGCGCCGCGCGCAGCGCGTTGGCGAACGACAGCGTGTGCGGGCCGACCTCGCGCTGGTTGATCAGGCACTTCTTCGCTTCGTGCAGGAACTCGATCGGGTCCTCGATCGTCAGCACGTGGCCGTACTCGTTCTCGTTGACGTGGTTCACCATCGCCGCGAGCGTGGTCGACTTGCCCGAGCCGGTCGGCCCCGTGACAAGGATCAGGCCGCGCGGGCGGTTGGTGATGTCGGCGAAGATCTTCGGCGCGTTGAGCTCCTCGAGCGAGAGCACCTTCGACGGAATGGTCCGGAACGCGGCGGCCGCGCCGCGCTGCTGGTTGTAGGCGTTGACGCGGAAGCGCGCGAGGTTGGGCACCGCGAAGCTGAAGTCGCACTCGAGGAACTCCTCGTACATCTTGCGCTGCGTGTCGCTCATGATGTCGTACACCATGGCGTGCACGTCCTCGTGCTCCATCGGCGGCAGGTTGATGCGCCGGATGTCGCCGTGCACGCGGATCATCGGGGGCAGTCCCGACGACAGGTGCAGGTCGGAGGCCTTGTTCTTGACCGCGAAGGCCAGGAGCTCGGTGATGTCCATCTATAATCCCTCGCCGCGGGGGTGTCTTCGACCCCGAAATGACGCAAGAACCGTGCCGCGGCACGTTTCATGCCGCTGTCATTGCCATTATGGTCCCCGTCGAGAAGGCGTTGCAAGGCGTATTGGCGAGGATCGCGGCGGCGGCGCGCGCGGCGGGCCGCGACCCGGCCGAAGTGACGCTGCTCGCCGTGTCCAAGACGTTTCCGGCAGCTGCCGTCCGGGAGGCCTACGCGGCGGGGCTGCGGGCCTTCGGCGAGAACTACGTGCAGGAGGGCGCGGCCAAGCGCGCCGAACTCGCCGACCTGCCCGGACTGCGCCTCGCCCTGATCGGCCCCCTGCAGTCGAACAAGGCGCGGCTGGCCGCCGAGGCCTTCGACGCCGTCGAGACCGTCGAAAGGCTGAAGACCGCGCAGCGCCTGTCGGCGGCGAGGCCCGCCGGCCGACCGCCGCTCGACGTGCTGGTGCAGGCCAACATCAGCGGGGAGGCGACGAAGAGCGGCTGCGCGCCGGAGGATGCCGTCGCACTCGCGCAGGCGGTCGCCGGCCTGCCGCACCTTCGCCTACGGGGCTTCATGGGCATCGCCGAGCCCACCGAGGACGTGGCGAAGCAGCGCGCCCAGTTCGCGCTGCTGCGGCGGTGCCGCGACGAGGCGCGTGCGAAGGGCCTCGACGTCCCGGTGCTGTCGATGGGCATGACCGCGGACCTCGAGGCGGCGATCGCCGAGGGCGCGACAGAGGTGCGAGTCGGCACGGCGATCTTCGGCGCGCGGCCGGCGGCGAGCGGCGTTCGGTAGACTCCCGGCTTTCGGCCCGCGGACGCGCAGCGCATGCAGGGGATCGTGTTCATCGGCGGCGGCAACATGGCCACGGCGCTCGTCGGCGGGCTGCTCGCGGCCGGCACGCCGGCGGCGAGCATGAGCGTCGTCGAGCCCTCCGCGGAGCAGCGCGCGAGGCTCGCCGCGCGGTTCCCGGGCGTGGCGGTGTTCGAGGCGGCCGGCGCGGACTGCCTGCGCGCGGCGCAGCTCGTCGTGCTCGCGGTGAAGCCGCAGCAGATGCGCGAGGCGTGCACGACGCTCGCGCCGCACGTGCGGGACGTCGGCGCCGTGCTGTCGATCGCGGCCGGCACGCGCGTCGGCGACATCTCGCGCTGGCTCGGCGGCTACGCGCGCATCGTCCGTGCGATGCCCAACACTCCGGCGCTGGTCGGCGCCGGCATCAGCGGGATGTACGCGGCGCCGGGCGTGGACGCCGCGGCGCGCGAGGCGGCGGAGGCCGTGCTGCGCGCCGCCGGCGACGTGCTGCGTTGCGAGCGCGAGGCCATGCTCGACCCCGTGACCGGCGTCTCGGGCAGCGGTCCCGGCTACGTGTTCTACCTGCTCGAGGCGCTCGAGGCCGCGGCGCGCGCGGCGGGCTTCGGCGCCGGCGACGCGCGGCGGCTCGCGCTGGCCACGTTCGCGGGCTCGGTGAAGCTCGCGCAGTCCTCGGACGCGGACTTCGCGACGCTGCGCGCGCAGGTGACGTCGAAGGGCGGCACGACGGAGCGCGGCGTCGCCGCGCTGGAGGCGGGCGACGTCAAGGGCGCGATCGCGCGCGCGGTGCGCGACGCGACGCGCCGCGCCGACGAGATGGGCGAGCTGTTCGGCCGCGACGACCGCTGAGATGCTCGACCAGGCCGCCAAGCTGATCCTCGACGTCGCCTTCGGCGTCGTCGTCTACTCGCTGCTGATCCGCTTCCTGATGCAGCTGATGCGCGCGCCGTTCCGCAACCCGCTCGGGCAGGCGGTGATGGCGCTGACCGACTGGATCGTCAAGCCGCTGCGCAAGCTGCTGCCCGGCTTCGGCGGCGTCGACTGGGCCACGCTCGTCGCGGCGTTCGTGCTGCAGGTCGCGTGGCTGCTGGCGCTCTACGCGCTGCTCGGGCGCGGTTTCGCGCTCGGCGGCGCGGGCGTCGCGTTCGTCCTCGCGGCCGCGCTGCTCGAGCTCGCCAAGACGACGATCTGGATCCTGATCCTCGTGGTGATCGCGCAGGCCGTGCTCTCCTGGGTCGCGCCCGACGGCCCGCTCGCGGGCCTGCTCAACGCGCTGACGTTCCCGTTCCTGCGCCCCCTGCGCCGGTTCATCCCGCCGCTCGGCGGCTCGCTCGACCTGACGCCGCTGATCCTGATCGTGCTGCTGCAGCTCGTGCTGATCCTGCCGGTGGCGTGGCTCGAGCGCCTGCTCGCGACGCTGCTGCGGTGACGCGGGAGTGGATCCGCGAGGACGGCGACGCGCTCGTCCTGGCGATCCGCGCGCAGCCGGGAGCGAAGCGCAGCGAAGTCGCCGGCGAGCACGGCGGCGCGCTCAAGGTGCGCCTCGCCGCGCCGCCGGTCGACGGCAAGGCGAACGCCGAGCTGTGCCGCTTCCTCGCCGACGCGTTCGGCGTGCCGCTGCGCAACGTCACGCTGCTGCGCGGGGCGGCGTCGCGCGCGAAGCAGGTGCGGGTCGACGCGCCCGCGTGCCGGCCCGACTGGGCCTCTTGAGTCAGCGGGCCGCGAACGCTTCCGCGAACGCGCGCCACGCCGCCGTCTTGTGGACGAAGAACGTCGGCAGCTGCGTTGCCACGAAGATGGCGAGCAGCGCCGGGTAGGCGCGCACCGGCGGCGCGCGCCGGCGCTCGCGCAGCAGCAGCGCGACGAGCAGCGCGTCGACGAGCGCGAACGTCGCGAACTGCATGAGCGGGGGCTGCGCGCCGAACGCGTGGAACAGGATCCGCGCACCGATCGGGTCGACCAGCGCGAGGGCCGTGCCGGTCATCCACGCGGCGTGGAGGTGCGGCGTGCGCCGGTGGCGGATCGCCTGGGCCCAGCAGAGCGCGAACACGGCGATCAGCGAAAGCTGCAGGTAGAGGAAGTACAGCGTCTCGTCGACGAGCGGCGTCTTCGCGTGGCGCAGCATGTGGCGCGCGAGCGCGAGCGTCGCGAGCACGGCGAGCGGCACGAGAACGTACGACACGCGTCCCAGCGCCCGGTGCGCCGCGCGCCGCCCGGAGCGCATGAGCCACGCCTGCGCGACGAGCAGGACGATCCACGCCGTCATGGCCGCGGCGTGCGCGTGCACCGGCGCTCCGACGTCGGTCAGGCGCGTGACGTAGGACGGCCAGAACGCCGCGACGGCGGCCAGCCCCAGGAACGCGAACGCCGCGAGGCTCTTGCCGGCCACGGGGCTACTCCCCGACACGACGGTCGGCGCGCGCGAGCAACGACGGCGGCAACGCGATGCCCTGGGCTTTCGCGGTCGCCACGTTGATCACCAGCGCCAGCCGCGTGGGCTGCTCGATCGGCAGCTCGGCGGGGTTCGCGCCCTTGAGGATCAGGTCGACGTGGCGCGCCGCGCGGCGGTAGCTCTCCAGCACGTCGCCGGCATAGCTCATGAGCCCTCCGGCCTCGACCGTCTCCTCGAACGGATAGACGGCCGGAATGCGCAGCGGCCGCGCCGATTCCACGATGCGCGGCCCTGCGGCGAACACCTGCGGCCCCGGAACCACGAGCAGCGCCGCAGGACGGTCCCGGCGAGACCTGCGACGACTTCGATCATCGCCTCCGTGGTCGCCGCATCGGGCCACTGCAGGCGCAATCCCGCTGCGGCCGCCGACTGTTCGAGCTTGCTGCGCATCTCCTGGCGCCACACTGCGGTGCTGGAGCTGCCGTCGAGCAGCGCGACGACGCGGGCGTCGCGCGGCACGAGGCCCGCGACGATCTCGAGCATCTTGTGGGGCGTGGACTCGCAGAAGCCGGTGAGCCCGGTGACGTTGCCGCCGGGGCGGGCGAGGCTGTCGGCCAGGCCGGCCGCGACCGGGTCGGAGCCCGTTGCCATGACGATCGGGATGGTGGCGGTCGCCTTGCGCATCGCGATCGAGACGGCGTTCGAAGCGGTGAGGATGACGTCGGGCTTCGACTGCACGGTCTCCGCCGCAAGCCCGGGCAGGCGCTCGGGGCGGCCCTCCGCCCAGCGCAGCTCGATGACCACGTTGCGTCCATCGATCCAGCCGAGCTCGGCGAGCCCCTCGCGGAACGCGGCAAGCGCGCACGCGTGCGAAGTGGACGAGCCCATGGTCAGCCAGCCGATCTTGCGCATCCGGCCGACGCCCTGCGTGCAGCCGCTGCCGGACGCCACGAGAAGCACTGCGGCGGACAGAATCGGGTGCCTGCGTCGCGCAACCGGCATGGCAGACCTCTCCGGGGAGCCCGCCGATACTCTACGCTCATCGCGAGTTCGTGTTCCCCGGGCGTTGCGGCGACGGTCATCGTGCCATGCCCCCGTGTCGACAGGCCCTCATCAGCCGGCGAGGACATTCGCGAGGCGGACGAAGTCGGCCACCGACAGCGCCTCGCCGCGCAGCCCCGGGTCGATCCCCGCGCGCCGCATGGCGTCGGCGTCGCACACCGTCGCCAGCGCGTTGCGCAGCGTCTTGCGCCTCTGCGAGAACGCCGCTGCGACGACGCGCGCGAACAGCGCCGGGTCGGCAACCTGCGGAGCGCGCTCCCGCAACGGTGTGAGGCGCGCCACCGCCGAGTCCACCTTCGGCACCGGCCGGAACGCGCCGGGGGGCACGACGAACAGCCGCTCGACGGCGAACGTCGCCCGCAGCATCACCGTGAGGCGACCGTAGTCTGCCGTTCCCGGCGAGGCCGTCATGCGGTCGACGACCTCCTTCTGCAGCATCACCGTGACGTCGGACAGGTGCGCGGCCTGCGCGGCGAGGCGGAACAGCAGCGGCGAGCTCACGTTGTACGGGAGGTTGCCGACGACGCGCAGGCCGTCGCCGAGCGCTGCGAAGTCGAAGTCCAGCGCGTCGCCCTCGACGAGCGTCAGCCGCGCGGGATCGAAGCGCTCGCGCAGGCGCGCGGCGAGGTCGCGGTCGATCTCCACTGCCGTCACGTGGCCCGCGCGCTCGATCAGCTTCGCGGTCAGCGCGGCCAGGCCCGGGCCGATCTCGACGATGCGCTGGCCGGGCCGCGGGTCGACGGCGGCGACGATGCGCGCGACGTAGTGCTCGTCGGCGAGGAAGTTCTGGCTGAACCGCTTGCGCGGCCGGTGGCCGTCCACGGCCGCGCGGCCCTGCTAGGGAAGCTCTGCGTAACCCGCGGATGCGCGACGCGCTTCCCCGGGACGATGGCTAGGCGCGGGCCTGTTGGGCGTGGCAGTCCCCACGCCAGGAGACCCAACTGAGCCCGCAACACCGCCAGCGTCCGGGGAAGCACGTCCCGAAGGGCAGCCGAGCGAACTGCACATGGCGGATTGCGGAAAGTCTTGCATGCGAGGCTGCGCGCGCCGCGAGGTTACGCAGAGATTCCCTACGCGTCCGGCTTGCGCCGGCGCAGCTCGTAGAGGACGTCCTCGCGGACCGCGTAGCCGCGCTCGTGGTCGATCCAGAAGACCTCGCCGCCCAGCGCGCGCCAGCGCTGCCCCTTGCAGTACACCTCGGTGACGCGCACGTCCTGCCAGCGGTAGAGCCCGAAGTCGGCGGCACGCCGGCCGAACTCCGCGTGGAGGTAGCGGTCGGCCACGATCGCGCTGGCGAGATAGACGGGATCGGCGCACGTCTCGCCGCCCGACACCGCGAGCCCGGGCTCGAAGCGGATCGCCTGCCCGAAGCGCGCGATGACCGCGCCGGAGTCGCGCACCTTCACGTTGCCCCAGCGGATCGCGGTGACCGCCCACTCGCCGGAGGGCATCGCCGTGCTCTCGCGCAGCGGGCGGGGACCGAGCTGGCAGCCGGCGAGCGCGAGCGCAAGCGCGGCCAGAGTCCACGTCAGTGCGGATTTGCGGGTCCTCGCCAGCGCGGTGTCCGTCATCGTGCAACCTCCGGTCCCGATTGTATTACCCGGGCCGCGCGAGACTCACGCGTGGCGCTCGGCCAGGCGGATGGCCAGCCTCACGGCAGCGACGAGGCTGCCCGGATCCGCCGTCCTCGCGGCCCGCGGGTCGCGCGCGAGGTCGAGCGCCGTGCCGTGGTCGACGGACGTGCGCACGAACGGCAGGCCGAGCGTGACGTTGACGCCGCCGCCGAAGCTCGCCGCCTTAAGCACCGGCAGCCCCTGGTCGTGGTACATCGCGACGATCGCGTCGAACGCCGACGCGTGCCGCGGCACGAAGATCGTGTCCGCGGGGAACGGGCCGCTCGCGTCGACGCCGCGCTCACGCGCCGCGGCGATCGCCGGCGCGACGACCGCGATCTCCTCGCGCCCGAGGTGGCCGCCCTCGCCGGCGTGCGGATTCAGGCCGCACACCCCAAGCCGCGGCGCGGCGACGCCAAAGCGCCCGCGCAGGTCGCGGTCGACGATGACCAGCGTCTCCAGCACGGCCTCGCGCGTGATCGCGGCCGGCACGCCGGCGAGCGGCAGGTGCGTGGTGACCAGCGCGACGCGCAGCGGCGGATCGGCCTCGTGGACGAGCAGCATCACCACGCGCGGCGTGCCCGTGCGCTCGGCCAGGAACTCCGTATGCCCGGTGAACTCGTAGCCGGCGCCGAGGATCGCGCTCTTCTGCACCGGAGCGGTGACCAGCGCCGAGAACGCGCCGGTGGCGCACGCGTCCGCGCCGTGGCGCAGCATCTCGAGCACCGCGGAGGCGTTCGTGGGGTCGGGCTGGCCGGGGATCGCGGGCACGGCGACCGGCATGTGCCACACCTCCACCGCGCCGTGCGGTGCGAACGCCGCGGGATCGAACTCGGCGAGATGGGGCGCGAGCCCGATGCGCTTTGCGCGCTCGTGCAGCAGCGCGAGGTCCCCGAGGATCACGAGCCGCGCGGGCAGCGGCTCGCGCGCGTGCGCGTCGGCGAGCATCGCGCAGAGCTCGGGCCCGATGCCCGCCGGCTCGCCGGAGGTGATCGCGACGACCGGCCGCGCAGCGGTGTCGGTCACGACCGCTCGACCGGAATCGCGTCGCCGAAGAAGCGGACCTCGATGCCCTCGGCGCAGCGCAGGCGGGGAACGTCCGCGGGCAGGGTGACCTCGACGCCGGGCGCTGCGAACGCCTGCGCGGGGCGGCCGAACACCCACAGCTGCTCGACCGGGCGCGCCTCGTCGATCTCGCCGGTGTGCTGCACGGCGCGGCCGAGCGGGAGCACGCAGCCCTCGCGGCCGAACACGGGGAACTGGTCGAGCGGCGCCTTGTACTTCAGCACCTGCCGGCCGGCGTAGCGCTTGCGCGAGTTGAGGTCGTACCAGCCGCCCGGCGGCAGCGCGATCTCGACCTCGCCGCCGGCCGCGACGATCGGCGCGACGAGCAGCGCGTCCCCGCACATGAACTGCGTCTCGTAGCGGCGCGTGAGCGCGTTGTCGGGGAACGCGAGCGGCATGGCGCGCATGACGGGGAGCCCGGTCTGCGTCGCCACGCGGATGACGTGCTCGAGGTAGGGGATCAGCCGGTAGCGAAACGCGAGCCACTTGCGCGCGATGCCCTCGGCCTCGGGCCCGAACGCCCACGGCTCGCGCTCGCCGATGCCGTGCACGCGGATGTGCGAGCTGAACACGGTCGCCTGCAGCCAGCGCAGGTACAGCTCCGCGCCGGGCTGCTCGGCGCCGTAGAAGCCGCCGATGTCGCTCGAGTGGTACGGGTTGCCGCTCATGCCCCACGAGAGCCCGCCGCGGATCGACGCCGCGAGCCCCTCCCAGTCGCTCTGCGGGTCGCCGCCCCACCCCATCGGGTAGCGCTGCTGTCCCGACCACGCCGCGCGGCTCCACACCATCGGCGCGCCGTTGCCGGGCGGGCCGTACTTGCGGGTGGCCTCCCACACGCAGCGGTTGTAGAGCAGCGGGTAGACGTTGTGCAGCCGCCGGCCGCTGTCGCCGTTGTGCGCCACCGCGTCCTCGGGCACCTGCTCGCCGAAGTCGCTCTTGATCACGTCCACGCCGTCGGCGAACAGCGCCTTGTGCGCGTCGCGCCACCACGCGTACGCGGCGGGGTTCGTGAAGTCGACGATGCCGCTCTCCGGCAGCGGGGTCAGCACGTTGCCGAACGGGGAGGTGCCGGGCGAGGTATCCCAGGTGAACACGTACGGGTCGCCGTAGCCGTTCTTCAGCAGGAAGTCGCTCGCGAAGAGCTGCGCGAACAGCGGGTCGTGGATCGAGACGTACGGGTACTCCCACACGCACACGCGCAGCGACAGCGCCTTCAGCGCGGCGAGCGAAGCGCGCGGGTCGGGAAAGCGCTCGGGGTCCCACTGGAAGTTGAAGCGCGTGCGCACCCTCCACGCGGCGCGGCCGTCGAGCGTGATCACGTCGCAGGGGATCTTCCGCTCGCGCAGCTTGCTCGCGACCTCGATCGCCTCCTCCGGCGTCTTGTAGTAGGCGCGCGAGACCCAGAGCCCCAGGCTCCAGCGCGGCACCTCCGGGGCGCGCCCGGTGACCTGCGTGTAGAGATCGAGGATGCCGGCGGGCTCGTCCGCCGCGAACAGGAAGAGGTCGAGCGCCTCGTCGTCGACCACCATCGCGTAGCTGCGGTGCGACCAGTCGGGGTGGCCCACGCCGTGCGCCACGCGCCCGGGCGTGTGCACGAACAGCCCCCACGCGCCGCGCCCGGCGCCCGGGCTCCACGCGAACGGCACGTTCTTGTAGGAGAGCCCCGTGTTGACGCCGAGCGCGTCCTCGACCTGCGAGTGGATGAGCTGCCCGCGCTTGTCGAGCGGGCCGAACTTCTCGCCGAGCCCGTACACCGCCTCGCCCGAGGCGAGCGCGAGCGCGGCGGTCCACTCGCCGCCCTGCTTGATGCGGCCGAACGTCGGCAGGCGCGCGAAGCCGCGGAAGTGCTGGTCGGTGATCGAGCCCGCCACCTGCCTGCCGCGCCAGGTGAGCCGGAAGCGCAGCGGACCGCCGCCGATCTCGAGCGAGGCGTCGCCGGAGGTGAACGTCGTGATGCCCGACTGCGGGACGGCGACCGTGCACGGCTTCGACTTGCCGACCAGGATCCCGTAGTCGGGCTTGCCGTGCGGGCCGAGGCGCAGGCGGAACACGCCCGGGCCGTAGCTCGTCACCTCGAGCAGGTCGCCGGTGGACGTCGCGAACGAAGCGCCGGTCGCCGACGTGTCGATCGGGTGCGGGTCCTCGAGCCGCACGTAGTTGGTCGGGTCGAAGTGCAGCAGCATCGCGGCTATCCCTGGAACTGCGGCTCCGGCAGGCCGGGCACGTCGACGCGCATCGCGAAGAGTCCGCCGGAGAGCGGCAGCCGCGCGAGCTCGCCGGCGTCGCGCTGCGTGCGCGCGCTGGTGACGAAGAGCGTGCGCAGGTCCGCTCCGCCGAATGCGCACATCGTGGGGCACATCGCCGGGACCGGGTACTCGGCGAGCGTGCGTCCCGCCGGCGAGATGCGCAGCACCTTGCCGCCGCGGAAGAACGCGGTCCAGTAGCAGCCTTCGGCGTCGACGGCGCCGCCGTCGGGGCGGTCGGTCTCGCCGGGCCAGCGCGCGAACTCGCGCGCGTTGGCGAGCGCGCCGCTGCCCGGGTCGTAATCGTAGGCGCGCACGACGCGCGTCGGCGTGTCGGCGTGGTACATCGTGCGCCCGTCCGGGCTCCAGGCGAGCCCGTTGCTCACGGTGAGCCCGCCGAACAGCTCGCGCAGGACGAGGTCGCCGTCCAGCCGGTACAGCGCCGCGGAGGGCGCGTCGCGCCGCTCGTTCATCGAGCCGACGAGGAAGCGCCCCTGCCTGTCGCAGCGGCCGTCGTTGAAGCGGTGGTGCGCGCGATCGTAGGGCGCGTCGGCAACCTTGCGCTCGAGGCGGCCGCCGGAGTCGGCGAACCAGACGCCGTCGCGCAGCGCGACGACGAAGCCGCCGCCGGCGCGGAACGCGAACGAGCCGATCGACGCGGGCATCGGCATCGCGACGTTCGCGCCGGTGGCGGGGTCGAAGCGGTTGAGCGACGGCGCGTTGATGTCGACCCAGTAGAGCGCCTGCCCGGCGACGCTCCACAGCGGGCACTCGCCGAGGTCGGCCTTGACGTCGAGCACGCAGCGGAACGGGGAGGACGTCGTCATGCCGCTTCCGGAGAAAAGGACTGCGCGACGATGCGCATCGTACAGGAGAAGGACCCTCCGGGCGGCAGCGTGCGCGTCCCGGTGCCGGTTTCCCCGCGGGCGTGGCGGTTGAACGCGTCGGTCGCGTGCGTCACCGGCTCGATCGCGAGGAAGTCGCGCCCGGGCGGGACGTAGACGACGAGGAACGGCGTCGCCGTCTCGCCTTCGACGAGGACGCGCACGCCGCGTGCGGCGTCGTCGAGCGTCGCGAGGCCGTCCCAGCCGGTGAAGACGTTGTCGAGCGTGGTGGCGCCGATCGCGCGCGGCGCTTCGAACGACGCGTCGGCGGGGACCGCTCCGAGCGACTCGGGCAGCAGCGTGGGGCCGGTGCGCCACATCCCGGCGGCGCGAAAGCGCAGCACGGTCGCCGCGTCGCGCGGGAAGTACGGATGCCAGCCGAGGCCGAACGGGAACGGCCGCGCGTCGCGGCTCTCGATGCCGAGCGTCATCGCGAGCGCCGCGCAGCGCGCGTCGGCGCGCAGCGCGATCGCCTGCGTGGCGCGAAACGCGAACGGCCACGCGCGATGCCCGTCGCGCGCGGGGTCGTAGTCGAGCGCCAGCGTCGCCCGGTCCGCGTGCGCCTCGACGACGGTCCACGCGCGCTGGAAGCCGACGCCGTGGATCGCGTGCGGCATGCCCGGGTAGTTGCGCGCGAGGTCGAAGTCGGCGTCGCCGGCGCGCAGGCGGGCGTCCGCGATGCGGTTGGAGAACGGGACCAGCGGGAAGCTCGCGCACTGCCGCACGTCGCCCTGCGCGAGCGCCGCGGCGGGCGTCGGGCGCATCACCTCGCGATCGCGCCAGCGGAACGCGACGATCGCGCCGCCGATCGCCGGCGCGACTTCGACTCGCGCGTCGCCCGCGGCGAGCGTGACGAGGCCGGCCACCTCAGCGCGCCGGCCCCGCGGCCATCCCCGGCACGCTCGCGCGCACCTTGCCGATCCACTCCTGCGCGCGCCCGACCATCATGCCGATGTCGGAGGACATGGCGACCCAGGTGAAGCCGTAGTCGACGTACGTCGCCACCACCTCCGGATTCGGGCCGACGATGCCGACCGGCTTGCCCGCCTTGCGGCAGGCCTGCGCGCCTTCCTTGAGCTTCGCCTGCACCTCGGGGTGCGCCATGTCGCCGAGGTGGCCCATCGACGCGGCGAGGTCGGCGGGGCCGATGAACAGCGAGTCCACGCCGGGCACGGCGGCGATCTCGGGCAGCCGGCCGAGCGCGTCGATCGTCTCGACCTGCACGACGACGCACAGCTCGGCCGCCGCGCCCTTGTGGTAGTTCGGCACGGTGCCGTGGCGGCTCGCGCGGTGCACGGCCGCGACGCCGCGCACGCCGTCGGGCGGATAGCGGGTGTTGGCGACCGCGCGGCGCGCCTCGTCGGCGTCCTGCACGAACGGGAAGAGCAGCGACTGCACGCCCGCGTCGAGCGCGCGCTTGACGGTCACCATGTCGTTCCACGGCACGCGCGTCAGCACGCCGGCCGGCGTGCCCTCGATCGCGCGCAGCATGTCGACCATGCCGGCCATGTCGATCGGCGTGTGCTCGGTATCGAGCACGAGGAAATCGTAGCCCGAGCAGCCCATCGCTTCGGCCGTGGCCGCCGTGCCGGAGACGAGCCAGGTGCCTAGCGGAACGCGGCCCGGCGTGGCGATCGCGTGCTTGAAGCGGTTGCGTGGCATATCCATCAAGGGCTTCCTTTCGTGGTCGCGCAAGTCAGGCGGGCGCGTCCTCCGCGTCCGCCGAACGCGCGCGGCCTTATCTTAAACAGTTCGTGCCTAGTAGATATCGGGCTCGGGCACCGGCTTCGCGGTGCCGGTCTCGAGGAAGTCGAGGTCGCACCCCTCGTCGGCCTGCGTCACGTGCTGCTGGTAGAGCTGCGTCCAGCTGCGCTCGTACTTCCGCGGCGGCGGCGTCCACGCCGCGCGCCGCTGCGCCAGCTCGGCGTCGCTCACGTGCAGGTGGATCGTGCGCGCCGGCACGTCCAGCGTGATCGTGTCGCCGCTGCGCACCAGCGCGAGCGGGCCGCCCACCGCGCTCTCCGGCGCGACGTGCAGCACGCAGGTGCCGTAGTGCGTGCCGCTCATGCGCGCGTCGGACACGCGGACCATGTCGCGCACGCCCTGCGCGAGCAGCTTCTTCGGGATGTGCAGGTTGCCCCACTCGGGGAACCCCGGCGCGCCCACGGGGCCGGCGTTGCGCAGCACCATCACCGTGTCCTTCGTCACCGGCAGGTCGGGGTCGTCGACCTTCGCGGAGAACTCGGCGTGGTCGTCGAACACCAGCGCCGGCCCGGTGTGCTTCATCAGGTGCGGCGAGGCCGCGGAGGGCTTCACGACGCAGCCGCGCGGCGCGAGGTTGCCGCGCAACACGGCAAGCGCGCCCCCGGTCGCGAGATCGCCGGTGACCGGCCGGTCGAGCGGGCGGATCACGTCGTCGTTCCACACCTTCGCTCCCGCGATGTTCGCGCCGATCGGCTTCCCGGTGACGGTCATCGCCCCGGCGTCGAGGTGCGCGCGCAGCCGCTCGAGCAGCGCGGGCAGGCCGCCGGCGAAGAAGAACTCCTCCATCAGGTATTCGCCGGAGGGGAACAGGTTGGCGAGCACGGGGATGCGCCGGCCCGCGGCGTCGAGGTCGTCGAGCGCGAGCGCGATGCCGGCGCGCCGCGCCATCGCGATCAGGTGCACCGCCGCGTTGGTCGAGCCGCCCAGCGCCATGTAGGCGACGAGCGCGTTGTCGAACGAGCCGCGGGTGAGGATGCGGCGCGGCGTCAGGTCCTCCCACACCATCGCGACGATGCGGTTGCCGCAGTCGGCGGCCATGCGCGGGTGCGCGGAGTCGGTGGCCGGGATCGACGTCGCGCCCGGCAGCGTGAAGCCGAGCGCCTCGGCGATCGAGGTCATCGTCGAGGCCGTGCCCATCGTGTTGCAGGTGCCGACACTGCGCACGCCGCGGCCTTCGAGCTCGACCCAGTCGTCGGGCGTGATGTTGCCTGCGCGCAGCTCGTCCCAGTACTTCTTCGTGTGCGTGCCCGCGCCCACCCGGGTGCCGCGCCAGAAGCCGGACGACATCGGCCCCGCCGGGCAGTAGATCGCCGGGATCCCCATGCTGATCGCGCCCATCAGCAGGCCGGGCGTGGACTTGTCGCAGCCGCCGAGCAGCACCGCGCCGTCGACCGGGTGCGAGCGCAGCAGCTCCTCGGTCTCCATCGCGAGGAAGTTGCGATAGAGCATCGTCGTCGGCTTGACCATGATCTCGCCGACCGACAGCGCGGGCAGCTCGACCGGGTAGCCGCCGGCCTGCCACACGCCGCGCTTGACGCTCTCGGCGCGCTCGCGCAGGTGCGCGTGGCACGGCGAGAGATCGCTCCACGTGTTGACGATCGCGATCACCGGCTTGCCCATGAAGTCGGCGCGGCGCATGCCCATCTGCTGCGAGCGCTGGCGGTGGCCGAACGTGCGCATGGTCTCGGCGGCGAACCAGCGTTGGCTGCGCAGGTCGGCGAGTTGCTTGGTCAAGGCGGTCTCCGGTGGCGTCAGGTGCTCGCGCGCGGCACGAGCTCGAAGCCGACGTCGATCGTCGTCGGCCCGGCGGAAGGGTCGTCGAAGCGCTGCAGCAGGTGGTCGGCCACCGCGAGCCCGATCTCGCGCCGCGGCGGGCGGATCGTCGACAGCGCGGGAGCGCTCCACGCCGCGAAGTCGAGGTCGCCGAAGCCGATCAGCGCGAGGCGCTCCGGCACGCGAAGCCCGCGCCGCTGGCACTCGAACAGGCCGCCCAGCGCCATCGCGTCGTTGGAGAACGCCACGCCGTCGACATCCGGACGGCGCTCGAGCAGATCGGCGAGCGCGCGGCCGCCGGTCGCCGCGCTCGCTCGCTGCGGCAGCGAGACGATCAGCGGCGTCGCGCCGAGCGACTCGCGCACGACCTCGGCGAAGCCGGCGCCGCGCTGCGCCGCGCGGCGGTCCTCGTCGAGCGCGGCGCCGACGAACGCGATGCGCCGCCGCCCGCGATCGAGCAGGTGGCGGGCGGCGAGGCGGCCGACCGCGCGGTGCGAGAAGCCGACGAGGCTGTCGAGCGGGTTCTCGCCGAGCTCCCACATCTCGACGACCGGGATGCCGGCGCCGAGCAGGCGCTGCAGCGTGGCGCGCGAGTGCGCCTGGCCGGTGAGCACGATCGCGGCGGGCGACCACGACAGCAGCGAGTTGACCAGCGCATCCTCGGCGTCCTGGGAGTAGGCGCTGTTGCCGAGCATGATCTGGTAGCCGCGCGGGGCGAGGCGCTCGGCCATCGCGTCGAGCGTGGCGGCGAAGAACGAGTTGACCAGCGAGGGCACGATCACGCCCACGGTGCGCGTGCGCGCAGCCGCCAGCCCGCCCGCGGCGGGGTTGGGCACGTATCCCAGCGTGTCCACCGCCCGCAGCACGCGTTCCCGCAATTGCGGCGAGACGGCCTCGGCGCGGCGCAGCGCGCGCGAGACGGTGGCCGTGGACACGCCCGCGAGCAGTGCCACATCGGCCATTCGTGCCCTCGCCGCAGCCTGGCGGGCAGGTGCGACGGGAGTGCGGACGGGGGCGGTGCGGGCCATCTCTTGAAAGCGCTTGCAATAGGCGCTTGCGGCAATTATCGAGGCAGCTTGCACAATTCTGCAAGCGCTGTCATGATGACGCTGCGACCAATGTCATCTAGATCATCTAAATGACTGGTCCCGGGAGGAGGCAGCCCCACGTGATCCCGCACGCGCGCTATCCGGACTTGGCCGGCCGCACGGTCTTCGTGTCGGGCGGCGGCTCGGGCATCGGCGCCGCGTTCGTGCGCGCGTTCGCCGCGCAGGACTGCCGCGTCGCCTTCGTGGACGTCGCCGACGAGCCCTCGCGGGCGCTCGCGCGCGAGCTCGGCGAGCGGGCCGCCTACGAGCGCTGCGACGTGCGCGACGTCGCCGCGCTGCGCGAGGCGATCGCCGCCGCGGCCCGCCGCTTCGGCCCGGTGCGCGTGCTGGTGAACAACGCCGGCCGCGACGATCGCCACGCGTTCGATGCGGTGACGCCCGACTACTGGGACGACAACCTGGCCACCAACCTGCGGCACCACTTCTTCGCGGCGCAGGCCGTGGCGCCGCAGATGCGCGACGCCGGCGGCGGCTCGATCGTGAACCTCGGGTCGACGTCGTGGATGCGCGGCCGGCCGCAGCTCGCCGCGTACACCGCGTCGAAGGCGGCGATCATGGGGCTCACGCGCACGCTCGCGCGCGAGCTGGGCGCGTTGGGCATCCGCGTCAACTCGATCGTCCCCGGCGCGATCGACACCGAGCGCCAGCGGGCGCTGTGGGCGAGCCCGGAGCGCCAGCAGCAGTACGTCGCCGAGCAGTGCCTCAAGTTCCGCGTCTCGCCGGACGACGTCGCGCGCTCCGCCCTGTTCCTCGCCTCGGAGGAGGCGCGCGCGATCACAGGCCAGAGTCTTGTGGTTGACGCCGGGCTCGCGCAGACTTCGGTCGTCGCCTGAGGGCAAGCCATGTCCGAAGTCACGCTGAAACAGGTCGTCAAGGCCTACGGCCGCAACCAGGTCATCCACGGCATCGACCTCGCCATCGGGTCGGGCGAGTTCGTCGTGTTCGTCGGCCCTTCCGGCTGCGGCAAGTCGACGCTGCTGCGCATGATCGCGGGCCTCGAGGAGATCACCGCCGGCGAGATCGCCATCGGCGGCACGGTGGTCAACGACATGCCGCCCCGCTCCCGCGACATCGCGATGGTCTTCCAGGACTACGCGCTGTACCCGCACAAGACCGTCTACGAGAACATGGCCTTCGGGCTGCGTCTGCGGAAGGCGCCCGACGCCGAGATCCGCGCGCGCGTCGGCGAGGCGGCGGGCATCCTGCAGATCGAGCACCTGCTCGAGCGCAAGCCGCGCGAGCTCTCCGGCGGCCAGCGCCAGCGCGTGGCGATGGGCCGCGCGATCGTGCGCAAGCCGAAGGCGTTCCTGTTCGACGAGCCGCTGTCGAACCTCGACGCGCTGCTGCGCGCCGAGATGCGCGTCGAGATCAAGAAGCTGCACCAGAAGCTCGGCAACACGGTCGTGTACGTGACGCACGACCAGGTCGAGGCGATGACGCTCGCGGACCGCATCGTCGTGCTGCAGGCGGGCAACCTCATCCAGTACGACACGCCCGACGGCATCTACAACCGGCCGGCCGCGCAGTTCGTCGCCGGCTTCACCGGCTCGCCGCCGATGAACTTCCTCCCCGCGAGCATGGGCGAGGGCGGGCGGACGATCCGCCTGCCGGGCGGCGTCGACCTGCCGGTGCCCGCGCGGCGGGTCGCCGAGTGCGCGCGGCACGCGGGCCGCGAGATCGTCTTCGGCCTGCGGCCCGAGCACATCGGCATCGCGCGCGACGGCGACGCATCGCACGCCGTCGTGCCCGGGCGCGTCATGCTGGTCGAGCCGCTGGGCTCGGACACGCTCGGACTGGTCCGGCTCGGCGCAGCGGACGGCGCGGGCGAGATGACGGGGCGTTTCGCCCCGGACGCGGGGATCCGGGTCGGCCAGGGCGTTCCCATCGGCCTGGCGATCGACCACTTCCACCTTTTCGACAAGACGACCGGCGTCGCGATCCGCGGCGCCGATTGGTGAGCGGGGCCAACGAACCGACAGGCCGGTCCGCCGGCCCGGCAGTCCACGACGGAGGAGCAGATGAAGACCTGGAAGATCCTGCTGGCGGCGGCGCTCTCGACCGCCTTCGCCGCGAACGCGATGGCGCAGCAGACCACGCTGCGCATCTTCACCGGCGGGCAGCAGCGGCCCGACGTGATGCGCAAGATCGCCGACGAGTACCAGAAGCGCAACCCGAGCGTGAAGGTCGAGGTGGAGGTCGGCGGCGCCACATCCGAGGCGCAGCAGCAGTACCTGTCGACGGTGCTCACGTCGAAGGACTCGGCGCTCGACGTGGTCCTGATCGACGTCATCCGCCCGGCGCAGTGGGCGGCGCAGGGCTGGGCCGAGCCGCTCGACGCCTACCTCGGCGCCGACCGGCAGAAGGTGATGGGCCAGTACCTGAAGGCGTACGTCGACGCCAACACCGTCGGCGGCAAGGTCATCTCGCTGCCGTACTTCGCCGACGCGCAGTTCCTGTACTACCGCAAGGACCTGCTGGAGAAGTACAAGCGCCCGGTGCCGAAGACCTGGGACGAGATGATGGAGACCGCGAAGGTGATCATGGACGGCGAGAAGAACCCGAGCCTGCAGGGCTTCTCCACCGCCGGCGCGCCGATCGAGGGCACGGTGTGCACGTACCTCGTGCCGCTGTGGGGCATGGGCAGCGAGATCACCAAGGGCGGCAAGCTCAACCTCGACACGCCGCAGGCGCGCCAGCCGTTCCAGCTCTACGGCCGCATGAAGCAGGCCGGCGTGCTGCCGAAGAACATCGCCGAGATCCCGACCGACCGCATCCGCATCGACATGCAGGCGGGCAACCTGATCTTCGGCATGTCGTGGGGCTACGTCTGGAACCGCCTCGAGAACGACGCCGACTCGAAGGTCAAGGGGAAGATCGGCGTGGCGCGCCTGCCGCACGACCAGGGCGGCCAGAGCGCGACCTGCATCGGCGGCTGGCAGGTCGCGGTGTCGGCGTTCTCGAAGAACAAGGCCGAGGCGGTCAAGCTCGTCCGGTATCTGTCGAGCCCCGAGGTCTCCGAAATGCAGGCCGTGATGGCCTCGCACCTGCCGGTGTTCCCGTCGGTCTACAAGGACCCGGACGTGCTGAAGGCGAACCCGTGGTTCGCGGACGCCCTGCCGGTGGTGGAGAGCGCGAGGGCGCGGCCGGTGTCGCACCAGTACCCGCAGGTGTCCGACGCGATCCGCAGCAACATGAACGCGTACCTCGCGGGCACGAAGACGACGGACACGGCGCTCGCCGACATGAAGTCGCGCCTGCAGCCGATATTCCGGTAGGCCGATGAAAAAGGCGTGCCGCCTCTTTCATCGAGCGGGATGCTTGCGCGAAGGGCGTGGGATGGCCCTGCGCCCGTCGCGTAGCGCGAGCAACGAAGACCCGGGCGCGAACCCGGTCCAGCACGGCTGTCGGGAGGGGCCGGGCAGGTGAACACGATTCCGGCAGCGGCGGCCGACGGCCGGCGCCCATCGGGGCGCGACCTCTCCGAGCGCGCGCTCGGCGCGCTGCTGCTCGCGCCCGCCGCGCTGCTGCTGCTGGTGATCGTCGTCTACCCGATCGCCACGCTGTTCTGGAACAGCCTGCACGGGGTCGACAACGCGAACCCCGCCGCGGGCGAGCAGTTCGTCGGCCTCAAGAACTACCTCACCGCGTTCGAGGACTCGCGCTTCTGGGACTCGTCGCTGCACACGGTCCTCTACATCCTCGTCACCGTGCCCGGCGCGCTGGTCGTGGGGCTGGGGCTGGCGATGCTCGCGAACATGCCGTTCCGGATCAAGTGGCCGGTGCGCCTGGGCCTGCTGCTGCCGTGGGCGCTGCCGCTGGTGTTCGCCGGCCTCATCTTCCGCTGGTTCTTCGAGTACAACACCGGCGTGGTGAACGACATCCTGAGGCGGTTCGGCGTCGAGCCGCTGCAGTGGCTGTCCGACCCGAACCTCGCGTTCGCCGCCATCTCGATCGCCATCGTCTGGAAGAGCTCGTCGTTCATGGCCCTCATGCTGCTCGCCGGCCTGCAGACGATCCCGAAGTCCCTCTACGAGGCGGCCGAGGTCGACGGCGCGACGAAGTGGCAGCAGTTCGTCGAGATCACGCTGCCGATGCTCAGTCCGGCGCTCTTCGTCGCGCTGATCTTCCGCACGATCACCGCGATCCAGACGTTCGACATCCCCTACGCGATGACCGGCGGCGGCCCCGGCGACTCCACGGAGACGCTGGCGATGTACATCCACAAGACGACGCTGGACTTCCTCGACTTCGGCTACGGCAGCGCGCTCGCCGCGCTGATGTTCGTGCTGTCGATGGCGGCGACGTCGGGTTACCTCAAGTACACGCGGCGCTCGTCCGGCCGCTCCGGCGAGGACTAGGCGCGCTACGATGAAACGACCCCCACGCTCACTTCGTTCGCTGCCCCCCGGGGGGGCGGGTCAGTGGCTTGGGACGGCCCGGCGCCACTAACATGCCCTTCGGCCTCTCCCGTCGCGGCACCGTCTGGATCGCCGGCCTGATCGTCGCGGCCAACGGCTTCTTCCCGGCGGTGTGGATCCTGCTCACCTCGCTCAAGACGGAGACCGAGCTGATCAGGGCCCCGATCACCTACCTGCCCGAGGCGGCGACGCTCGACAACTACGCCACCGCGTTCACCGCGCAGCCGATCCTGCGCTTCATGTGGAACAGCTTCGTCGTCGCGTCGCTGTCGACGGCCCTGTGCGTGCTGGTCTCGGCGCTGGCGGCCTACGCGCTCACGCGGCTGCGGTTGCCGCACCGCAACCTGATCATGTCGGTGCTGCTGGCGATCGCGATGTTCCCGCTGATCTCGCTGATGGTGCCGCTGTTCAAGGTGATGCGCGAGCTGGGCCTGCTCAACACCTACCTCGCGCTGATCCTGCCCTACGCGGTGCTGTCGATGCCGGTGTGCACGCTGGTGATGGCGAGCTTCTTCCAGGACATCCCGCCCGACCTCGAGGCGGCGGCGATGGTCGACGGCTGCTCGCGCGTCGGCGCGCTGTTCCGCGTCATCATCCCGCTGTCCGCGCCCGGCGTGTTCACCGCGGCCATCCTCGCCTTCGTCAACGCGTGGGACGAGTTCCTGCTCGCGCTGACGATGATGAACCGCGTGAACATGCGCACGCTGTCGGTGGGCATCACGCTCTACCAGGGCGAGTTCGCCTTCCCCTGGCCGCTGATCTCCGCGGCGCTGATCATCGCGATCGTGCCGATCTGCATTTTGATCGCCCTGTTCCAGGAGCGCGTCGTCGGCGGGCTCACGCAGGGCGGCGTCAAGGGCTGATGGGCGCGGACGCGCACGTCTTTGGACGATGGATCCTGGTGACCGCGCTCCTCGCTGCCGCGGTGCCGCCGGCGCAGGCCCAGCCCGCCCCGCTGCCCGGCGCGCTCTCCGGCCGCTGGACCGTGGTGCCTGCGGGCGGCCGAGCCCTCGTCGACGTGTTCTCGGTGCGCTTCGACGGCACGGGTGCGCCGGGTCCCGTGACCGGCAAGCTCACCTGGCGCGGCGTGAACTGCGGGGCGCAGGACGAGCCGCTCAAGGGCACCTGGGACGGCGTCGAATTGCGCTTCGAGAGCCACTTGCGGGCGAACTCGAATACGCAGAACATGAACGGCGCCTGCGGCAACTCGCGCGGCGAGTGGGTGCTTCGGCGCAAGCCGGGGTCCTCGACGTTCGAAGGCGAGGGCCTGTTCAACGAAGGCAAGGTCGTCGCAACGCTGACCGCGGCGCCCTGAGGCAGGGCGGCGCCGGGCGGCGGCTGGCGCAGTCGCCCGCCGGATGCGGCGTCGGCGGCACGTCGCGAGTGCAATAATCGCGCGATCTTGCGCCGCCACCTCGACACCGCGTCGTTCCGCGACGGCTTCGTCGGCATGCTGCCGGCCTGCGTCGGGCTGGCGCCCTTCGGCGTGGTCTGCGGCGTGGGAGCGGCCGCGGCGGGCGCCGACCTCGCGGCGGCGATGGGCATGAGCACCATCATCTTCTCGGGCGCGGCGCAGATCCTCGCCGCGCAGCTCTACGCCGCCGGGGCGCCGCTGGCGATCATCGTGCTGACCTGCTTCGTGCTGGGCCTGCGCCTGCTGATGTACAGCGCGGCAATGGCCCCCCACTTGAAGCCGCTGTCGCCCGCGTGGCAGCGCACGCTCGCGTTCCTGCTCACCGACCAGGCGTTCGCGGCCGCGATCCGGCGATTCAACGCGACCGACGACCCGCGCGACGGCGCGTCGTTCTTCCTCGGCACCGGGGTCGCGCTGTGGGCGATGTGGCAGGCGACGAACCTCGCGGGATTCCTCGCCGGCAACCTGATTCCGGCGGCGTGGTCGCTCGACTTCGCCGTGCCGCTGTGCTTCATCGCGCTGATCGCGCCGCTCATGCGCAACGCGCCCAACGTCGTCGCGGCCCTCGTGGCCGGCGTCGCGGTGCTGGCGCTCGCTGCCTTGCCGATGCGGCTCAACCTGGTCGTCGCCGGCATCGCCGGCATCCTCGCCGGCACGCTCGCCGAGATCGCGCGGGAGCGGTGGAAGGCGCGCTGAAGCTCTGGGCGGTGATCCTGATCGTCGGCGCGCTCAACTACGCGTCGCGGCTGTCGTTCATCGCCATCTTCGCGCGCCGCGAGATGCCGCCGCTGCTCGCGCGCGCGCTGCGCTACGTTCCCGCGGCGATGCTGACGGCGCTGGTCGTGCCGATGGTCGTCGCCCACGCCGGGATGCCCGACCCCACGCACCCGCGCGTGCCGGCTGCGCTCCTGGCCGTCGCGGTGGCGTTCGTCACCCGCAGCACGCTGTGGACGCTGGCCGCGGGCATGGGCGCGCTGTGGGCGCTGCAGGCGCTCGGGCGGTAGCCGCCGGCATTCCGGTACCATCGACGCAAGCTTCCCGACCGGACCCTCAGGCCATGCGTTTCGAAGGCACCGACACCTACGTCGCCACTGACGACCTCAAGCTCGCCGTGAACGCGGCGCTGGCGCTCGAGCGGCCGCTGCTCGTCAAGGGCGAGCCGGGAACAGGCAAGACGCTGCTCGCCGAAGAGGTCGCGCGCAGCCTCGGCCGGCCGCTCCTGCAGTGGCACGTCAAGAGCACGACGAAGGCGCAGCAGGGCCTCTACGAGTACGACGCGGTGTCGCGGCTGCGCGACTCGCAGCTCGGCGATCCGCACGTGGCGGACATCGGGCACTACATCAAGCACGGCGTGCTGTGGGACGCGTTCGAGTCCGAGGCGCCGGCGGTCGTGCTGATCGACGAGATCGACAAGGCCGACATCGAGTTCCCCAACGACCTCCTGCGCGAGCTCGACCGGATGGAGTTCTTCGTCTACGAGACGGGCAGCACGATTCGCGCGCGCCACCGCCCGCTGGTGGTGATCACGTCGAACAACGAGAAGGAGCTGCCCGACGCGTTCCTGCGCCGCTGCTTCTTCCACTACATCCGCTTTCCCGACCGCGAGACGATGATGCGCATCGTCGACGTGCACTTCCCCGGGCTCAAGAAGGCGCTGCTGGCCGAGGCGATGGAGGTCTTCTTCGGGCTGCGCGAGGTGCCGGGCCTCAAGAAGAAGCCGTCGACTTCCGAGCTCCTCGACTGGCTCAAGCTGCTGCTCGCCGAGGACATCCCGCCCGAGGCGCTGCGCAGCGCGGACAAGAAGGCGTTCATTCCGCCCCTGCACGGCGCGCTGCTCAAGAACGAGCAGGACGTGCACCTGTTCGAGCGCGTCGTGTTCATGGCGCGGGCCGGCCGCTAGGCTCCGCACGTGCCGCGCTTCGTCGAGCCGGTGACGCTTCGCGGCGAGCACGCGATGCTCGAGCCGATGGGCCGCGAGCATGCCGGCGCGCTCGCCGAAGCGGCGCGCGACGGCGAGCTGTGGCGGCTCTGGTACACGTCGGTCCCGGTGCCCGAGGCGATGGGCGCCTACGTGGAGACCGCGCTGGCGATGCGCGAGGAGAAGGGCGCGATGCCCTTCGTCGTGCGCGAGCGCGCAAGCGGCGCGGTCGTCGGCAGCACGCGGATGTTCAACGTCGAGGCTGCGCACCGGCGCCTCGAGATCGGGCACACCTGGTACGCGAAGCGCGTCCAGCGCACCGGCGTCAACACCGAGTGCAAGCTCATGTTGCTGACGCACGCGTTCGAGGCGCTGGCCTGCATCGCCGTCGAGTTCCGCACCAGCACGTTCAACCTGCCCTCGCAGCGCGCGATCGAGCGGCTTGGGGCGAAGCGCGACGGCGTGCTGCGCAACCACATGATCCTGCCGGACGGCACGCTGCGCGACACCGTCGTCTACAGCGTCATCGCGCCGGAGTGGCCGGCGGTGCGGCGACACCTCCGCTTCCTGCTCGAGCGCTAGGCCGGATGCTCACCGACTTCTTCCTGCACCTGAAGTCGTTCCGGCTGCCGGTCTCCACGCGCGAGTACCTGACGCTGCTCGAGGCGCTGGACAAGCGCGTGGTGTCGCTTTCGATCGACGACTTTCACGCGCTGGCGCGCACGACGCTGGTCAAGGACGAGCAGCACTTCGATCGCTTCGACCTCGCGTTCGCCTCCTATTTCAAGGGCGTCGAGGCCATCTTCGACGTGCGCGCCGGCATCCCCGAGGAGTGGCTGCGGCGCGAGTTCGAGCGCCTGCTCTCCGAGGAGGACAAGCGCAAGGTCGCGGCGCTGGGCGGCCTGGACGAGCTGATGAGGAAGTTCCGCGAGCGCCTCTCCGAGCAGCGCTCGCGCCACCAGGGCGGCTCGAAGTGGATCGGCACCGGCGGCACGAGCCCGTTCGGCGCCTACGGCTACAACCCCGAGGGCATCCGCGTCGGGCAGGAGTCCGGCGGCGCGCGCCGCGCCGTCAAGGTCTGGGACGAGCGCAGCTTCCGCGACCTCGACGGCGACGTCGAGATCAACACGCGCAACCTCAAGCTCGCGCTGCGCAGGCTGCGCCGCTTCGCGCGCGAGGGCGTGCCCGAGGAGCTCGACCTCGACGGCACGATCGACGGCACCGCGCGCAATGCGGGGCTGCTCGACATCCGGCTGCAGCCGGAGCGGCGCAACCGCGTCAAGGTGCTGCTGTTCCTCGACGTCGGCGGGTCGATGGATCCGCACGTCGAGCGCTGCGAGGAGCTGTTCTCTGCGGCGAAGTCGGAGTTCCGCCACCTCGAGCACTTCTACTTCCACAATTGCATCTACGACCACGTCTGGCGAAGCAACGCGCGCCGCCGCGCCGAGCGCTACTCCGTGCTCGAGCTGCTGCGCACCTATGGCCCGGACTGGCGCGTGGTCGTCGTCGGCGACGCGGCGATGAGCCCCTACGAGCTCGTCGAGGCCGGCGGCAGCGTCGAGTACGCCAACGACGAACCGGGGCTCGCGTGGCTCGCGCGCGTCTTCGGCCACTTCCGCCGCGTGATCTGGCTCAATCCCGAGCCGCCGCGCGCCTGGGAATATACGCGGTCCACACAGATGATCCTCCAGGCGCTGGGCCCCCGCATGTTCCCGCTGACGCCCAACGGGCTCGCCGCCGGCATCGAGGTGCTGCGCAAGTGAACGGCGTCGCCTGGCAGGACGCGCTCGTCGCCACGCTGCGGGCGACGCCGGGCGCGTGCGGCGGCGAGGCGGGCGTGCCCGCGTGGTCGCGCATCGGCGGCAACGCGCTGTCGTCGGTGTGGTCGCTCGCGATCGGCGCGTCGCGCTGCTTCGTGAAGGTCGCCGACAACGCGAACGGCGACGTGCTCGCCGCCGAGGTCGACGCGCTGCGCGCGATCGCGCAGACTCATAGCGTGCGCGTCCCGCAGGTCGTCGCCGGCGGGCAGGCGCAGGGCGTCGCGTTCCTCGTGCTCGAGTGGCTGAACATCGTCGAGGGCGGGCGGGACGCCGCGCTCGGCCGCGCGCTCGCCCTTCTGCACGCGCACACCGCGCCGCGCTTCGGCTGGCACCGCGACAACACGATCGGCACGACGCCGCAGCGCAACGACTGGCACGACGAGTGGGCGGCGTTCTTCCGCGACATGCGTCTCGCGCCGCAGTTCGAGCTCGCCGGGCGCAACGGCCACGGCGGCAGGCTCGCGAAGGCCGGCGAGCGGCTGCTCGCGAAGGTCGACGCACTGCTGCGGGGTCACGCGCCGGCGGCATCGCTGCTGCACGGCGACCTGTGGGCCGGCAACGCAGGACGGCTCGCCGACGGCACGCCGGTCGTCTTCGATCCGTCGACCTATCACGGCGACCGCGAGGCGGACCTCGCGATGACCGAGCTGTTCGGCGGCTTCGCGCCCGAGTTCTACGCGGCGTACGCCGAGGCCGCGCCGCTGCCGCCCGGGCACGAGACGCGGCGCACGCTCTACAACCTCTACCACGTGCTCAACCACCTCAACCTGTTCGGCGCGGCCTATCTCGAGCGCGCCGAGGGAATGACGGCCGAACTGACGGCTGTCGCCGGTTGAGCGCGCCGTTGCCCTGGATCAAGGTCGTTGCCGCGGGGCGTGGTATGAAGACTGTCACCAATCTTCATATCGACGGATGGACGCTCTCCCGACCACCTGGACCGCCCTGTGCGCGCTGGCCTTCGCGCTGGGCGCGAAGCACGGCTTCGACGCCGACCACCTGGCGACGATCGACGGGCTCACGCGCTACAACGCCCGGCGCAACCCGCGTCTCGCGCGCTACTGCGGCTCGCTGTTCTCGCTGGGGCACGGCGCCGTCGTGATGCTGGTCGCGCTGGCAGCCGGGACGCTGGCGAGCCGATGGGATGCGCCGTCGTGGCTGGAGTTCACCGGCATTGCCGTCTCGATCGCATTCCTGTTCGGCCTGGCATTCCTCAACGTTCACGCCGTGCTGACCACGCACCCGCAGGACGTCGTCCGTCCCGCGGGTCTCAAGGGGCGGCTCCTCGGCCACATCCTGACCGTGCAAAGCCCCTGGGCCGTCGCCGGCGTGGGGGCGCTGTTCGCGCTGTCGTTCGACACGGTGTCGCAGGCCGCGCTGTTCGCGCTGGCCGCCGGGCACTTCGGCGGGGTCGGACATGCGCTGTTCGTGGCCGGCATCTTCGTGGGCGGCATGCTCGTCGTCGACGGCATCAACGGCGTGTGGCTGGCCAGGCTCATCCGCCGGGCGGACCGCACCGCGATCGTCGCCTCGCGCGTGCTGGCGCTGTCCGTCGCGGGGCTGTCGCTGGCCGTCGGTCTGTTCACGGCGGCGAAGCTCCTGGTGCCCGGCGTCGATGCGTGGGCCGATGGCCGCGAGCTCTACTTCGGCGGCGCGGTGATCGCCGGCGTGATCGTGGCCTTCGCCGCGGGGATGCTCGCCGCGCGCCGCGCCGCGGCGGCGCGCGCCAGACGCTGCGCTACTTGAGGAATTCCGGCGAGATGAGCCGCGGGAAGAACAGCGAGAGGTCCGGCCAGAGGATCACGAGCGCCAGCACGCACAGCATCGGCATCAGCATGATGAACGTGTCCTTGAGCGCGTCGATCACGCGGATGTTGGCGATCGAGCAGGCGATCAGCAGGCAAAGGCCGTAGGGCGGCGTGACCAGCCCGAACGCGAGCGAGCAGATGCCGATCATCGCGAAGTGGATCGGGTGGATGCCTGCGCTCCGCGCGAGCGGCTCGACGATCGCGCCGACGATGATGATCGCGGGGATCGCGTCGAGGAACATGCCGACGACCAGGAACACCAGGGCGATGAAGAACCCGGTGGCGATCGGCCCCATGCCCCACGCGTTGACGCCGGAGAGCAGCGCCTGCGGGATCTGATAGTAGGCGAGCAGCCAGCCGAACACCGAGGCGGTGCCGACGCAGAACAGCGCCACGCCCGAGAAGCGCCCGGTGTCGAGCAGCGCGCTCTTCAGTCCCTTCCAGGACAACTCGTGGTAGACGAACGCCGCGAGGAGGATGGCGTAGAGCACCGCGATGCAAGCGGCCTCGGTGGGCGTGAACCAGCCGAACACCTTGCCGCCGATGATGATCACGGGCGTCATCAGCGCCGGCAGCGAGACCATCAGCGCCTTCACCACCTCCGTGAACGTCGACCGCGTGTAGGTGGGGTACCCGCGAACCTTGGCGTAGACGTGCACCGTGGCCATCTGCGCGAGGCCGATCAGCAGCCCCGGTATCACGCCGGCGAGGAACAGCCCGCCGATCGACACGGTGAGCACGCCGCCCCAGACGATCATGAGGATCGACGGCGGGATGATGACGGCCAGCACGGCCGACACGGCCGTGATCGCCGCCGAGAAGCTGTCGTCGTAGCCTTCCTTGCGTTGCGCCTCGATGAAGATCTTCGACTGGCTGGCGGCATCGGCAGTCGACGAGCCCGAGATGCCCGCGAAGAAGATCGACAGCACGACGTTCACCTGGGCGAGCGCGCCGGGCATGTGCCCGACCAGGGCTCTCGACAGCCGTACCAAGCGGTCGGTGATCCCGCCCACGTTCATCAGGTTGGCCGCGAGCAGGTAGAACGGCACGGCCAGCAGGATGAACGAGTTGTAGGCGTTGAACGTCTCCTGCACCAGCGTGTAGGCGGAAAGGCGCGGCTCGATCAGCAGGATCGGCAGCGCGGCGAGCCCCAGCGCGAAGGCGACCGGCACGCGCAGCGCCAGCAGCCCGAAGAACATGCCGAAGAGGATGAGCGCTGCCGTCTCTGGCGCAAGCGCCGCGCCCGTCATGCGCGTCCCCGCATGATGTCGATGTCGTCGAGCATGCGCTCGCCGAGGAAGACGAGCCAGGTGAGCCCGGTGACCGGCCACGCGACGTGGATGAGCCACAGCGGCAACTCGGCGAGTTCCGAGGTGCGGTTGAAAGCGAACTTCGTGAACTCGATGCCGGCCCAGAGGAAGATCATCGCGAACCCGAGGATGGCGAGCGAGCCGACGAGCCGGAAAAAGGCGGCCACCTTCGGCGAGAGCACGGGGAACAGATCGACCTCGAAGTGCGTGCCTTCGCGCACGCCCACCATCGCGCCGATCATGATCATCCAGATGAACAGGAACCGCGCCATCTCCTCGGTCCAGATGTAGTGCGGCAGCACGTCCGTCCAGCGCGAGACGATCTGCAGCGTCACCGGGAACACGAGGATGGCGACCGACAGCATCAGCAGGCCGTTGAGGAAGCCGCCGAAGGCGTCGGCCAGCCGGTGCCACATCCTGCGGAACGGATGCTTGGCGTGCGACATGGGGCGGTCGGAAACGCGACCCGGGCGGGCCGCATCGGCGGTCCGCCCGGGTCGGGAGGGGAGGCTATTGGAGGGCGTTGATCTTCGCGTAGATCGCTTCGGCCTCGACTTCCTTGGCGTAGGCAGCCATCACCGGGTCGACGGCCTTCTTCATCGCGGCGCGGTCGGTGAAGTTGATCTTCTTGAGCTTGCCTGCCTTTTCCAGCGCGTCGAGCTTGGCCGAGTCCTCGGAGGACTCGATCTGGCGGCCGTAGGTGCCCGCTTCCTTGCCCGCCCGGACGATCGCGGCCTGCAGGTCGGCCGGCAGCCTCTTGAAAGTCTTGCCGGAGAAGCACAGCGGCCGGATGGTGATCGCGTGCTGCGTCATGATCAGGTTCGGGCCCACTTCGAAGAACTTCATCTGCTCGACGCCCGCGGCTTCGTTCTCGCCCGCCTGGATCACCCCGTTCTGGATGGCGTTGTAGACCTCGTTGTAGGCGATCACCGTCGGCGCCATGCCCGTGGCGGCGAACGTGCGGCTCCAGATCGGCGCGCCCTGCACGCGGACCTTCAGGCCCTTGAGTTCGGCCATGTTGGTGGCCGGCTTGTTCGAGAAGATGTTGCGGGTGCCGCCGCCGGCATACCCGATCAGCATCACGTCGGCCTTGGCCGCGACCTCGTCGGCGACGGGCTTCAGGAGGTCCGCGTCGAGCACCTTGTTCCAGTGCGCGAGGTCGCGGAACAGGAACGGCGCGTCGATGAACGGCGCCGCCTTGGAGAACGTCGACATGTGCGCCGGCGACACGATCGCGTAGTCGACGGCCTTGCCCTGGGCCATGTACTCGAAGTACTGCTTCTCGAGGCCGAGCTCGCTGTTCTTGTGCAACACGAAGTTGATCGGCTTGCCGTAGTACTTCTTGACCAGCTCCTCGAAGCGCACCATCGCCTTGGTGAAGGCGTGGTCGTCGTTGAATTGCGATGCGCCGTGGAGCGTGATGACCTGGGCGTTCGCGCCGACGGCGGCGAACAGGGCGGCGGCGGCCAGCCCGCGCAGCAGTGCTTTCATGGTTTCCTCCGGATGGAACGAGTACACCTGCCGGATGCAGACGCGCAGCCTGTGGTCAGGTGGTCAGGCCAGATCAGACCATCGCTGACCGCGGCATGTCAACTGCGCCGCGCCTGCCTCGCGGCCCGGGCGCGCGGCGGGCTCAGCGCGTCTGCGCGGATTCGGCGAGACCGCGCACCGGGGCCGCGATTTCCGTCGTGGTGCGCTTGCCGTCCTGCCCCTGGAACGTCAGCGCGATCCGGACCGACTCCCCTTCCTTGAGCGGCTGCTGGAGGGCCATCAGCATGACGTGGTAGCCGCCGGGCTTCAGCGCGACGGGCTTTCCGGCCGGCAGGTCGACGCGTTGCACGGCGCGCATCTTCGCCACGCCGCCGTCCATCGCCATCTCGTGGATCTCGACGATCTTCGCCACGGGCGAGGCGGCGCCCACCAGCGTCGTTGCAGAGGCCGCCGTCAGCGTCATGAACGCGCCGGTGGCGCGCTGGCCGGCAACGGTGCCACGTACCCAGGGGTCGGTCACCGTGACCTGGGCCAGGGCGGCTCCGGAGGCGCCGAGCAGGGCGGCGAATAGGGCGGCCCGGGGGCAGGAGATGCGACTGCGAGCGGACATGGCGGCCTCCGCGGAGGGAATCAGCATTCTAGATGCGGGTGCCCGCCCGGCGGTTATCTGATTGCTGCGACTGCACATGAAGAGCCGGACGCAACCTCTTGTCGTGGCTTAAAAACGGAGGCGACTTGATGCACGTCAAGGAACCGCGAGATGACGGCCCCGGGACGTTTACGGACCCCAACCGCTTGGACTAAGTTTGGCCCCTGCCTACAACATGTAGTAGCCGCTCGCCGACGCGACGCGGCATCGGGAGGATCGGATCCATGCTCAGGGACGTCCCGGCCGACGCGCCGCAGGGCGCGGCGGCGGTACCGCCGTCGGCGCTGCCCAGGTTCGTCATCAAGCGCGACGGCAGCGTGGCCGCGTTCGATCTCGCCAAGATCGAGCGCGCCATCCAGAAGGCGGGGACGGCGACTGGCGAGTACGGCGCGGACGCCGCGCACGCGCTCGCGGAGCGCGCCGGCCGCGTGGTCGCCCACAAGTGGAACGGCCGCGCGCCGGGGATCGAGGCGATCCAGGACGTCGTCGAGCAGACGCTGATCGGCGCGGGCCACTTCGCGACGGCCCGCTCCTACATCGTCTACCGCGAGCAGCACAAGCGGCTGCGCCAGGCGCGCAAGACGCTGGTCGACGTCGCGCAGTCGATCGACGAGTACCTCGAGCAGCGCGACTGGCGCGTCAACGCCAACGCGAACCAGGGCTACTCGCTGGGCGGCCTGATCCTCAACGTGTCGGGCAAGGTGGTCGCGAACTACTGGCTCGACCACGTCTACGCGCCCGAGGTGGGGAGAGCGCACCGCGACGGCGACCTCCACATCCACGACCTCGACATGCTCGCCGGCTACTGCGCCGGCTGGTCGCTGCGCACGCTGCTCCACGAGGGGCTGAACGGCGTGCCGGGCAAGGTCGAGGCGGGGCCGCCGAAGCACATGTCGAGCGCGGTGGGGCAGATCGTCAACTTCCTGGGCACGCTGCAGAACGAGTGGGCGGGCGCGCAGGCGTTCTCCTCGTTCGACACCTACATGGCGCCCTTCATCCGTGCCGACAGGATGACCTACGGCCAGGTGAAGCAGTGCGTGCAGGAGCTGATCTACAACCTCAACGTGCCGTCGCGCTGGGGCACGCAGACGCCGTTCACGAACCTCACGTTCGACTGGACGTGCCCGGAGGACCTGCGCGAGCAGGTGCCGGTGATCGCGGGCCGCGAGATGCCGTTCTCCTACGGCGACCTGCAGCCCGAGATGGACATGATCAACCGGGCGTACATCGAGGTGATGACCGAGGGCGACGCGAAGGGCCGCGTGTTCACGTTCCCGATCCCGACCTACAACATCACGCCCGACTTCGACTGGGACCACGAGAACGCCGAGCCGCTGTTCGCGATGACGGCGAAGTACGGCCTGCCGTACTTCCAGAACTTCGTGAACTCCGAGCTCAAGCCGAACATGATCCGCTCGATGTGCTGCCGGCTGCAGCTCGACCTGCGCGAGCTGCTGAAGCGCGGCAACGGCCTGTTCGGCTCGGCCGAGCAGACCGGGTCGGTCGGCGTGGTGACGATCAACTGCGCGCGGCTCGGCTACCTCAACGCGGGCGACGAGGCGGCGCTGTACGCGCACATCGACCGGCTGATGGACCTCGCCAAGGACAGCCTCGAGATCAAGCGCAAGGTGATCCAGCGGCTGATCGACCAGGGGCTGTTCCCGTACACGAAGCGCTACCTCGGCACGCTGCGCAACCACTTCAGCACGATCGGCATCAACGGCGTCAACGAGCTGGTGCGCAACTTCACGCGCGACGCGCACGACATCACCACGCCCGAGGGCGAGGCGATGGCCATCGCGCTGCTCGACCACGTGCGCGCGAAGATCGTCGGCTACCAGCAGGAGACCGGGCACCTCTACAACCTCGAGGCGACGCCCGCCGAGGGCACGACGTACCGCTTCGCCAAGGAGGACCGCAAGCGGTTCCCCGACATCCTGCAGGCCGGCACGCCGGCGGCGCCGTACTACACGAACTCCACGCAGCTGCCGGTGGGCTTCACCGAGGACCCGTTCGAGGCGCTCACGCGGCAGGAACCGTTCCAGACCCGCTACACCGGCGGCACGGTGCTGCACCTGTACATGAACGAGCGGCTCTCCTCGCCCGCCGCGTGCAAGCAGCTGGTGAAGACCGCGCTGTCGCGCTTCCGCCTGCCCTACGTCACCGTCACGCCGACGTTCTCGATCTGCCCGACGCACGGCTACCTCGCCGGCGAGCACGAGTTCTGCCCGGTCTGCGACGACGAGCGCCTCGCCGCGAAGCGCGCGGCGCTCGCCGCCTGAGCCGCGTTCTCCGGGAACACCGCCAACCACCGAAGGAACCGCCGATGAACGCCACCACCGACGTCCGCCACCTCGCCGCCGTCACGCTGCGCGACGACGAGCGCCAGCGCTGCGAAGTCTGGACGCGCGTGATGGGCTACCACCGGCCGGTGGCGTCGTTCAACATCGGCAAGAAGTCCGAGCACCGCGAGCGGCGCTTCTTCCGCGAGGGCTGCGCCGCGCCGGGCGCTTGCAGCTGACGCGCGTCCGATGGGCGGTTCCGGGCCCGGCGCAGCCGCGCCGCGCGCACCCTTTCGCGCCGGCGGGATCGTCCCGTTCTCGACGACCGACTGGCCCGGGCGCCTCGCCGCGGTCGTCTTCGCGCAGGGCTGTCCCTGGCGCTGCGGGTACTGCCACAACCCGCACCTGATCCCGTTTCGCGGCGACGACGAGCGCGACTGGCCGTCGGTGCTAGCGTGGCTCGCCACGCGCAAGGGGCTCCTCGAGGCCGTCGTGTTCTCGGGCGGCGAGCCGACCGCGCAGCCGGGGCTCGTCGACGCGCTGCGCGACGCGCGCGAGCTCGGGTTCCTGACCGGCCTGCACACGGCGGGCATCTACCCGCGCGGCCTGCCCGAGCTGCTGCCGCTCCTCGACTGGGTGGGCCTCGACGTCAAGGCGCCGGCCGCGGAGTACCGGCAAGTCACCGGCGTGGCCGGCTCGGGGATGGGCGCGTTCGTCGCGCTGGCGCTGCTGCAGCAGTCCGGCGTTCCTTTCGAGGTGCGCACGACGGTGCACTTCGACCTGACCCCGCCCGACGCGCTGGAGAGGCTCGCGCACGAGCTCGCGGACGCGGGGGTGCGCGAGTGGATCCTGCAGCCGTTCCGCGCGCAGGGCTGCGCGGACGAGGCGCTCAACGCCGCGGCGCCGCAGGGGGCGCGCATCGGCGAGGCGCTGCTCGCGAGGCTGCGGGAGGTCGTGCCGGAAGCGGTGGTGCGGGCGTAGCGCCCGCACAAAAGAAAACCCGGTTCCGACGGAGGCAATGAGCCGGAACCGGGTATGACGGAGCGAGTGCATTCTCGGTCCCGCCCCCGGGGCCGACCATGATCGGCATCAAGGTCGGCGCAGGTTGGCCGCCCCGGCGCGGTCGGGTGCGCGGAAGCCGCGTGGCAGAATGCTGGCGCCGATGGCTTCGCCGATTTCCCCCAGCATCGCCTCCGACGCCGCGTTTCGCCCCACGGGGTCCGAGCACGCGATCGCCGCCTGGCTCGTCGCCTGCTGCCTGCTCGTCTTCGCGATGATCGTCGTTGGCGGTGTCACGCGGCTCACGCACTCGGGGCTGTCGATCACCGAGTGGCAGCCGATCGTCGGCACGCTCCCGCCGCTTTCGGAGGCCGACTGGCAGGTCGCGTTCGACAAGTACAAGGCCACGCCGGAATACCGCGACGTCAACCGCGGCATGACGCTGGAGGCGTTCAAGGGCATCTTCTGGTGGGAGTACTTCCACCGCCTGCTCGGCCGGCTGATCGGCGTTGCATTCCTCGTGCCGTTTGCCTGGTTCGCGCTGCGCCGGCGCATCCCCGCGGGCTTCGGCTGGCCGCTCGCCGGCATCTTCGTGCTCGGCGGCCTGCAGGGCGCGATGGGCTGGTACATGGTCGCGAGCGGCCTCGTCGACGACCCGCGCGTGTCGCAGTTCCGCCTGACCGCGCACCTGGGCCTCGCGTTCGTGATCCTCGGCGCGATGGAGTGGGTGGCGCTGTCGCTGCTGTTTCCGAAGCGCGCCGCGTTGACCGACCCGGCCGCGCGGTCGGCGCGGCGCTGGGCGTTCGGCGTCGCGGCGCTGGTGTTCGCGATGGTGCTGACCGGCGGCTTCGTCGCGGGCATCCGCGCGGGCTTCGCCTACAACACGTTCCCGCTGATGAACGGGCGCTGGATCCCGCCCGAGATCCTGATGCTCGAGCCCGCGTGGCGCAACTTCTTCTGGAACATGGCCACCGTGCAGTTCGACCACCGCGTCGGCGCGTGGCTGCTCGCGTTCACGGTGCCGGTGCTGTGGTGGAAGCTGCGCCGCGCGCCGCAGATCCCCGCGAGCGCGGAGAAGGGCGGCGGCACGCTGCTGGCGGTGCTCGCCATCCAGGTCGGGCTCGGCATCGCCACGCTGATCAACGTGGTGCCGCTTGCGCTTGCCGCGCTGCACCAGGCGGGCGCGGTCGTCGTGTTCGCGGTCGCGCTGCGCGTGGCGCACGCGCTGCGCTGACGCCTCGCCATGCGCGGGGGTGGACGGCGGGAGTCGAGCGGGCGTGGCTCGCGGCGCTTGACAGGAGTCAAGGACGCGCCGCGGACGTCGCGGAGAATGGTTCGCGACCCGCACGCCGCCGGCGTGCGGTCCGCGCGCCATGGCCCGCCACATCACGCTCGACATCCGCGGCATGCAGCCGCCCGAGCCCCTGGAGCACGTGCTCGCCGCCATCGCCGATTTCCGGTCCGGGGACACGCTGAAGATCCTGTCGGACTTCGAGCCGCGTCCGCTCTACCCGATCCTCGAGCGGGACGGATTCCGGCATCGGGCCGAAGCCGGCGACGAGGCCGCCTGCGAGATCACCGTCTGGTCGGCGCAGTGAACGCGGGCGACGGGTGCGACGTGCCTGCGCGGGGCGCGGGCGCGTGGGCGCGGCTGCGCGGCTGGCTCGCGTGCCGCCGCTGCGCCGTCGGCTGGACGCTCTACCTCGCCGCCGCGGCGCTGGCGGTGGCGCTGTTCGCCCGCTGATCGGGCCGCCGCCTCCTTCCCGTTGGGAGAGGCCATTGACAGCGCGCCGGCGCATGCTCTAACGTATACATTAAAGTACGCACACCGGTGCGCCGGCACCCGCCGGCAGGAGTCCGGGGCTCGAGGAGGGGGTCCGGTTGGGCGCGACGCGCCAGCAAGCGGTCGATCCGGCGACGGTTCGCTTCGTCGGCAGCGGCCTGGTGCGCCCGGAGTGCGTGCTGGCGACCGCCGACGGCTCGCTGTACGCCGCCGACTGGCGCGGCGGAGTGGCGCACCTGCTGCCCGACGGCAGGCAGGCGCTTTATCGGTCCGCGCTTCCGGCCGGCCGGCCACTGCGGCCGAACGGAGTAGCGATGCGGCAGGATGGGTCGTTCCTCCTGGCCGACCTCGGTGAGACGCTGGGGGGCGTCTTCCATCTGCGGCGCGACGGGACCGTGCGGCCGTTCCTCGAGAGCGTGGAAGGCGTCGACCTGCCGCCCTCCAACTACGTGGCGATCGACCCGCTCGGCCGCACGTGGATCACGGTCAGCACGCGGCAGGTGCCGCGCGCAAGGGGCTACACGGCGGCGGTGGCCGACGGTTTCGTCGTGCTCGCCGACGCGCGCGGCGCGCGCATCGTCGCGGACGGCCTCGGCTACACGAACGAGGCGCTCGTGTCGCCCGACGGCGCGTGGCTGTACGTCAACGAGACCTTCTCGCGCCGGCTGTCGCGTTTTCGCATCGCGCCCGACGGCGCATTGAGCGGCAAGGAAGTGGTGGCGACCTTCGGCCACGGCACGTATCCCGACGGGCTCGCGCTCGACGCCGAAGGCGGCGTGTGGATCACCAGCATCGTGTCCAACCGCGTGATCCGCGTCGACCGCGACGGCGCGCAGACGCTCGTGATCGAGGACGCCGACCCTGCGCACGTGGACTGGGCCGAGCAGGCCTACCGCGCCGGCACGATGGGCCGCCAGCACCTCGACAAGGCGGCGGGCAAGGTGCTGCGCAACGTGTCGAGCCTCGCGTTCGGCGGCCCGGACCTGCGCACCGCCTACCTGGGGTGCCTGCTCGGCGATGCGATCGCGTGCTTCCGCACCGGCGTCGCGGGACATCCGCCGGTGCACTGGTCGTGGGGGACGGCATGACCGCGACCCGCACGCGCAAGGCCGCGCCCGAAGCGGGCGGCTCGCTCGTCGACACCGCCTACCATGCGATGCGGCGGCGCATCCTCGACAACCGCTGGGCGCCGGGCTTCCGGGCGCTCGAGCAGGAGCTCGCCCTCACGCTCGGCATGAGCCGCACGCCGGTGCGCGAGGCACTGATACGGCTGGCGAACGAGGGGCTGGTCGAAGTGGTGCCGCGCCACGGCATGCGCGTGCTGCCGGTGTCGGCCGGCGACATGGACGAGATCTACCAGGTGCTGGGCAGCCTCGAGGCCACGGCCGCGGAGCTCGTGGCCGCGCGCAAGCCTCCGCGCGCGGAGCTCGCTCCGCTCGAGGCGGCGTCGAAGGCGATGGACGCCGCGCTCGCGCGCGACGACCTCGACGCGTGGGCCGAGGCCGACGAGCGGTTCCACCGCCACCTGGTCGAGCTCTCCGGCAACCGCCTGCTCGCCGCCACCGTGCAGAACTTCTGGGACCGGGCGCACCGAGCGCGCATGTTCACGCTCCGGCTGCGCCCGAAGCCCGTCAACTCGACGCGCGAGCACACGGAGCTCGTGCGCGCCATCCGCCGGGGCGATGCCGCGGCGGCCCGCGAAGCGCACCGGGCGCACCGCGAGCGGGGCCGGCGCGAGCTGACCGCGATCCTCGCCCGCTACCGGCTGCCCACGCTCTGAGTCACATGACCCGCACCTTCGACATCGCAGTCCTTCCCGGCGACGGCATCGGCGGCGAGGTGATCGACGCCACGCTGCCGCTGCTCGACCGCGTGGCGCACGGCGCGCCGTTCGCCTTCCGGTTCGCGAGCCACCCCGGCGGGGCGCTGCACTACAAGGCCACCGGCGAGGCGCTGCCCGAGTCCACGTTCGAGGCGGCGCGACGCGCCGACGCGATCCTGTTCGGCGCGATGGGCTGGCCGCAGATCCGCTACCCCGACGGCACGGAGATCGCCCCGCAGCTCGACCTGCGCGTGCGCCTGGATCTCTACGCCGGCGTGCGCCCGGCTCGCGCGCTGCCCGGGACGAGCCTGCCCCTGGCCGATCCCCGCGCGCGCGACATCGACCTCGTCGTCGTGCGCGAGTCCACCGAGGGGTTGTTCGCCTCCCGCGGCAGGGGCGAGGTGATCGGCGATGCCGAGGCGCGCGACACGATGGTGATCACGCGGCGCGGCACCGAGCGCATCGCCGAGTTCGCGTTCCGCCTGGCGAAGCGGCGCAGGCAGCGCGGGCGTCCGGGCCGCGTCACCTGCGTCGACAAGGCGAACGTGTTCCGCTCGATGGCGTTCTTCCGCAAGGTGTTCGACGAGGTCGCCGCGCGCCACCCGGGCATCGAGGCGCGGCACCACTACATCGACGCGACCGCGCTCGACCTCGTGCGCCGGCCGTGGGAGTTCGACGTCATCGTCACGGAGAACATGTTCGGCGACATCCTCTCCGACGAGACGGCGGCGCTGGTCGGCGGCATGGGCATGGCGCCCTCCGGCGACGTCGGCGACGCGCACGGGCTGTTCCAGCCCTGCCACGGCTCGGCGCCGGACATCGCCGGGCAGGGCAAGGCGAACCCGACCGCGACGATCCTGTCCGCCGCGATGATGATGGACTGGCTGGCCGAGCGCAGCGGCATGGAAGCGCTCGGCGGGGCCGCGGCGCGCATCGAGCGCGCGGTCGACGCCGTGTACGCCTCGGGGCGCATAGCGCCGTTCGAGTTCGGCGGCCGCGACGGCACGCGGGCGATCGCGGACGCGGTCGCGTCCAACCTCTGAGGCGGGCTGCGATGGCGAAGCTCAGGGTCCTCGGCGTGGGCGCAGGCTACTTCAGCCAGTTCCAGTACCTGGGCTGGCGCAACATCGACGAGGTCGAGGTGGTCGGCATCGTCAACCGCGACCAGGCCAAGGCGCGCGCGATGGCGGACCGCTTCGGCATCGCGCGCGTCCACGCCGACCTCGACGCCGCGCTCGACGCGACGCAGCCGGACCTCGTCGACGTCATCACCTCGCCCGAGACGCACCGCGGGTACGTGGCGAAGACGATGGCGCGGCGCATCCCGACGATCTGCCAGAAGCCGTTCGGGCGCGACTACGCCGATGCCCTGGCGATCACCGAGGCTGCCGAGCGCGCCGATACGCTGCTGGTCGTGCACGAGAACTTCCGCTGGGAGCCGTGGTACCGCGAGGCCAGGCGGATGATCGACGCCGGCACGCTGGGCGCGTTGCACAGCGTTGCCTTCCGGCTGCGCCCGGGCGACGGGCAGGGTCCGCGCGCCTACCTCGACCGCCAGCCGTATTTCCAGGGGATGCCGCTGTTCCTGGTGCGCGAGACGGCGATCCACTGGATCGACACGTTCCGCTTCCTGATGGGCGAGGTGCGCGCCGTCTACGCGAGCCTGCGCCGCGTGAATCCCGTGATCGCCGGCGAGGACGCGGGCTACATCGTGTTCGAGTTCGGCGGCGGCGCGACGGGCCTGTTCGACGGCAACCGCCTCAACGACCACGTCGCCGCGAACCCTCGCCGCACGATGGGCGAGGCGTGGCTGGAGGGCTCCGGCGGCGTGCTGCGCCTCGACGGCGACGCGCGGCTGTGGTGGAAGCCGCATCACCACGCGGAAGCCGAGCACGCCTACGACCGCGGCCCCGACGACACGTTCGGCGGCGGTGCGTGCGAGGCGCTGCAGCGCCACGTCGTCGCGCACCTGCTGCACGGCGCGCCGATCGAGAACACGGCGCTCGACTATCTCGCCAACCTGCGCGTGCAGGAGGCGGTGTACCGCTCGGCGGCCGAGGGTCGCCGCATCGAGCTCGCAGCTTTCGACCCCATGCGCCCGGCCGCGATCGCTGCGGGCGCGTTCCCCGCGTAAGCGACAAGCCAAGGAGGAAGCATCCATGCATCGCAGAGTGTTCGTCCGGCAATTCGCCCTGGCCGCCGCCGTCGCGGCGACGCTCGGGCTCGCTCACGGCGCGGCCGCGCAGACCACGCTCAAGTTCAGCCACACCGACCAGCCCGGCGGGCTGCGGCAGAAGGCCGCGGAGCTGTTCGGGCAGAGGGTCGAGCAGTACACGCAAGGGCGCTACAAGGTGCAGGTGTTCCCGGCCAGCCAGCTCGCCAACGACCCGAAGGCGGTCGAGCAGCTGCAGCTCGGCGGCATCGACTTCACCGTGACCGGCACCGGCACCTACGCGACGCACATCCCGACGCTGAACCTGACGGCGCTGCCGTACCTCGTCGAGAGCTACGAGCAGGGCTGGAAGCTCTACGACGACTCGAAGTGGATGCAGGCGCAGTTCGCCAAGGGGCCGGAGAAGGGCTTCCGCTTCCTGTCGACGTTCGAGGCCGGGTTCCGCTGCATGACGACGAAGGATCCGCTCGCCACGCCGGCGGACGCGAAGGGCAAGAAGCTGCGCACGTTCCCCAACGAGATGATGCGCTGGACGCTCGAGGCGATGGGCTTCAACGTGCAGATCATGCCGCTGCCCGAGGTCTACCTCGCGATCCAGCAGGGCACGGTGTCCGGGCAGGAGAACCCGGTCGACACGATCCACGCGAACAAGTTCTACGAGGTCGCGCCGCACGTGACGCTCACCAAGCACACGTACAGCCCGATTCCGCTGACGATCTCGGAGAAGACCTGGCAGAGGCTCTCGCCCGCCGACCGCGACGCGGTGACGAAGGCGGCGAAGGAGGCGGCGGAGTTCAGCCGCCGCGAGGTGCGCGCGGCCGAGGACGCACAGCTCGCCGACATGCAGGGCAAGGGTGCCAAGGTCGCGCGGCCCGCGCTGGCGCCGTTCCGCGACTCCGTCCAGCCGGCCTACGCGAAGGCGAAGGAGAAGTACGGCGCGGACGTCGACGCGATCCTCGCCGACGCGGACGTCGTGCGCAAGGCGATGCCGGCGAAGTAGCCGCGGGAGAGCGGCGCCGGCCTCGCGCCGGCGCCGCGCGCGCATGCCGCACCCCTCGACCGCGGGCGATCCCCCCGCGCCGGCGTCCCGGCGCGAAGGGATGCTGCCGCCGGCGCCCGCGGCGCCGCCGGCGCTGGCCGCGCTCGGCAACGCGACCGACTGGGTGGTGGTCGCCATCGGCGCGACGATGATCGTGCTGGTCTTCCTGAACGTCTGCCTGCACGTCGTCGGCAAGGACCTCGCGTGGGTGACCGAGCTCGCCGAACTGCTGATGGTGTGGGTGACGTTCCTCGGCGGCGCCTGCGCGACGCGGCGCGGCGCGCAGATGGCGATCACCGAGTTCATCGACAAGACCCACGGCGGGCACCGCCGCTTCGCCGACGCCGTCGTCGACCTGTTCGCGCTCGCGGTGCTGGGGGCGCTCGTCTGGCACGGCGTACGGCTGGTGGCGGCGAGCTGGGGCAACGAGCTCACCGTGCTGCAGATCCCGATGTCGTTCCAGTACCTCGGCATGCCGCTCGGCTGCGCGCTGATGTTCGTGTGGGTCGCGTGGGACCTGTGGCGCATCCTGCGCGGCGATGCGCGCGACGCGCGCTGGGGCGCGGGAGGGCACTGACGTGCTGGCCGTGCTCCTCTTCGCGGGGTTCTTCGTGCTGGCGCTCGCCGGCATCCCGCTGCTGTACGCGCTGCTCGGTGCGACGATCGGGGCAATCGTTGCCGCGGGGCTCTCGCACCCGCTGGAGACGATCTTCCTGTCGTTCATCGGCGGCGTGGAGCCCTTCATCCTCATTGCCGTGCCGCTGTTCATCTTCGCCGGCGAGATCCTGTCCTCGGGCGGCGTGGGCAGGCGCATCGTCGACTTCGCGAAGGCGCTGCTCGGTTTCCTCCCCGGCGGGCTCGGCGTCGTGACCGTCGCGTCGTGCCTCATGTTCGGCGGCGTGTCGGGGTCGGCGATCGCCGACACCGCGGCGATCGGCTCGCTCGTCATCCCGGCGATGGTCCAGCGCGGCTACTCGCGGGCCTTCGCCGCGGCGCTGCTCGCCGTGGCCGGGACGCTGGCGCTGCTGATGCCGCTGTCGATTCCGTTCCTCGTCTATGCGTTCATCTCCGGCGTGTCGATGCGCCAGCTGTCGATGGCCGGGGTGGTGCCGGGGCTCGTCTTC
>Ga0224500_10000027_pt1 | contig 98356 bp, 95 predicted proteins | sample SF_Oct11_sed_USG_FD_168126 | JGI IMG/M metagenome (GOLD analysis project Ga0224500, IMG submission 168126) | Sediment microbial communities from San Francisco Bay, California, United States - SF_Oct11_sed_USGS_4_1 | ecosystem: Environmental > Aquatic > Marine > Sediment | place: USA: California...
ACGTCCCGCCGATCACGATGATGAAGGCCGTGAGCTGCATAATCGAACCGATGTGCCCACCCTCCAGTATTTGGCCTCCGATAATGGAGCCCAACGCCAGCACCAGCCCGAGTATGGTTGCAATATCCATGATGCAAGCGCCTCATTTGAATCCGAACTGAGCCAGTATATCGTCGGCAACCTGTTGTTTCATGGCCGTCGTGTTCGATGCCTCGAGTTGTTTGAGCAGGTCGCCTGCGGTTCCGGAGGCGGTCGACCCATTGCCACTCTGCTGGAGTCCGAAGATGACGACGAGTTCCACCAGCTTGCCTTGGACTTCATCGAGAATCGCCACAAGTTTCTTCACTCGCTGCGCGACTAAGTCTTGAAAGGACAGGGCAGTCATGATCTCCGTCAGATGCTTGTCGTCCTGCAGCAGAACGGACGACACCTTCTCAAGTCGTTCCACAAGTGTCTTGCAATCCATCGCCCGCAGGATCTCGACGATGGCGGAGAGATCTTTGGCGATCTGCCCGTGACCATCCTGAATCATCTCCGTCAGGCGCATCACTTCCAGTGTCCCGTCCTCCGTCATTTGTTTGAGATCGCTCAAGTGAGCCGCAGCCGCCGGAAGCTGCACACTGCTGGACGAGAGCTGAGGACTGGCCTCCGAGAGGGCCCTCATCGTGTCTTTGACGAAACGAGCTAATTCGCCGAGTTCTTCGTATAACTTATGCCCGCCGTTTTCCACGCTACCTCCAGCATTCATTACAAGCTCTGACGGCCACCCTCATGCCCACGGACTATTTGAATATCTTGCCGAGCTTTTCCTGCATCATCTCAGCCGTAAAGGGTTTCACGATGTAATTGCTGACGCCCGCCTGCACCGCTTCAATAAGGTTGCTTTGTTGAGCCTCGGCCGTCACCATCAGCACAGGAATGGCTTTGAGCTTTTCATCCGCCCGAATGGCTCGGAGCATGTCGATACCCGTCATAACCGGCATGTTCCAGTCGGACACCACGAATCCGAAGGTGTCGGCTTTCAGTTTCTGTAACGCCTCTTGTCCGTTTTCCGCTTCGTCTACATTCCCAAATCCCAACTGTTTCAAGATATTTTTGATGATTCTCCTCATCGTCACCATGTCATCGACCACCAGGATCTTCATGCTTGGATCGGCTGGCATAACGTCTCCTCTGTTTTACTCTACAGTCACAGCGACGAGGTCCGACGGTCTATCCGAATGGGATGGTCGGATCTTTCCACGACCGCTCGGCGCTTCTTCCAATATCGGTACATTGGCCCAGCGACCTGAGCCGGAATGGCTTGCATCAGCGTAAACTTTCTCCTATGGGTGGGACAGGGTCGCCGTGCGTGGAGGAAAATGTGTTCCCAAGCGGCAGGCTCCGGTCGGATCATGCCCACCACTCATGACCATGGCGCCTTGCCGTCTAGGAGTGGGAACGTCGAGTCCTTCTGCCAATCAATAAGGCAGCCACTCGTCGGTTACGAGGCTTGTCGAGACCGACCATGCATCCACTCATGGATGTCACGGCGAAGGAACCGCCAGTGCTTTCCGATTTTTAATGCCGGCAAGTCACCGACTCGGGCAAGCTTATAGACGGTGGACTTCGGTACCCGAAGGAACCGAGCCACCTCCATCACCGTGAGAATTTCTCCCTCTCGTACGGTGCCTTCCTCGGTCTGAATCGCCGTTGCTGTAGATACTTCATTATTCATGACAACTGAGGTATCGGCGTGGCGGTTTGAAAACTTGAGCACCCAATGGGAGCGAATCTCGGGCTCCACCCTTCGCTTCACACCTTTTCCACTCGGATGCCTGATGCCCATTCATGTTTCTCCACGTCCGACCGACAAAGGATCTGCGACTGGGCCTAAACCAATAGGAATTGAACACAATGGCGCGTGTGATTTCGGTCGCGTCGGGTAAAGGCGGGGTCGGAAAAAGTGTGGTGGCGGCTAACCTGGCTCTCCTCTTGGCACAGAGGGGGCAGCAGGTGGTGCTTGTGGATCTTGACGTCGGCGGCGCTGACGCACATGTGCTGGTCGGCCTCCTCAATCCGCCATTTAGCCTGACCGACTTCCTCAACCATCGCATTGAGCAGTTGGATGATCTGGCTCACCCGCTTCCCATTCACCCGAACTTGCGGATTATTCCCGGCACCGGCGACACCTTGGCGACAGCCAATATGTCCTATTCACAGAAGAAACGCCTGATCCGGAATTTTCAAGATATCCGCGCGGACGTGATCGTCGTCGATATCGGAGCAGGAGCGAGTTATCATACTCTCGATTTCTTTCTTATGGCCGACCATCACGTCGCCGTCGCAACGCCAGACCCCACCTCCGTCTTGGATCTCTACCGGTTTCTTAAGCTCGCGGCGATTCGTCGTGTTTTATCGATGTTCGTGATGCGGGATGTGATGGCGGAAGGCCTAGCGAACCGGGACTACAGCAGTGTGGAAGAGGTGTTGGATGTCGCGGGCAAGACGGATGAGTCCGGTCGTGCGATCGCAGAAACTACCCTGCGAGCGTTTCAGCCGACCCTCATCCTCAATCGCGTATCGGGACGCGCTCGCGTTAACGTACTCCAGCTGAGGAAACTGCTCAAAGAGTATGTTGGTGGCGATTTGACCCTGCTGGGTGAGATTCCGGACGACCCTGCGATGGAACAAGCGGTACGTGCGTACGTCCCGGTGGTTCAGCACGCTCCTTCCTCACCCGCTTCGATTGCAATCAACAAGTCAGCAGATGCGCTATTGCAACTATTCTCAAACCCATTATCGCGTGCGGCATGACTGAGTGTGCAAGATGCGGACAGCCTGTGGTGTTTATCGTTACAGCTATCTTTCAAGAGATCAACAAGATCACTCTCTCCTCACATCAGATCTGATCGGTTACCGATTTTTTCGCACAATGACTCCGTACCATCCGAGGCCATCATACTCCTGGTACCCAATGGTCTTGGCATAGGCAACCACTTCGTGCCCGCTGTTAACATAAAAGCCTCGTTGACGTCCTTGATGATTCAGCATGAACGGCTGCAAGATCTCTTGATTGTCTGACGCAGCGATAATGCGAAGACCTTTGTCAAGTAGCATCACGCGCGTGCGCTTCCAGGCTTCCTCTGAAATCAATGCCTCTTTCTGAACAATGGTTTGTGATTGATGTTCCCAATCGAAGACGACCCCCAACACACCGATCACTTCTCCGTCTATCCGCCCTTCCTTCCGGACAGCGGCTGCATACACGGCGACTAGTTTACCCTCATGAAGCGGGTCGTAATAAATATCGTCGACGACGTACTCATTTCCTCGCATTGTTGCCATGGCCTTCTGAAACCATGGCAACTTCGACCCATCGGCGCCGACTATCCTGGGAAATTTACTCGGCTGGGAGCAGGCCAGGATCGTTCCGTCGACACCGACTAAGACGAGATTGAGGTAGATTGAATAAAATCGATTGATCAGCCCAAGTCGTTCAGAGGCATGATGAAGGGCGGGGCGGGCCGGGCCAGTGATTTCAGTCCATGCACCAACGCTTCATCCGTCGCCCACCAACGAACATCCGCGGTACACTCAAACAAATTGCGCACGATCAGCTGCACGAGAGTCTGCGCCATCTCTGAAAGACGATCGCACTCTTTTTCAGTAAACTGCCGTTCCAGCTCGCTTGTCTCTTCACCGATTGCCCCCAGCTCTCTGGAGGCCTCGGTGGCTTGCCCAGCCAAGTGTTTGACTTCCGTAGCGACCACGGCAAATCCTCGACCGGCTTCACCGGCTCGCGCAGCTTCAATCGTGGCGTTCAGCGACAGCATGGTGATCTCATTGGTGATCCTCGCATTTCTATCTCGATAGTTATCAATCCGTTGTTGGACGCTCTTGATGACTTCTTTAATGCTGGACCGACTCATAGTATTCCCGCTCGACCTGGGTGATGTGGTAAATGAACGTTAGTGGGCTAACCCGACTGACTACGGCGCGCCCGCAGCCGTTCTGCTTGTGCATGGAGAATGTGGCGGATCAGATATTCCTGGTCGTCGGGCTTCAGATCTACGAATTCGGTGGCAACAGCAAACTCCAGTCCATCGGCCTGAGGGACGGAACGAATAACTTTGACCAACGCCTGGATGAGCCTGAACGGCGGAAGAATCATCTTGATCGCGAGCTGGTCACCGGCGGTGAACTCCCGAAGGGAGACGAACCCCATGCCTCCCCCGCTCAGATTGACATCCGTCGGTCGCGCCATCGTGACACTTGCCGGATGAGTCATTGCCAAAGAATTGAGGATGACTTCAAGTACGTAGTCGACTTTCATGATCCAGGGGAGCACCGGTGAGCCGATCAATGACTCTCCCGTACGCGCGAGCAGATCCGCAGTCGGTTGCGTGACGACGGCAGAGATCATCTCCGGGGTGGCACTGATCGCTTCGACAGGAACAGCGGTTCCTGTCTCGGTCAGCACACGATATTCCATCAGCACCCGATCATCGATTCTGATCCATTCTCGCCGTTCATCGGCGGCGCTCGAGGATGGGGCGGACGGTGTCGTGACAGGAGACGCCATGGTCAGGTCGCTTTCACGGTTAGGCGGCACAACTCAATGCCACAGCACACGCGACTCCCGGCGGTTTCGGAGCATGAAGGACCACGCGATTCCGTCCTTGAGCCTTTGCATCATTCAAGGCGGCATCGCCGACCATCATCCACTCTGCAACGGACACCACCGTAGCATCTGGAACCGCGGCCAAACCAATACTGGCTGTAGTACGGACCTGCCCATCCTCAATTGTGAAGGGGTATCGCTCAACACGCTCTCGCAACCTCTCCGCAAGCGCGCGCGCCTGTTGCCTATCGGTATGAGGCAGTACAACCGCGAAAGTATTGCCTCTGTATCGACCAGCTATATCGCTGTCACGCACCGTCCCTCGTATGAGATCAGCTGCCATCTTGAGCACCTGATCTCCAGCGGTATGGCCAAGGCGGTCATTGACGATCCTGAAGAAATCCAAGTCCAGCAGCAAAAGACAAGCCGGCACACCGTAACGAAGTCCAACACTCAACTCCCGCATCAGCGCACTCTCGAATGCCTGAAGGTTAAGCAAGTCCGTGAGTGGATCGCGAAGAGCCATCGCCCTCGCGCGTTGTTGCGTCCGGGCATGGCGGAGTGCGAGAGACAGCGATGCACCGACCGTCTCGAGGGCTTCTCGTTCGCGTGGAGTAAAATGATCTGGATCTTTCAGTTGAACAAGGAGGAGGCCGTTCTCCTCCGACCCTAGAGCAAGCGGCACCTCCTCTCCCAGAGTGGCATCCTGTTCTTGCATGGCCTGTTGCGACGCCGAAGATGGGACGAGTCGAAGATGCCGCGAACGGCCGCCCCTCGGAGGAGCGTCCGAGTCAACATCGTGAGCAGGAGATTGGCCGAGTCTGCGCATCAAATACCGGCGCACCTGCGCCTCCCGTTCCCGATTCTGGGAGTCCGACCAGATCCAGGCTCGGTTGCGATGTGATCTCGCAACCCCAACCATAACGGGATCGACCAGGGACGGTAATCCTTTCGTCAGAACTTTGATGATCGCTTCTTCGTCCGTTGAGGACGCAAGTGCATCGGTAAGACAATGCAGCGCGGTCAGCCTTTGGTGGGAGTGTCGCAATTCACCCTGAGCGTGCGCCAACTCCTGCGTGACCCTGGCCAACTCATCGGGTAGCCTACTCGTATCGAAGACTGTCTGTTTGGCCATCGCCTGTTCCTGCCCCCTGCTACGCCTTAATCGATACGGTCACAACGCTCGACGGCTGCCCCCCTAGTCGTTGATGGAGGCCTTGAAGACGTTGTCTGGTCGCCGTCGCCTCTCCCAATAACGTCGCCAACACGACTTGCACGGTACGCACATGATCGCAAACCTGTTCATCGAGCTTCAGCAGATTGCCTGCCTCTTGAACCGGCGTCTGCATGGACGCCAAGAGGGTACCACGCTCGCCATAACATTGAGCAACGGCGTCCCATTGTCCAAGCGCAGCCGCTTCCGCCGCGGTCTGCGTGAGCCGCAAAATATCCTCCTGACCGTTCATCTCTGTGCAACTCATCGTACACCAGCCAGATGAGTCTGCTGCGCGACGATCTCACGCCACCCCTCGCGAAGCATCGTCAGGCAACGGTGCGGACCATCGAGCCGGCGCACATCGTTACGGGCATTGGCCATGACCAGTTCGCTGAGCATGTACTCGTAGAGACGATGCAAGGACCGCGCGATCTCACCGCCCTGTTCGAAATCGAGGACGCTGTTGAGCTCTCCGATGATGGAAATAGCTCGTCCGAGGAACCGGCCCTTTTCCTTTGGGTCATTGGACTCGATCCCGGCCCTGGCGAGTTCAATCGATTGGATAGCCGCGTCGTAGAGCAGCACGACGATCTGAACTCTGGACGACGTCATCACCTGGGTCCGCTGATACTGGTTCGTGTATTGAGTGAGCATAGGTCCTTTCCCTGGACTCCTTTAATTTTTCCTCGTGAGCGAGGAATTGTTCTGAAGGAAGCTGATCTGACTCTGGAGTTGTCCAAGCAGCCCGTCGAGCGCGGCATACTGCAGGCGAAGCCGCGCTTCATACTGCTCGATGAGATCTTCTTTTCGGGCAATCTCGTCGGTTATATTCGCAATCTGATCGGTGAGACCCTTCTTCCTGAGCGTCAGTGCCCCGGATTGAATATCCGCGAGCGAATCCACCGCGACATTGACAAGCTGCGCCACCCCGACGCTGCCGGTCTGAGTCACAAACACATTCTTGACTGCGGTGTAATTCGAGCTCAGCGCTGCGCTCAGCTTGGCATCCTCGACGGTCACCGTGCCGTCGCGCTCTGTCTTAAATCCGATGTCACCCGCGGACGCATACATGGTCAATCCCGGCACGACGGAGGAGAGTGCGCTCCTCACTTGGCTGAGCACCGTCCGCACCGTCGGCTCGTTGAAAAAGATTCCACCCTCCTTGGCGGCGACGTCGTAGGTATTCCGCTCGTTGATGAACGTGACCACCTCGTTGTAGGCTGTTGCTAGATTCTTGATGCCGGTTTGGACAGCCGTCACATCCCGCGAGACATTGACGGAAACGGTGTCTGAACCGGTGGTCTTCTTATTCAGCGTCAAGGTCACCCCGGTAATCGCATCGGTCATGGTGTTACTGCTGCGCTGGAACGTCACCGGGTTGAGCGTAGGATCGCCCACCACGATCACGGCATCTTGGGCCGCTTGCAAGGTATCGGTCCCTCCAGTTCCGCTGGCGTTCAGAAAATCGAGATCGGTGTCGTCCGCCACAATCGTCAGCCCGTTACCGGCGCCGGTACTGACGGCGGTTAATGCCAAGCGGTAGGCTGGAGTCGATTCGCTCCCCGTGTTGACCACCGAAGCCGTGACGCCAGCGCTGAGGTCATTGATAGCGGTTTTGAGATCTTCGATCGTTGCCGTGTCGCTCAGACTGACGGTTTGATTCGTGCCGCTGCCGACGCGAAAGGTGAACGTCCCCGAGCCTCCGCTCACGATGTCAGTCGTCGTGGTTGCAACCGCCTTTACCGCCTTATTCGTGATCTGGTGCGTTTGCGCCAGTTGCGTGACCTTGAGGGTGTAGCTTCCCTGCACGGCCGACGACGATCCCGTCGCGGTCAGCACGGTGGAATCGCTGACCGACACGCTGGAACGATCAAAATTGGAGGGCAGACGCAATTTGTCGGCCGCACTTTGGAGAGCGATCAACTTTGTGCTCAGCGTGGCGTAGTCAGTCGATTTTGAATTAAGCGTGCTCTTCTTGGCTGTGAGTCGCTCGACAGGGATGCGTGACGCCTTGACCAATTGGTCCACGACTTGGCCAAAGTCCAGTCCGTTTCCCAGACCGCCAAAACTGATCGTCGCCATACGCGCTCCTCGCGATCGCTCTATCCCTGCTCTTGCAACAGCAGCCCTTTCAGGCTCGACAAGTACTTTTCCAAATCCAGCAACTCTTCAGGTGGAATCTGGCGGATCACCTCGCCGGACTCCTGTTCGACCACCTTCACGACGACTTGTTCGGTTTCATCATCTACTCTGATCCTGAGCTGCGGGTTCGCCTGACTCAGAACCTCACTGACTTTCGCAGCCGCCTGTTCGATTCTGGACCGCTCAGCGAATACCTGGAAAGTTGAGCGCGCCTCCGTATCCTCTTTTCTTACCTTCGGCTTTTGCCCTATCGCACTCGATGGTTCGTCCCCACGAATGCGTTCGACCCGAAGATCTGCCTTTGGTGTAACGCTGTGTATCATGGCAGCCTCCGCATAAATTTATCGGTGCCGCGCCCCCTATAAAAAGGAGGCGCGGCCCCGACGGCCAGTACTTACTGGAGTAATGCCAGCGCCTGTTGCGGCAGTGTATTCGCCTGCGCAAGCACGGCAATACCTGCCTGCACCAGAACCTGGTTCTTGGTGAATTGTGCTGTTTCATAGGCAATGTCCGCATCGCGGATCCGCGACTCGGCTGCCGTCAGATTCTCACTCGAGACCTCAAGATTCGCGATCGTCGCTTCGAACCGGTTCTGGAGTGACCCATACTCGGCGCGGGCGGTTGCCACGGAGCTGATGGCGCTGTCGATGTTGCTCAGCGCGCTCTGCGCATTGGCCGCCGAGGACACGTTCACGCTGCTGATACCCAGTGTGGAAATCGTCAGCTGGTTCAGGTCCATCGACAATGTATTGCCTGTTCCGCTCTTGAACCCGACCTGGATGCTGAAGCTGATCGAGCTTCCGCTGGTCAAGGCTTGTCCGTTGAACTCGGTCACCGTCGCAATGCGGTCGATTTCCGAACGTAGCGCCAAGAACTCCTGGTCGATGTATGACCGTTCGGTGGCACCCACCGTGCCGCTGGACGACTGCGACGCCAGTTCTCGGAGCCGGCCCAATAGGTTTCCGATCGTGTTCGCCGCGCCGTCGGCGATTTGCGTCAAGCTGATGCCGTCCGAGGAATTCCTCACAGCTTGGTTGATGCTGCGAATGTGCGCCCGCAAGGTTTCGGATAATCCGAGACCGGCCGCATCGTCGGCGGCGCGCGTGATCCGAAGACCGGACGACAAGCGTTCGACCGAGCGGGTTAAGCTTCCCGTACTCACACCCAAATTGCGCTGGGCCGAGATGGATGCGGGATTGTTGTTAACGATAATTGCCATAGCCCATTCCTCCTTGAGAGAAAAACTTGATCAGCCTGTTCGCTTCCGGCATCCGTGCAGAAGCGCGTGCCCAACTCATCACTATGAGCGGGTCTGGTTGCCTTATCGGCTGAATCAAGATGGACTTGAGCCCTTCACCAATCGAGTACGAAGAGGGTGAGCTGTTGCTAACGGACACCAATCTGCCATCACCGTTGGACATCCAACCGCGGTAAGATTTCGTACTCCAATAGGTCCGCCAAACGAACGAGATCTCGGGCCGCCCGCGCCTCCAACAGCTGTTGCACCCAAGGCGCCAGGGCGGAGCCCTCGATCCCTGCCTCCATCGTGGCCGACATTCCATCAACGAACTCGAGGTAATCGGCCAGCCGTCCCAGCCAGGCATCGAGCGCAGACAACGGCCACGGTCCAAATCGCAACGGCGAGAGCAAGGCCGTCCCTTCTGTGCGCAGCGTCTCTTCGTATTTTCTGATGGACCCTTCGGCAGCCCGTATGAGCTCCGGCATCGGCTGCGATACCGCCGTCAGCTGCCGGAAGCGCACGACTGATTCGGCCAGAAATGCGGGGTCCAAGTCACGGTCCGTGATCGTACGCTGGTCGAGTTGCAGCTTGGTGACGATACGAGCTCGGGCATGAGCGCGTTCACTGACTTCCGTCAGCACATGTTCTATCGTCAGCGGTGCCTCGACTTCCCAGTGGTCTTGATCAAGCATGATCTGCATGAATCGTTCTCCTCTCATTCGATACCGGCGTACGAGATAGGTGCTCCGGCAATCGGAGCGTCCGCCTCCGGCGCGGAGGCAAGGTGGGAAGCCACGAGTTCAGTCTCACGGCGCCAGCGCTGGTAGGCCACCGCGTGATGCCTCGCCATTCGTTCCAGCCCTTGCACATTGTCCTGATGCAAAAGGCGAAGGGCCGCCGTGGTGAGCGGTTTTGTGGCCCACGTTGACACGCCGACCTGGGCGACCTTCTGCCGCTCCTCCGCTTGTGCGCGCTGCAGCGATTGAACGGCTTGAACAGAAAGCGGCGTTTGGCTGGTGAGCCGAACGATGTGATCAGCCCGTCGGCAGAGGCTGTCAAGCAGCGGCATCATCGTCCGAATACGGGCCACGTCCTCGTCACGATCCGGGGCAAGACCGTTGAGTGCCGGCAGACGGCTCGATTGGCCAGTGAATGACTCATACCAGCGGCGGCGCCAGAAAGCCGCATACCAGGCGACCTCTGCATCTTCGTGACCGGAGACCAGTGCAAAACTATTTAATTGATCCGCATCGATACCTGATCGATACAAACGATAGCCCGGCACTGCTACGGGCAACAGACCCTGTCCCACCACGTGTTGCATGACCGCAGCGACCGCATCGATCGGGAGTCGTTCTTTACAGGCATGGTGCGAACAAACCTGCTCAAACCCGCAGGGTGCGCATTCCAGATCCGGCTGCATCACCCAATGCCCAGGCCCGTATGGACCGGTCTCCTGAAAATCCACATGGCCGACCGACAGATCAATGACCGGAGTCCGGACACCTACGGCCAAATGCATCGGCCCTGTATCGTTGGTGAGCAATAATCGACAGTCCGCCAGGAGCGCGACGAGCTGCGCCAGCGTCGTGTGCCCGGCGGCATTCTTAATCGCGCTGCGCCCCCCTGCCTCTCGATAAGCCCGAATGACCTCGGCAATCGTGTCATGTTCCGAGGAGGATCCGATGAAGAGAATCCCACCATCCCACTGTTTGCTGAAGCGAGCGAGCGTCACGCCGAAATGCTGTGGCCGCCAGGCTTTCATGAAGTCACTTGCCCCTGCCTGAACCGCAATCCATTTGTGATCGAGCCCACCCGGACTCGATAGAAAACGTCTGGCCCAGTCTGTATTTTCACGTGGGGGCGTCACATGCAATGGCGCAAACGCGCCCGGTCTGCTTCCACCCATCGCATAAACGTCCACGAGATTGAAGCGATTGATCCGGCGGATCTGGTGAATATCGGTAAAGTACGCCATCCAGGGATTGTCGATGACCGTCCCGCCGTCCCACGCGCTCCGCGCACCTCGGATATCAGGGGCACCGACATACTCAGCCAACAGGGCGCTGGGCCGGTTGAACGTCAAGTTGACGATGCGGTCGTAGCGGCGCTGACTCAAGCCCCCGGCCCATGTCGCGACCTCTCGATACAACACAACGGTATCCTTGACACAGGCACGGCTCTCGTCGATCAACGCATGGAAATCATACGCGATGATCTCTCGCAAGCCGCTCAACATGGACGCCACGGGGGCGAACTGCCGATCGACCACAAGGTCCACCGCCGCGCCAGGCCATTCCTCCTGGAGCCGTTTCAACAGAGCACCCATCTGCACGAGATCGCCCATGCGGGTAATATTTAGGATCAACACTTGTTTCATCGCTGCATCACGCGTACACGACATATGTGCATTCACTGCGGCCTTTTTCGTACTTCAAGAAGCGTATCTCAAAAACTAAATGGGAAACACGCGCTTTCCGTTCTGCGCTTCACGAGATACACGTCAGACGAGGTCTCTCGTTTCCGCCCGATAGCTGTCCAACATCAGTATCAGCAACTCTTCTCGCGCCAGTTCCCGACCAGCGCCTTTTGCCTTGATCTGGGCCGCCACATCTTTGAGCTCCACCCGCTGGCCCGACGGAAATCGACGGAGCAGTGCCGCAAGCTCGGGCGGCGCATCGGCACGTTGTCCCAAGACACCGGCGTTACGATCGCCTCGCACCATGGCTCCTATTCGATCCGGTTGATGCATGCCGATCGCCGCCAACAGCTCACTCATGCGATGTGCGTACGTATGCTGCGCCAGCACGCGACGGCGAGCGGCGGCAGCGATTGTACGCCGTCCCGATGAGTCGGCAAGCCAAGTACGGATAAGTGACGGGACCTCGGCCACTGATCTGAACCGGACCATCTCATCGAGGGCGAACAGATCGGGGAAGAGCGACCGCTCGTCGACCAGTTGAAATGCGCCGCACGCAGCCAATTCGAACGTCCGAGGATTGATGAAGTCCGCCTCCGGGTCGAGCCCGTCACCGGCACAGGAGTGAAGATTCAGATTGACGGCCGTGGCGTTGAAGACTTTGATACAGGTCTCCGTATCGATGCGGGTGCCGCCGCGCTGAAGCAGCGAGGTAAGTCCATCCGCGCCCTCCCATTCATTCCCCCAGAGCTTGAACGACCAGTCCTTCGACAGCCATCCCGGAAGCAGCGTGCGTCGGTTGGCATACCCTGCCCCGACGAACGACACATCGGCCCCATATTCAGCCTGTTCAGCCTCGGTGAGCCCCAGGGGGCGATGTAAGGCGGGATCGGTGGCCATCGGCAGATAGTGGACCTGGCGTGCGCCCGCTCGCGTGAGCGCGTCGATACACGACGCTTGCTGGATGACGAACCAATAGTCATACCCGCCCGCCAATTGCTGCCAATAGGTCAGATGCCGGTAGTTTTCGACAAACCACATCGCAGTGAGAAATTTCTTCTTGCGCAGATGTTCGAGTACCGCGAGATTCAACGGCGCCTGTGCGAGGGCCAACACGAGATCCGGAGGATCTTCGGCGAGATTCGTCACTACGCTCAAACTCAACAGATCGGCGAACCGGCTTTGCATCGTCGCGCGATGCCGCGGCTCCCGACCGGAGGCAAACAGATCGTAACTCGCCCGATGCGGACTCTGATCCAGCCAGCTGACCCGATGGCCCAGCGACTCCAGTGCCGTGACCGTGTAGCGTGCGATCGGAAGCGACCCCCCGTAGATTGGTCCGACGACCGCGACGTGAAGTCGGCCACTCTGCTTGGCCGCAACAATCCGTCGGAGCTCCGCTTCCAAATCGCGATGGACATCCGCATGCAAACGAGCAGCCGATCCATACGTCATGAAACGGAGTGGCATCGACCGTGTGGCCAGCTGCTCAGCCATGCCCCCTGGCGCTCCCCACACCCAATCAACCCTGTTGATCCAGACTTCCATCGGCCTGGTCGAGGCGGCATCGTTGAACTCAGCAATATTGGGCACGACGACCGTCAACATCGCCCCCTCCGGCTTCAGCGCGACCAAGGCTTCGACGTGATAGAGCAAGCCGACACCAAGCACGACCGCGAGTTCGCCCGCTTTCCATTCAAGTAATTGCGCTTCAGCCCACGCTTGGGCTTCTTTACGCGGATCATATCCACTGTGAACCCATCGTCCTTCATGCGTCGCTGACGGACTCCCCTCCCGAGAAGGCACGACGGTCAGCAGACCACCCCTGTTCTCCTGCGTGGTCTGAACAAGCGCTGGGTACCGCTCGCGAAGGCCTTCCAGATTCTGCGCCAGATAGCTCATAACAGGGCCGGCTCCAGTTCATGCCAGAGCGCTTCCCGTTCACGCGGTGGAATGGCAGCTTGGCCGACCGGCGAATAATAGGCACCCCATGTATCGCAATGGCTCGTCCATACACTCCAACCGGCCGGTGCACGATACCCCTGCTCACACATCGCGGCAATGGTTTCGTCGACCGGCCAGGTGTCCTCCCTCAGCTCTTCGGCTTGCCACACGACATGATGAAAACCGTACGGTCCGGTTTCATGGACCCGCGCCCGCGCAAAATACCACCCGATCACCGGCCTGCCGAGCGCTGCGGCGAGATGCAGAGGACCGGTGTCTGAGCCGACGACTCGATGGCAGCGAGCGAGAATGGCAGCAAGCTGCGACAGCGATGTGCGCCCTGTCGTGTCCCAAATCCGACCCAGCGCCGATGGAGGCAGCGGCGCTTGAATCTCTGCGGCTCGTTCAGACTCTGTTCCGACAAGCACGACACGCCCCTGCGGTGAAGACACAAGAAATGAGCTTATCCACCGGCGCCAGACCTCCGTGGGCACACACCGCTCGGTCTCCCCTGCGCCCACAATGAGTGCGACCCAGGGAGCACCTTGTTTGCCGATCGGTTCCAAATCGTCAGGCAATCGGACAACCGGAGGATCGAGCGTGACGACACACCCCGACGGAGAGACTCCACAGAGCCCGCAGAAGGCATCAGCCAAGTGCACACGTTGCCCCAGTCGCCGCTGCGCCACATCGCGCACGTAGGCGGCCCACGATGTCAACGCCTCGCCGAGCGGCCCATGCAGCAATGGCCCTTTCACCTCTCGAGCCAATAATGAGCCGGCCACCAGCGCCCGACGATGTTGATTGAGAACATAGGCACAGTCGTACCGGTCCGGGGCCAATCCCATCAGCGTTGTCTCGATCTCCATGAGATGCTCCGCTCGCAAGTCCTGCTGGGCGGCCATCGCCCGGCGCTGCCAGGCCGCTCCATCCCACTCAAGGACTTTCTCAATGCCCGGCAGTAGCCGTCCCACCTCAGCAAGATGAGACGGACAGAGCAGATCCAATTGCGTCTGGGGATGACGGACGCGGAGCTGCGTGATCGCCTGCAGCGATTGCAACAGATCTCCCAATCGGGCCAGTTGTATGACGAGTGCGCGTGACATTCCTTTTTACCTTCTATTCGCCCTAAGCCAGTGGAGAACGCTTCGGGTTCAGCACACACGGCACACTGAGTCCATTCAAGAGTGCGCGGCTTCCATTGTGGAAACGGCTCGTTTTCTTGCGATGGCTTGACCAAGTTCGTTCAAACCATCGAACGTCGGTGCAAGTGCACGAAGCGTTTCGTATTCCAGACTTGCCGCATCAATGTACTCTCCTCGAACCAATGCACCGGCCAGCGCAAAACGGATCGCCAAGTCGGCCGGATTGCGCACCAAATACTTGGACAAATGACGGCTCAGCTCATCCCAGCGGTTTTGTGCCGTACCGGCGCGTAAGAGCCAATGGATGGCTTCGGCATCGTCCGGATACTCCTCCAGCACTTGTAGAAACCGTTCCCAAGCGCCCTGCGTATAGGCACGGCCCATCGCAGCCATTCCCATTCCCATGAGACATTTTTTACGATTGGCCCCGCCACGCAATGCTGAATCGAATGAGGTCTCGGCTGTCTCGTACTGTTCTCGCTGCATGTAGAGAATGGCTTTGAGCAGCAACCCCTCTGCATGCGACGGATAGCATTTCAGCAGAGCTTCAAGCCGCGAGGAGGCGGTCGTGACTTCCCCTTTGCCCAGGGCTTCTCGAATAACAGCGAGCTGTTCTGCCGCAGGATCGTCCAACGTCATTACCCGCTGCGTAAATGCAGACGCGAGCGCCGGCTGCTTGATGGCTTCAGCTACAGAGGCAGCCCATTTCAGAACTGAACGGTCGGCTGGCCACTCAATGCATCGCTCCAATTTCTTCAGGACCGTGGCATTATCCCGCAGACCTGCGGCCTGTTGTGTTTCCGCTACGAGTAGCCACCGACGGCGCTCCTCAGCGTCTTCGAGCGGGCGCCATTGCGCCGAATTCGCAGTGAGATATTCCATACGGAATCCATCCTGAAATGCCACCAAGTCTTCATCCGTCAACCACCAACAGGCACCCCAACGAGCTGTGAAGAGACGATGATTCTCCACATCATGATCCTTTCGCCCTGGCGTCTGACTCTCGAGATGATAGAGAACGCTGCTCGGTTGATAGATCACCCGCCACCCCTGCTGCTTAATCTTTAGACATACATCTACATCCTCAAATCCATTGCGGTAACGTTCGTCGAACCCACCGACCGCTGAAAACAGGCCCCGCCGCACCAGCATACAGGCGGCGGTCACGGACTGGAATTCACGGCGCTGATTGACGATGGGGGCATCGGCAGCCATTTTCCGATGGTGATGGTAGGGAGTAAGCCACTCTCGAGCAAATACGACGCCCGCATGCTGAACCGTTCCATCGGCATAGAGCAACTTACTACCCACCACGCCAACGTCCTGGTGTGCTTCGACCTCTTGCACAAGTGCATTCAGCCAACCCGTGATGGGAATTGTGTCGTTATTTAGAAAAACCAGATACTCCCCACGCGCGACTTGCGCCCCCTGATTGCAGGCCTTCGCAAATCCGGCATTTTCCTGATTGCGGATGACCCGCACGTCTCCGCCCAAACTGCCAAGAAACTCTTGCGTTCCATCGGAGGAGCCGTTATCAACAATGATCACTTCATACTCGATGCCATGCGTCACATCCGCAAGCGCCAGGAGACATTGTTTGGTCAACTCGACCTTGTTCATGACCGGGATGACTATCGAGCAAGTGAACGATTGCGCCCTCCCCCTCTGTCGCAGAACCGGCTCAGCATCCTCACGGTTTTTCTCCTCGTGAACAGGCCCCAGCCACACTGATGCATATCGCGCAATCCACGCATCGATGGATCTCTTCTCGAACACCCACTTGCGCAATGCCTCTCCCTCTCGTTCCGCTGCATCCAAATCGAAAATGCGTTCCCGAATGGCATTGACCCACGCCTTGGCTTGATTGGGTACTCGTTTCACAGGGGCCTCGCGATGAGGCGCAATATCCGTTGCCACGACGGGATATCCCAGTGCGCCATAGTGCAATAATCGGATATCGCTCTTTGCTTCGTTGAAGCGGTTGAGTGACAACGGCGCTAACGCCAGGTCGAGATTCAACGCCGCCAGTTGGTCCGGATAGTTCTGAATCGGCACCATGGAGAAGCTTTCAACCAGCCGTCCGGACTCGCGGGCAAACACCGGAGTTCCTCCAAGAAAAACCCACTCCACCTCATCGCCGAGCTCGTCCATCACTTGACGCAGCAGCTCCAAATCCGTAACGTGGTTACTGTGTTGTCCTGCCCAGCCGACCCTTGGGCGATTCCCCGCACGCCTGAGCGGACATAACTGCCCCCATCGCTCTGGTGCCACGCAATTCGGCAACACTACGGATCGAATCCCTTTTTTCGATAACTCCTCGGCGAGCGGTTCGGTCGACACAGTGACCTGATCGGCTCTGTTCAGCTGCCGAAAAAGCACCGCAAGCTGCAAATCTGTAAAGAACCACTTGTTCGGATTATCCGCCGGAATGTCCCAGAGCAAGTCATCGAGATCGTGGACAATACGGGTGCCACTTTTCTGCGCTCGCTCAAGAACTCCATCCGGCACCCATGGCGTCCGCTGGATCAGCCACACGTGTTCCGGCCCTGCTTGGACCGATTCGTCTTTCGGCGAGATGAGCGCCCCCTTCCATCCATACCGACTTTGCCCGCAAGAGTACGGAATTACCAGTCGAGCATCCCCAGAGTTGGCATCACCTATAAAAACAGAGAGGCTTACCCGCTCTTCGGATTGGCGTCCGTCCACGGTCCGTGCCTCGGCGAGTTTATCCGCTGCCCTTTCTTCGGCCAAAGGAACGACGCATGAACCTCCTCGTTGCGTGATCACCGGATCCGGAGACTTGGTATATGCTTTCGCCTCCTCTTGCGCACCGCTCAACGCCCTCAGATAAGAAGCGGGGTTGAAAGCCAGAGGACGGCTCTTGACGTTGCTGATGTAACAGCTGATGAAATCCCGCTGGCTCCACAACTCACCGACCGCGGAGGAGATCATGCGCCGATAGTGTTCCACCAGTGTTGCCTTCTTGGCTTGGTCCTGCTCAGCTCCGGCCATATCCAAGAACCACCCTTCCTGGTTCAGGCCTCGGCCGCGTGCGAGTCGATCCGCACGGATCAGTTCTCCTGCTAGCATGGCGGCTCCCTGTGGGCTCAAAACCAGGTCGCGCCCAATCTGGGCATCATAGTCATATGGAGGGGACACCCAGGCTGTTGGGACCAATGACGAGAGTCGTGCAAAGTCCTTGCTTTGACAGGCAGCCTCCACCTCTTCCATGAAGGACAGCAGAAAGTACTTCCTGGCAATCAACTTCAATTGTCCGAGGCGTTTCTCGCGCGTATGGGATTGATAGCACCCATACGTGTGCCTTACGGCCTGTCCGAACATAAGTTTGAATTCAATCGGAATGTCATGAGGGAGCAGCCCTGCATCCCGAACCTGCAGCAGGCACTCGACATGCGCGATATGGAGATCGTCACTGAACGGGAGATCAGGATGATACGGACGATCGTTGCCCTGCATGACCTGACGGCCAACCTCCTTGTCGGCATGGTCGTTCGAATGGGAGAACCCATTGCTCTGTCTTGAGATCACGTTTAGAGACAGCGGTTCCCGCACAAAGACATACCGCTTCAAGAGACAACTGACAGCGAGCGATAAATATATGTCCGGATTCATTGATCGAATCATCGGCCCAGGCCTATGCGCCAATTCCCGCAGAAGCGCCGTATGGATCAATCCGTGGTACACATTCGGCAGTCCACCTATGTAATGCGTCCGCCCCGACGCGACATGTCGGAGACCGGTCCGGGCCTCCCGCACCTCGACATTCCCGCCAAGATGAAGCATAAGGCGACCCGCAACGGATGGATCCTGCAGGTCATGCGTGTGATAATAATCAGTATTCCACGCCAGACATTGCACCTCCGTGAAAATACCAAGCAGTTCATTCGCGTACCTCAATGTACCCGGCATAAGCACATCGTCGCATCCCAACACGATCAGGTACGCGTCTTCCTGCATGAGCGAGCGCAAGGCAAAATCCCAATGCGACGTCATGCTCAGCCGCCGCTCGGGCCGCATATACTCGATCCGCCGGTCATGAGCCTGCCACGCCCGCACAAGGTCGGCGGTCGTATCCTCGCTCCGATTGTCGCTGACGACGATTCGGACATCCTCCTGGTCTTGCGCACAGCACGTGGCCAGCGTATCGTCCAGGGTCCGAGCGCCGTTGAGTGTGGGAATGAGAACGATGAATCGGGCCATACCGCCTCCTCCAATCACGTCGACATGATGCGCATCGAATAGTCATTCGGCGTTACCGCCGTTAGCAGTGCGTTCTGAGTTCGCGTTTCGCTCTCACATTCTTGGTGCGCCGGAGATAGGCATGTACCGACGGTTTGGCACTCTTGCACCTCCCCAAGATCGCCGCCACAACACTCCTTTGCGAATCCTCGACACAGGCTTGACACGCGCCTGACTTCGGCATGGTCTGTTACTGGTACGCGCTTGCCGCTCGCGAACACATCACCTGTAAGGCTCACCATACCTCCCCAGGGGACAGACCCTGACTGCCGCAACTCTTCCAGCTGCGTTTTGACGCGTATCGTATCCATGGGGCGCCAAAAGCCGTGATGGACGGCTGTCATCATGAACCTCTCGTTCAAGAGCGGAATTCAAACTGCGTGCCACTGAAGGAAACGTTTTCCCCCAGCAGAATCAGGCTTTCGAGAACTATGAATACGATGGTCGGCAGATATTGCCGATCAGGACGGAAGAAACATCCTAAAAGGGAGGGTCCGCTTCAGAGTCGTTCCCCCTGCACGACTTCGTAGACCAACCGAATCCACTACGGCATTCTCAGTTGGAGGGCTATCGCCGTAATCAGATTCGGCGAACTTCGCCCAGCAGCCGCATAAGGACATTCTGGATTGAGGGATTTGATGGATCCAGAAAGCTCTCCTGTACCCCTATCTCAAATTAGGTCTACACCCTGCTCGTATTCTACCGACAACCAGCTTGATGTATCTCTTCACCCACACGCTTAAGATACCCATCAGGGGCCACCGTAATCAGCAGTTTATGGTGAATGCTGGTATCAATTGTAAACTCGGGATGTGTTTTGAGGTACTCCCAGACTGCAGTCTTAGGATTGTTACCAGGCCCCCAGGGACGATCAGCAGACAAAGCTGCAGGCATGTCTTCGACAATGGTATCAAACACGACACAATAGCTCCCTGGCGTTACCAACGGTGCATAGGCCTTCAATTCGGCAAGCACATGGTCATGGGTATGATTAGAATCTAAACTGACCAATATGGATGCATAGCTTTTTGCGATGCTGTGCACTTGCTCTATAGTGTTCTTCTCAACACTGGATCCTTCAATCATGTGAATCCAGTTGCTCATGGGGTGTTGCTCGATGGCCTGCCGGTTGTGAGCCCTAATATCGATATCCAACCCGAGCACCTTGCGGCGGGTTTGCTTGGGATGGCAGGGAGCCCCGGATTCCACAGCGTCGCACATATCGAGCATCGCAAGAAGCGAGGCGTAATAGATAAGCGACCCTCCGTGCGCAATACCCGATTCAATGATGAGATCTGGCCTTACTTTCCAGATGAGCTCTTGCATAGCCCATGCATCATTGGGAAACTGTATCGCAGGACGGCCCATCCATTGAAAGTTATAGGACCACTTGTGGCGTGCCACATCGCGCGTCCACGTTCGCGAGAGCGCCTGAAGGTCATGATCCTCTGCCTGCCCTCGGATATTATCTTGGACTTCTTGGAAAAACTTACGAATCGGTTCCATACGTCCTCTCTCCCTTTGTAACTTCTCCCGCTAAGGGCAAGTCACACCAGCACATCAGATCATGCAGGGGGACCGCTCGATCAGCAGCTTGAAGCAATAGCGCCCCTCCGCACTCGCAGCCCCTTCAGGTCCCATCTCCCAGAAGATGTCGCCCTCTCTCACACGCTTCACCAGCGGATGGCGCCGCCAGCCGCCAAAACCGATTTGTTTGTTCATCATGATCGAAGCCGCATTGTCCGCCAACACATAGGCATACACTCGTTGCACTGCGGCTTCACGGAACAGCCATTGCACCAGTGTTTGTCCAGCCCACACAAATAGTTTGGGATGGCCAACGCGTTCCCCGCGCAACGCATTGTCGAGCAACACCTCTGAGGATGTGAGATTTTTAAAGCCGTAGTGCCCCACCACCTGATCATTCACGCAAATTAAGAAGAGCATCTGCCCCTGCATCTTCAAGAGTACATTCCGCATCCAGCTCCGCGTACGCTCCGGCGTGGCCACAAACTGGCTCAAGAACTTCTCCATACTCCGATTCCGCCAATCAGTGAGCCTCTGTACGATCTCGTAATCGTCAAGCTGCGCAACTGTCACCGGACGTAATACCCCCTCCCGAGTCCCCCCCTCACCGTAGATCTCAAGCGAGAACGGCCGAGTTCCTGCCACAACCTCATTAAGCAGTACCTGAATGGAGTTCACCACGGCATCTCCCTGCCACTAGCCTCATGGAGAGGCTTGCAGCTAGTCTTCAAGATCCTGCCAGGCAAGCACAGTCTCTGCCTCAAGATCTCGTTTGAGCCTTCGCCCAAGAAGAGATGGCAGTAACATCGGTGCCAACCCTGTGCCTGGTCGCTTAGCATCGAGATCATCCATCGTCAGTACATGCCCCGCTTTCAACGGCAATTTACTGATAAGACTGCGCCGCATCTTCGGAATTTGGGCTGCCTCTTCAGAACTCACCACACGTTCGATTCCACCCAGCGCCTCATGTACACCGTGGCATGCACGGACCATGGCGTGCATTTCTCTTGGCTCTGTCGCCATTTGATTGTCCATCCCGATTCGAGAGCGATCAAGCGTGAAGTGCTTCTCTACTAGACAGGCACCTAACGCGACCGCTGCCGCAGGAATCTCACTCCCTATACTGTGGTCCGAATATCCAATCGGATATTGAGGGAATTCACTCCTCAGTCCCACGATATTCCGCAATTGAATCATGGTTGGCGTAGCCGGATAGACAGATGTGCAATGAAGAATAATTAACTGGTCGTTCCCTGCCGCCTCAATCGTATGCACCGCTTCTCTAATCTCTTCAATCGTGCCCATACCGGTGGACAACACAAGCGGCACTCCCAACCTGCCTAACCGGGACAAATACGGAAGATTATTCAGTTCCATCGAGGCAATCTTTACAAAGGGAACACCACACTCAACCACCAGAAACTCCGCCTCTTCCACCGAATACGGAGTCGAAGCGAAATCGATATGTCTCGATGCGGCATACTGCGACAGAACTTTGAGCTGCGCGTTGCCCAAAGCCAACTTGGAAACTAAGCGCTTCGCAATCGTGTTGGTTACATAATAACTCTTGCCATAAAGCGTGTCCGCACTCCAGGACTGAAATTTCACACAGTCACATCCAGCGATTTGAGCCTGGTCAATCATGGCACGAGCTACATCCATGTCACCAAAGTGGCTGGTATTCAACTCGGCCACAATATAGGGCGTTACGTAATCTCCGACACGCCGCCCACTTCGCAGAGCTTTTATCGCCATGGCTCTTTCTACTGCTCAATAGGGTCCACAATCATCTCAGCAAAAAAGAGCTCGCGCGAAAGATAGGGTTCTTGGTCTTCCAAGGGCCGACGTACGAGTCGCCGATCCTGTACGCTGCGAGCCTGCCCCAATTCGATATAGCCTTGATCCACACGCCCCATCACTTCGCACAGAACAGGCCCCTCACACGCCAGCATCGCTGTGAGACCCGCAGCCATCTGAGCGGGACGTTCAATGCGGCTATACTGCAATCCAAAGCAATCCGCCACGCGTGCGAAGTTCAAGCAACTGACCCCATTGTCAGGATCGGTGCCAATGGTGCGGTGGCGAAACAACTCCCGCTGACGTCGGCGAATGATGGAATAGCCATTGTTGTTAATAACAATGATCTTGATGGGCAACCTTTGGTAGCGGATGCTTTCCAGTTCTTGAAGATTCATCATGATGGAGCCGTCCCCTACCACGACCACGACCGGCTGTGCTTTCGCATGCTGAGCACCGATTGCCGCAGGCAGCGCAAATCCCATCGCCCCCTGTGAAGTGGGATGTATGCACTGCATTCCATCCGCAAAGCGGATATTCGTGGGGAGGATGACCTCCGCCAGGCCAGAATCCGTCACTAACGTAGAGGGATTCGGAAGAATCTCACTCAGACAGTCCGCTAATTCATACAAGTCCACCGCATGGTCGCAGGAAAATTCTGGCTCGACCGGGCGAAACAGTTGCTTCCAGTGTTGGCATTTCCTGACCCAAGAAGCAGCCACAGGGTGAACCTTCTCCTGATTCAGCCGAGCCAGAAAGAGACCAAGGTCGCTATGGATCATCTGATCAATACGGATCGACTTTTTGCTATGTTCCACACGATCGATATCCACTACGGTGACACGTGCAGCCCTGGCAAACTTGCTAAAGTCGGGTCCTGTCGTCAGTGAGGTTAATCGAGAGCCAAGCACAAGAACGAAATCGGCGTTTTGAACTGTGAAGTTGCCCGCACGTGAACAGCCCATGGCCCCGACTGACCCTATGGAGAGCGGATGAGTCGTGCCATAGCTATCTGGGGCCGCCGCCGTGTAGGTCACAGGAATGTTCCACCGCTCGACGAACTCCTTCAGCTGTACCAGCGCTCGTGCGGCTCGCACACCACTACCGATAAGAACCACTGGCCGTTGGGCACTACACAACGCGGCCACCACCTTTTGGATGTCCTCTTCCTTCGGCAACGGGCGAGCCTCGGAGCCTTGCGGTACGACCACAGCACGCCCTGATGTCATCTGCGCACTTTGCAGATCAAGCGGAATATCCAGCCACACGGGCCCCTTGCGTCCTGTCTGGGCGTACCACAAGGCGTGCTCCATGACTTCTTCGATGTCCTCAGGAGCGGTCAGCATCTTCGCATACTTAGTCATTGGAGACACCAGGCTGACAATATCAGCTTCCTGCTGGCCATAGGTTCGCAAAGGTATCCCTGTAAATCGGCTGGTCTCACGCAAGACATGTTGCCCGGAGATGAAGATGCATGGCACCGCATCTTGCCATGCCGATAGAACCCCCGTCAGAGTGTTCGTGGCGGCACAGCCGGTCGAGACCAGGCAAGCGCCTATGCCCCCTGTCTGTTCTGCATACCCAATTGTGGCAAATGCGCAGGCTTGCTCATGATGAAGGGACACGGCGGTTAGATCCGCATGCTTTGCCACTGCATCATTTAAGAACAACGCACCCCGCCCAGTGACTTGAAAGACGTGCCGCACACGAGCACGAGCCAGCCTCTGCATCATGTAGTCTGCCACCCTCATGACCTTCGCTCCAACTATGGCTTGGGTTTGTACTGGCTCAGAATTGCTGGTACAGCGACAACAAACTCGGCACTGCATGCTGGTTCACCATCCACCCGACTCTCTGCACAGCCTGTCGCGATGCCCCGCTTAAACGACTGCAGCACGGCATCGATGTGCAACACATCGCCGGGAACGATCTTGCGCTTGAATTTCACATTATTCATCGACACAAAGTTCGTCTTCATCCCGGCATACTCCTCCTGGCAGAGAAAAGTAAGAATGAAGGTCTGCACCAAGCTCTCAATTTGCACAAATCCTGGCACATTGGGCTCATCATCAAAATGTCCAGGGAAAAACCACTCGTTGTACGTATAGCACTTCACTCCGGTCGCCCGTACGCCAGGGACTAAATCAACAACCTTGTCAAGAAACAAGACTGGGTAGCGATTACGCTGACACGCTAGGATCTGCTTGATATCGAGCGCCATTGCAGGAGTCGGATTGGCCACGGCTAACCCTCCATTCTGATGTTGTACTTAGCCAGAATGGTTTGGCCGACCGTATAACTTGAAAAGTCGATAATGTCGTCAATGTGCAACTCTATCCCAAAGGCGGTTTCCAAAGCGGCTATTAACGCCATATGCCCTACGCTGTCCCACGTCGACACAGCTTGATACTTCAAGTTTGACAACTCCGCCTCTTCCACCATGAGAGTGCTTTGAAAAGCCGCCGCGTATTTATCACGATTTGTCATATGGTTCCCTTTCTGCGTGATAACCCTCTCCTATCAGATGCTGCCAAACGCCACCACCGACATTCGCATAGCGATCTCAAGCCCCACGTACGTGCATCCCTCTTCGTTCGGTGGATGAGGGATGATGTTAGCAACATGCGGCTAGCAATCGGCGACTATCCTCGACAAACTCTCGATCAGATTGTAGCCATCCCATACCACACCAATATCAAGGGCCTTGCCAACCGGCACCACACGATCGATACCGGTCCAACCAGTATCCACGACGAGCGAAATGATCTCCTCGGGGTCAACACCAAAACATGTTACCGTCTGATACCGTTCACCGACGATAGTTTTCAAAGATTCCACACTCTTGATGACGGCCTCAAAGAAGAATCCATATTGTCCCTTATGGTGTTCGATTCCCGACGATAGTTCCTTTAGCCTCACGCGACAAATCAGATTCCGATGACGAGTAACAGACACGCACGAGTCCAGTAAAATGGAGACGCGGCAAAGATGGGCATATTTATCTAAGCCCTGCATCACAGGAAATAGCGGCTTTGATAGCAGTACGTGTTCGACTGCTCCCCAAAACCTCAGCATCGCCTTATCCACTTCAGCTTCCTCTCCTCGCCACAGCACCAAATGCGGAGATGAACAGGCGTTCTGATCCAGCACAAACACATCGTTGTAAAATCCTGCTGCGAGTGACTCCACCGTCTCTTTCTCTGCAGCCAGGACAGCACTCGCGTCCATTACACACAGTGAATACCGATCGGCAAACACAACGTCCACGCACCGTGGAGACACTGGCATGGCTCGCAAGTGTGTGATCGTAGCGTCCCCCCCCCACAGGACACGAGCATGGCAGGATTCCGACAAGGCCGCAGTAACCGCATCATCATGAGGGTATAGGATGACGCGTGTCATAGACGCCACTCGTTCATGACCAGGCTGCTTGGCAATTCGATCCATTTCGGCGCAAATGATATCGATTTGCGGATATCTTACGCCTGAAACTCGCACAATATTGGCATTCCCAGCGAGAAGGCCGATGCCCAGAGAAAATGCAAAATTGACTGGTACGTTACCAGGGGCAATATGAAACGCAATGCCACGGCCGATTCTTCGCCCTTGGCCATTCCAGCCTTTTACCAGACGCTGAAGATTCGCTTTCCGACACCAATACGCAAATCCCGCTAGATCTGGATAGGTCCGGATAGCAGGATTAGCCAACAACCGCTGGGAGAGTTCCGCCAAGAATTCTATGGCCTCATGTGAGTACGACCGCAGGGGCTGGCCCACGATCTTACTTAACCGTCCTCCAACGAGGATCTCTACTGGCAGATCAGGTACGCGCTTCATAGGTATCACTACAGCCACGAACTTCAGCTTCTGGAACGCGCCCGATGACTCGAAAGTACTTCCCTAGTCGCCCACATGCACAGTCATCCTCGCCGAGGAGAACACCTATATCCTCCGTGAGCAATGCATGCCCCGGATAACTGAGTGGGACAATAGAAAGAACCTCTATGATTCCCTCTTGGCCAATCTCGGCGACGTCAAACGTGTACGGATCGCGAATAATGACGTCCGCATAGACCGGAGCATGCAACCAGCCTTCCTCACACTCCATGAAAAGCGCTCCAGTTTGCTCCACCATCCCATAGTAATTGACGACCTTCATGTTCCCCACACAAGACTGTAAGGCCATCCGGAATGTCTTGTTGTCCACCGCCTGATCTTGCAACTTTTTCCACCCCCCGCCATGCAGAATGGTGCCGGAGTAAATCGGCAAGATCTTGCCTAAGTGCTGGAGTGGCAACACCCAGTACGACCACATGATAAACGTAAACCCGAAGATAAAGATCGGCGTGCCTCGATGCCGGTCGAGAAAAGCTTCGACAGCCGGCAAATCAAGTTTCATTGAAGTATTCAGCGCATATGTCACATCCTGCCCATACAGTGAAAACCCCAGTATGGCTGCCCCTCTAGCTGAGAAGGCGGATCGATCCTTCACCATGCCGGGAGAGTCCACCACAAGCATGGGAAGCCGGTGCTTCCCCAAAAGCCGGCCCATCAATTTTGACAACACCCTGGTCTGAAGGGATGCCGTAGCCCGATCCAGATAGATCTTCGCCACCTGCTGGCCGGTCGTCCCAGAGGAGGTCATGGTCTTAAAGACTTCCGACCGATTGATGCTCAGCAGATCAAACTCTTTGAACAATCTGACAGGGAGGTACGGGACCTGATCCAGTGTGCGAACGGCCTCGCTGTCAATCCCTTGTACTCTCACGATCCGCCGATACGCTTCACACTTGGCAGCATGCCATCGAGTCAGTTCGCTAAGCGCACTAGCTAATTGTGCCGACTTCTTACTCGCCTCAGTCCCATAAGGCTCCAACTCGAGCCAACGGGAGAAGTCTGGAGGGCTCATCCCAAGCATATTCCGTTCTGAGGTCTCAATTTCGCATATTGCACTTTACCGGCGTCATTGCGGGGCAAGACGTCCACCTCGTAAATGACAACCCCCTTTAATCCTACTTTCAGATGTTGCACAACCAACGTCTTAACCCGCTGAGCCTGCCCCGTAGCCCCGTGCGGCATGTAGACTTCCAATAGGTCATCGCACCCTACACACGCCGCCACATGGCCTTCCTCGTAGAGAAATGATTCTACATCGGCGAGGTTCACGCGATGTCCAAACAACTTAATAAACCGCTTCAAGCGTCCGACGATGAAATAATCACCGTCCTCATCCCGCCGGGCCATATCGCCTGTCCGCAAGACCCCGTGACGCTCATCTCCCTTGGCAAGATCTTCATACCCTTTGGCATAGCCCATCGACACATTTGCCCCCTGGTACACAAGTTCCCCGGTCACACCAGCTTCAGTGATCACATGCCCATCCTGATCCTCAAGCCAGAACCTACCACCGGGAATCGCAACGCCAATGCTGCCTGCTTTGGCCACGGCTTTCGTTGAGGGCAAATAGGACATTCGGGCCGTTGCTTCCACTTGTCCATACATTGTGAAATACCGCATGCTGCGGCTGGCACAATGAGTCGCATACTTTCTGGTCATTGCCGGCTCCATGCGCCCACCTGCCTGCGTCAGGGTTCTCAAGCGGGGAAGATCCATCGATGTAAAGCGCAACCGCTCGAGTATCTCATAATGGTAGGGCACCCCCCCCAAGCTGGTCGCTCCCACCTCGCGGACAAACTGCCAAAAGGACCGATCGAAGAATGTGGCCTTCGTCACAGCGATAGTGGCACCCATCACCACATGACTATGGAGAATGGAGAGGCCATACGTGTAGCTGGGCGGCAGCGTCGTGATGGGGATCTCCTCGCCATTCAATTCCAGATACTGGGCAATGGATTCCGCGTTATTCCAGACATTCTCGTGCGACAGCCGGACAAACTGAGGACTTCCGGTGCTGCCGGATGTGCCGAGGAGCAAAGCAAGAGACTCGTGAATCTCATACGGCGGGAAATCTAGATGAAGCAAACAATAGCCATCATAGGCGATCAGGCATACCGCCTCAGCAAACTCCGCTCTTCTAGATTCTGGCAACCATACATATCCAGGGCGATAGGAAGCCGTAAGGCTCTGCAACTGCCCGGACAACATGCCAACGCTGATCATTAAGGGAATCGCGTTTGCGGTCAGGAGACCCAGATATCCTGCAAGACCTGCCAGGTCGTTGTCGACCATACATAACACCACACGCCGTTGCGCGAGTGTAAAGGCGGACGTCTCAGCTAATTCCGCCACCTTGCCATACAACAGACACCGGCCTTCACTATCCCGGAATAGCACCCTGGAGTGATGCACGGATAAATAGTGCGACAGCTTGGCTTGCGAGCTGCTCATGGTCCGTTCCAGTCATCGCGTGGGTGTACCGCACCTAATTTCTCGGACGCTGGATTGAGCATATTCACGCGGCTTGTGTGTCCAAAATAATTGAGGAGCGAGGGATGGGCACGATGGCACTGCTTCGGTCTGGCCACCCATCGATCTGCACCCTCCGGATCACGTCTGTCACGCGATTGATATCCTCATCGCTCATGTCATGATAGCTTGGTAAGTTTATGGCGCGCTCCGGCAGTGACCATGCGATGGCATTTGTCTCCACGGATGCAAACATCGGCAAACTGGACAGCGGCCAAAAGAAGACCCGCGCATCCGTATTTTCTGCAGCAAAGGCACGTTGTAGTGTGTCCCTGGTGATATGAGAGTCAGGGTCGAAGACCACAGTAGGCATCCAGGCGCCATGGACTGTCCCTTCGGGTTCCGGATTCATGCGGAGCCCTGGCACATCTCCCAGCCGCTCACGATACGCTGCCAGAATTGTGCGTTTGCGACCGATGAGCTCGTCGATACGTTCCATCTGCGCACAGCCAATCGCCGCCTGCACGTTAGACATCTTAAATTTGAATCCCACCATCTCCGGCCAGAACTGTTTGGCTTGCCCGCGCACCCGGCCATGGTTGCTCAGCGTCAGGACGCGCTCGAACAGTCTGTCGTCATCGGTAACGAATATGCCACCTTCGCCGGTTGTAATCGTCTTGGTGCCGTGAAAAGAGAACGCCCCAAACTTCCCCATCGCTCCAGCCCGTTTGCCGTGATACACCGAGCCCACTGCCTCAGCGGCGTCTTCTATCACGGGAATTCCATACTTCTCGCCAAGCGCCAGCAGGCGATTCATGTCGCACAGATTCCCATACAGGTGTACAGCAACAATCGCCTTGGTACGCGGGGTGATCGCAGCTTCCGCCCGTTCCGGATCGATACACCAGGACTCCGGCATGATATCGACAAATACTGGTCTCGCCCCCAGATTCACGATGGGGGACGCCGTCGCGATCCAATTGGTATCTGCCATGATGACTTCATCACCCGGACCGATGCCGAGTGCTGTCAGCCCCATGTGCAACGCACCCGTACAACTGGACGTGGCAATGGCATGCCGAACGCCCAGATGCTGCTTAAAGAGATCTTCGAACTGCTCGATATATGCGTAACATTGATCACCCCAGCCATTCGCCACGGCGTCTGCGGCATAACGCACCTCACGTTCAGTAATGGACGGCTTAGTGTAAAGAATGCGAGGCTTCGTGGAGATCTCAAGTCTGGAATTGCGGCGACTAACTCCTGCTCCCACTTCTCGAGGGAGCAAAGCTGCTTCATCATCTCGTCTCTTAGGTTCTGACGTAGGGTCTGGGTCTGTTACGGCCGGCACTCGCTTAATCGAATTAGCCGTGGATGGTTTGATGTAACGAACACGTGCCGTCATGCGACCACCTCCTTGTGACCAACTGTCATAAACCTCCCGTCACTCGCTAACGTAATGACGCTGCTCCAGCGCCGCGCCTTACTCATTTCCCAGCATGATCTGGGTCTCTAGAGACCAGCATTCCCTTGACGGACTCTTCTCAACGAGAGACATCCGGCCACAGATTCTGTGTATGCCGGTGAAGTGATTGCCTTTTGCGGCAGTTCAATATCCCACCATACCCCTATTCGGCTCGTGCTCGAAGGAAAACGCCCAATACATCGTTCCTGCCTTGGTGCGAAACCCAGCATAACACTCAGACTTGCAACGGCTCCCCCATCATGGCTAAACACGAACCCACAATCTCATTTGCTACTCAGCGGGACTTCTCCGTCGGCATTACCACACCTTCCAGGGAGCGGAACCTGACTGCCACAACTCTTCCAATTGCGTTTTATCTCGAATAGTATCCATTGGGCGCCAAAACCCACGATGCTCAAATGCCATCAATTCGTCCATAGCCGCAAGCCGATCTAGCGGTCCCCCCTCCCACGATGTCCGGTCACCATCGATCAGGTCGATGACTTTGGGGGAAAGTACAAAGAAACCGCCATTGATAAGTCCTCCGTCCCCTGGCGGTTTTTCTTTAAATCCCGTCACCTTCCGCTTATCCAAGACGAGTGCACCGTACCGACCCGGCGGCACGACCGCACACACTGTCGCGAGCTTTCCATGCGATCGATGAAAGGCAATTTCAGCGCTAAGATCGAGATCCGCGACGCCATCCCCATACGTGCAGCAGAATGTTTCCTCCCGTTTCAGATACTCTGTCACGCGTTTGAGACGCCCACCAGTTAAAGTATGTTCTCCGGTATCCACCAACGTCACGCGCCACGGTTCGGCATGATTCTGATGAACCTCAACTTTGTCCTGCACGATATCGATGGTGATATCTGATCGATACATCGAATAGTTGACAAAATAGTCCTTCACCATCGAGCCTTTGTAACCGAGACAGATGATGAAATCGTTGATTCCGTGCGCAGAATAGATCTTCATGATGTGCCAGATGATCGGTCTCCCTCCAATCTCGACCATCGGCTTGGGCCTCCCCACCGTTTCTTCGCTGAGTCGTGATCCTAATCCTCCCGCTAGAATGACAGCTTTCATAGCCACCCTCTCTTCCCCCAAAGAACAGGATTCAAGCTTCATGCCACCGAAGGCAGTGAGTTTTCCTGTGCAGAACCAATCGTCTGAGAGCTATGGAAGGAATGCTCGGCAGATTGTGCCGAGCGGGATGGAAGAATTATCCAAGAGAGAGAGAGGAAATGCATCAGAGGAGGTCTGGCCCTCTGGATTTTTGAACCGTCCATTGCTCTATGGCCTGCCGGACTGATCCGCCCCAGCCGCGATATTCAATGTACTCAAGGTGATTGAAGTGAAACTCGATACCGATGAGGTCCCCACCCTGCCGCGTGTCACTATTCTTCACGATACCGGTTAGGTTGGTGATATGCCCCAAGCCTGGCAATTCGAACTCCATGTGCACAGTCGTGCCTGGTCGAAGCCAGGTCGGTGTTCGAACCACGAGCACACTGCATCCTCCCTCACTGAGATCTTTCAATAGACCGCCGAAATAGTCGTTGGCAGACAACACGGATCGGGAGGGATTGTCGTGAGTGGCTCGCATTAACAAGGTCGGTTCGTTGGCAGATACGCGAAGATGCTTCCGCAAATGCATCTCTTCCACCGATTTGGGATATGCGACAAAGAGCAACGGAACCGGCACAGTCATCAGTTCTCGTAGTTCACTACGATACCCGACCAATTTCCCGTCATGAAGATAACTGACCGTGCACGGTGTGCCACCGGCAATCTGCTGGTCATGGCCAAGCTGAATCGGCCATTCGCAGACAAGCCACTCGTGATCCTTCCATCCAAGAAGCGTCGTACCGTACATGACCTTCTGCTGATCACGCGCGAAGGACAGTTTCAGTGGCAGTCCGACCGATAAAAACGCTGCCGCAGGGGGGATGGATACGACGATGTCGTTCATAGCCCTCACTCCAACACAATTACCCGACACCAGCCAACTCTGATGACCTCTATCGGACATCATCAGTCAATCTTGAGTGTCAGCACATTTGGCCGCGAGCAGTGACTTCAAACTAATCACAATACGGCAGGATGCAGGAACCACGATCAAGTTCGAGACCTGCCCCGCCGATAACGCCCGTGGGATCTTTCCTCTGTCGCCACGTCCGACCAGAGACCTTTCCGACGAGGAGTCTGACGACTTATGACAATAAAACGTATCGCGATCGAGCAACTGATTCCCGGCATGTTCATCACAGAGATGGATGTCCCGTGGTACCGAACCCCCTTCCTCTCCCATAAACGCCTGATCAAAGATCAACAAACCATCCAACTCATGCAGCAACATGGAATCAGGATGGTGAGCATCGATACCAGCAAAGGATCCGACCTCCCATCGGAGCCCTCAGCGACTACACAGCACGCTGCAAGCCAGCAACCTCCCAACGCAGATGTCCCAGCTCCTCCGGATCAGTCACCCGAACGTACGCCGGAGGTTAAACCTCACGATCATGCTGCCACGGCGATTTACGCTCAGGCTCAAGAAGCGGTTGAGCGAATTTTCGAGGATCTTGAGCGTGGCATTCCTCCGTCTCTCGAAGCCACCAAAGCCATCGTGTCAAACGTGTTGGGCCAAGTTCTCAACGACCGTGCCGCAATGGCGACTCAGCTCGCCATTCAGAAAATTAAACAGTTCGACCGCTCACTGACGACTCATGCACTCGACACCTGCATCTTGTCGCTCGTGGTGGCTGTGGAAAGCGGATTGGATCACACAGCACAAGAACAGATCGGCATGGGCGCCTTACTCCATGACGCGGGATATGTCCGCCTCCCGCGCAATCTTGTTCGCAAGCGGGAGGAATGTAGCGGACAAGATAAGACCTTGCTCGAACAGCATTGTAAGCTTGGCGTCACGCTCCTCTCCGAACAACCAGGCATGCACGAGGACGTCCTACGCATCGTCAGAGAGCATCATGAGCGCGCCAATGGAAGTGGATTTCCAGCCAAGTTAGGCAACGATCAGATTTTTCACCTGGCGCAGATCGTCGGCATCGTCGACTTTTATGACGGCATGGTGAGTCGGCGCGGCACACGCCAGGCCATGATTCCACACGATGCCGTTCGGCAACTCTTCTTGGCTGGAGAACAAGGACTATTTGCAAAATCTCTCGTGGAGCTCCTGATTCGAAGCATCGGAGTCTACCCAGTCGGAAGCCTCGTGAGACTCAATACCGGCGAACAGGCGGTCGTCATCGGAGTCAACCCTCAGCAACGACTCAAACCCCTGGTCAAAGTCACGACCGACCCGCAAGGAGGTTCTTATGCCACGCCGATTGACATCGACCTGGCAACACCATCCCACGACCACACAATCCGAACGGTGTTGCGTGTCCTAGACCCCAGCAAAGAACGAGTCAACATCGGCATACACCTAGACCAAGGCCTTTCACGAGCTGCATGATGAAGCCATCTGGACGCAAAAGAAGACGCATCGGACGTCGTCTTTCCGCTTCACTTCCTACAGTATCGACAGGCTTCGATCTGCTCGAAGGGCTTCCGCTGGCCACCGTCATTCTTGATACTGATCTCACCGTATTGGCCGTTAATCGGGAGAGTCTTCGGTTGCTTGGGCCACGGTTTCCTTCCTCCACGGTCCCCTTCTTTCCATCCCTGTGGTCGAGACTCACTCAATCCGACACAACCACTATAACAGCACAACTGAACGGAGTACTTAGAAGCCACCGTCCGATGTCTGTGACGGAACATCTTCTCTTCCGGAAGGCAACCCATCCCGTTCCCGTAGAATGGACCTGCGCACCCGGTATGTTCAATGGGAAGACCGTACTGATAATCAGCATTCGCGACTTGTCCCATGAGCTGGAATTGGAGCAGGATCGCGATCGGTTGGCCGCGATCGCTGAGGAAAGTCCCTTACCGATGATCGAACTGGACCGGCATATGAGCCTGCTGTACGCCAATCCAGCGATGATCTCCCTGCTCACTCGATTCGGATACAATCTCAAAGGATTTCCCAACGTCGCCCCGCGCAGCCTTCCGGGCATCGTGCGACGCTGTCTCGCCACAGGCCATGTGCTTCATGATGAGGCAGTTGTGCTCCCAGAAGCCAGGTTTTCGTGGACCTTCTGCCCGGTTCCCACGCACAACGTCGTGCGAGGCTATGCCATCGACATGACGAGCGTCCATAAGACGCAGCAGGCGCTCCAACTATCTGCCGACCAACTTCGCCAGAGCAACCAACGTCTGGACCAAGCGCTGGATGAGGCGAAGGAATCAGCACGCGTCAAGACAGCATTTCTCGCGACAGTCAGTCATGAACTACGTACCCCCATGAACGGGGTGATCGGTATGACGAGCCTGCTGATGGAGACGTCCTTGACGTCTGAACAACAATCCTACGCGGAGACCATTCGGCAATGCGGCGAAGCTCTGCTGCAGCTGATCAACGACGTGCTCGAATGCAGCAAGATCGAGGTAGGGAAGCTTGAGCTGGAATGCCTCGACTTCAATCTGAGAACCACGGTGGAGCAGGTATTGGCACAATTCGCCGAACGGGCGGAGACGAAAGGGCTGGAACTGACTGGACTGGTACATGCCGCGGTTCCAACTGGACTGAAAGGCGACCCCGGCCGCCTGCGTCAGATCCTCACCAATCTGGTTGCCAACGCGGTGAAGTTTACCAACAAGGGCGAGGTGACCCTGCAGGCCTATCTCGAAGAAGATTTCCCCGACACGACCATCATTCGCTTCGAAGTCACGGACAGCGGCATTGGAATCAATCCAAGTACTCAAGACAAACTGTTCCGTCCGTTTGTGCAGGCGGACAGCTCCACGACCAGAAAATATGGCGGCACCGGCCTTGGCCTCTCCATTTCCAAGCAACTCGTGGAATTGATGGGTGGACAGATCGGAGTGCGCAGCACCGAAGGACAGGGTAGCACCTTCTGGTGCACCGCACGCCTCCAGAAACAGGCCGGTTCTCCCCGGGCAATTCTTCCGACCGGAGATCTCACCGGAAAGCGCGTCTTGATCGTCGATGACAATGAGTCGAATCGCTTGATCCTTCACCATCTGGCATCAGGTTGGGGGATGGTGGACGACCTTGCAGAGGATGCCGAATCGGCTTTACGCCGCATCGCGGAGGCGAAGCAGCGGGGAGTGCCGTACGATCTCGCGATTTTGGACGTCATCATGCCGGGAAAGGACGGGTTGCAACTCGCCCGAGAACTGCAAAGCCACCCGGTTGGATCCGGTATTCGCCTTATCGTCATGACCTCGATGCTGCAACGGGGCCATGCGGAACAGGCCCGCCAGGCCGGCGCGATGGGCTACCTGCCCAAACCCGTCCGCCATGATGAATTACGCGACTGCCTTCGGACGGTTCTGGGTCTGCCCGAGAGCCAAGAGCCACAAACGACTCACACGCTCTCAGTCGTGCCGCAACTCGTCACCAAGCATATGGTCGCGGAGAATGTGCAGCATCGGCGCATTTTGATCGTGGAAGACAACATCGTCAATCAGAAGCTCGCCGTACGGATGATGGAGAAACTTGGCTACCAACCAGATGTCGTTGAAAACGGTCAAGAAGCGTTGACTGCGCTCGCCAAGGGAGACTATGCCGCCATCCTGATGGATTGTCAGATGCCCGTTATGGATGGATTTGAGACAACCCGAAACATTCGCAACGGTGAAGCAGCAGTAGCATCGCATGACTCGCCCGGTGGGAACCCAAACAGTTCAGACAGGGCACCACAATCGACTCCACATATTCCGATCATTGCGGTCACCGCCAATGCGATGCAGGGCGATCGCGAGCGCTGTTTGGCGACTGGGATGGACGACTATCTCGCCAAACCCATCAAGCTCGACGAACTGCGGAGCGCCCTCGCTCGGTGGATATCTACGCCACCGAATGCAATGGTAACCGGAAAGCATAAACTCATTCCCACCACAGCCGACCCAACCAGAGGAATCTTTGATCCTGCAAAAATGTATCAGAACATCGGCAGCGACGGTGAGTTGTTCGCACAACTCGTCTGCCTATTTCTTGATCGTTACCACACTATGCTCACTGACATTAGAACCGCCCTGGCCGATGGAGATGCAGTCACCGTTGAACGATTGGCACACACATTCAAAGGTACCGCTGGAAATCTTTGCGCCTCGGAGGCCTCACTGACTGCCGGTCGCCTCGAAGCAGTTGGCCGCCTCAACGCGCTGCACGACGCCCCTCCCGTCTACGCGCAACTCGAACTTGAAGTCGCACGACTTGTGCGTATCCTTGAATCCTACCGGCAGGGCTATCAGCCGATCACCCAGGCAGCAGCCTGACCGAGGCCGGCGGCGTAGCGCCCTCACTGTCTGATCATAAACTGATCCACCAATCACCTCCCTGTTCGAAGCATGGCTGCGTTCCCGATACCACAGGCCCTACTAGTGGACTGTAACACCCATGTATAGACTATAATCGTGTTCATGGAAAACACGATAGTCCTGACGAAACGTGAACGGATGGAACTCACCCGACGAGCGAGGAGCCGGACCGGACGGGCCGAAGATGCACGGCGAGCCCGCGCGATTCTGCTCCGGGCTGCGGGGGCGACCTGGGATTCCGTGTGTCACGCCTTGGGGTGTAGTCGTGGCTTTGTCGCGACCTGGAGCCAGCGGTTTGCTGCGGAACGGTTGGCGGGGCTGTACAGCCGGCATCGTGGGCAAGTCCCCCTGCGGCACACCCCTCAGACGGAAGCCCGCATCCTGGAGACCACGCGGCGCGCGCCGCCCGACGGCTCAACGCACTGGAGTACCCGCAAACTCGCGGCCCACCTCGGAGTTAGTCATATGCGAGTGGCACGAGTCTGGACGAAGCATGGGATCAAGCCCCACCGGCTGGAGCGCTATCTGGCGTCCAACGACCCGGAGTTCGAGCGCAAGGCCGCTGACATCATCGGCCTCTACTTGAACCCGCCGCAGCAGGCGGCAGTGTTTTGTGTTGACGAGAAAACGGCGATCCAGGCCCTCGACCGCAAGGATCCCGTGCTGCCGTTGTCGCCGGGGCGGGCAGAACGGCATGGGTTCGAATATTACCGGCACGGCACGCTGTCTCTCTACGCAGCCTTCAATACCAAGACCGGCAAAGTATTCGGAAAGACCACCGTGCGCCATACCTCCGAGCAATTCGTCGCCTTTCTGACCGACATCGTGACGAGCCAGCCAAGCGGCAAAGAGATTCATGTGATTGCCGATAATCTCTCGGCGCACAAGACCACGCGAGTGGCGGACTTCCTGACTCAGCACACCAACGTGCGGCTGCACGTTACCCCCACCTATTCGTCGTGGCTCAATCAAGTCGAACTGTGGTTTGGCAAGATCGAACGCGACGTCATTGCGCGGGGTGTCTTCACCTCGGTGAAAGACCTCGCCCACAAGCTCATGCGCTACATCCGTCACTACACTAAGGCTCCCAAGAGCGTGAAGTGGAAATACTGTGATCCGTCTCGACGAATCAGTACACACTCAGTTGTTACAGGCCACTAGCCGTAAGACCAGCACAATAGCTTCCCTATTTTTCGAGGATCGCTCAGCTCTGCGGCAGGCAGGCTACGCCAGGTCGAACGGTCGGTGTCACAAGGTCAGCGAACCATCAAAGCACCAGACCAGTCGTAACATGTATCTGCTAGATCTGACATTCTACAGAATGAGAAGCCTGCGCGGGTGTTGGCGATGGAAATTCAGAGATAGGAAACAACGGGTGCCTGGTAGGGAAATCCTCGGAAAGGACCATCTGCTTGCCCAGTTTGGTCTGGTGGCTGATCACCAGCGGTCCTCGCAAATTGGCGGTGATCCGGCCAGGATCATCCGATGGGATGGTCAAAATCACAACCAGTGCCAGCTCTTCTCTCTCCTCTGCTCGAATTTCTTCCAAGGCATCGGCTGGAACATCGATCTGATAGTCAGGATGGATCATTGCTGGATCCAAAATGACAAATGCCAGGGACGGTTCTTCGACGGATTGCAGCCACTTGAAAGGAGCCTCGGTGTCATGATCCAGGATGACATACCGCTGCTGCTCAGGGAAACCAAGTAACCCAGAAGGGAACGTCAGGATGCTTTCGTCGTGGACTTCGAATGATCCAAACCGGGTCGATAGACTCTTCACGATTGTACCCTCACGAAGCAATCTGAGGTTTCGCGGCGATCAAGCGACGCAATGCGTCTATAGGGACCACGTGCGTTTTCGCAGCCAACCGGTTCTCCTCTTGAATCCTCACATAGACTTCTTCCCGATGGACCGCAACCACTGGCGGTGCTTCGATTCCCAGCCGAACTTGACCACTTTTTATCCCAAGCACGACCACCCGGATATCCGGACCGATCGTGACACTTTCTCCACACCGACGGCTGAGGACTAGCATACCGGCCTTCCTTGACAAGAGGCAGGAGTCTCACCCCTTTTCGGCCTACTCGGCCAGAAACTTTACACCGCAATCGGGCTGACTCTATCAACCGGAGCAACTAGACACACGCGATGCATCACCGATACCCCACCCATTCTTATATGTAATTCAGTAGCGAGTTTTCAAACACCTTGGTCAACGTCCTGCTTGCCGCTTCGATCGCATATTGCTGCAAGGTCAGATCGGAAATCGCTTTGGCTAAATCGACGTCCTCCGTTTCTGAGAGTGTCTTGAGGAAAAAGCTCTTTGCCTCTTCGAGCTGCGCCGCGCTCGTCGTCAGGCGATTCGATGTCGCGCCTACCTCTCCCTGAATGGCTGCAATCTGCGACACCCCCTGATTCAGTTGTCCCAGCGCATCGCTGATGCCGAGTCGATAATTCCCACGCAGTGCGGAAACCAGTTGTTTGACCTCAGTAAAGATATCGATTCCGCCTTCGATGAAAGCCCGGCTTCCAGCAACGTTGGTCGGCACAGTCTGGTCTGTCCCCACTTCGATGGCATGAACGCCTGCATCTCCCTGGTACTGTAGACCTGAAACGACAGAAAAGAGATCGCCGGTCGCCGGCGCGCTGCTTCCGTTGACCAACATCATCCGAAGCCCCTCGAAGCTGATCTCACTCCCTGACACATAGGACTGGTTGGTGAGTACATTCCTGGGCGACAGGCTGACGGAAAAGGCGTCTCCAGTTTGCGGCCCTCCCTGTTGACCGTTCGCCAACACCACACGCAAGCCTGCGAACGAAATCGCCTCGCCCGTCAGGTAGGTGTTACCCGACGACAGCGTGGTGCTGGTCGTCTGGTCCACCACCGAATACTGTGTTGGAGAGGTGAACTGGATTTGGTAGTTATGTAGCGTGAGCTTCGCCGCATTCACTATACCGGCGTCCCGTACGGCCACGCCGCCGGTGTTGGATGCCTCACGGGACGTCGAAACGGGAGCCGTCACATTGAGCACATCGTAGGAGGTAGGAGAGCTAAAACGGATCACATAGTCGTCCAACGTAGCCGCATTGTCGTCGACGACTCGACCCTGTCCGGCCAGCGCACCTCCTGTGTTACCGACAGCTGAAGCCACCGTCGCGGTAAGCGCAAATGGCACGCCACCAGTCGTCTCACTGCCGCCCGCGAATCCAACTGCTGCGCGGGCCAGACCTCCAGTGACGCGCACCGTGGACTGCGAGCCGTTCAAATCGGACGTGATGATTAAACGATCTTCTTCAAATGTGACCGTCACACTCTTTCCGGCATTGGTCAGCGCTGTATCGGCGTTGATGCGGCTTTGGACACGTGCCGCCAGTTGAGCGCCGGTCAAGGACTCTGTCCCGGCTGTTAAATCGATCGTGTCTGATGTGGTTCCATCGACCACCACGGTGAGGGTATCATTGCCGCCGTTTGTCAATGTCAACGGTGTCGTGATCGCAAGTCCTGTGGCCCGTCCATGCGTGCTAGTGCCGGTGAAAATTGGCTGATTGCTCAGTTCCGTATTGGCCGTTTGTTGGAGCTGCGCGAACAGTTGTCGTACTTCCTTCGCCCCGATCACCCGATCCGCCGCGTTGTTCGTGTCGTTACGAAACTGTACGGCGAGCTGTTGCACACGGGACAACGAAGTCATCGCGTGGCTCAACGCCGTATCCGAAAGATCCAGCCTTGTCTGCCCGAACACAATATTGCGCTTCCGTTGCTCAATCGCGGCAAGCGAGGCTTTGTCCAATGCAATATGGTTGAACGCGCTGGGATCGTCGGACGGCTGACGCACTAACTTGCCGGTCGACACCTGTTGCTGGAATTCCAAACCCCGCGCGCGCGCACGGGCCAGGTTATTCGTCAGCACACCGAAAGTCTGTAACTCTGTCACCCGCATGGCAGCCTCGACGCTAAGGTTTGATCGACAACAGCGTTTGGAACATTTCGTCGGTGAGACGAACCAGCCGCGAAGCGGCTTCGAATCCCCGTTGGAACTTAATCAGATTCACTAGCTCCTCGTCCATCGAGACGCCGGACACTTGAGCACGCAACGTCTCGATCTGGTCCTTCAAAATCTCCTTCGCTTCTTTTTCACGGTCAGCCGTCTGCGCCGCGACACCGAGCTCTGCCGCGACAGACCGATAGGCATCCTGCAAGGTCCCGTTTTCCAGACTCGCGAATCGCCGGTGCTGGAGTGCAACCAACGAGAGCAGGTTGGTATTGTTGCCGGGAGTCCCGGTTCGTATGGATGAGGCCGCAACGGACGACGGATTCGTGAGTGCGACCGCCAAATCACGCGCAGCATGGCTGTACGAATCCACTTCGAAGACGTCTCCGGCCGCCGCCGCGCCGGTCAACGTCACACTGAGACCATCAAATGTCAGCGTCGTCGGTCCTGTGTACGTGCCTGAGGCGGCCGTACTGAGACCGGCGCTCAGGCCAAGTGATGTCCGAGCGGTCCCTCCGGTAATGTCGACTGCCGATGCCGCAGTCGTGTCATTCGATGTCATGACTAACCGGTTGGTTGTGACGTCATAGGTGACCGCCACTGTTTTATCAGCCGCTTGCAGCGCTCCATCGGCATTGATTTTCGCTTGCACTTCCTGCGCAATGGCCGAGCCGGAAGTATAAGACAGGCCTGGACTCGCAGCGCCTGCGAGTGTGATGGTGCCAGAAGTCACGCCATCGACGGTCACAGTAAGCGTGTCATTCACACCCGTTACAATGGACAAGGGTGCGTCGACGGACGGTGCCGTGATCGCCGTGCCGGTATAGTTCCCGCGAATTGCCGCGCCCGTCGTGGCATCCACGATGGAATAAGCCGTTGCGGAGGAAAAGCGGATCTCGTAGTCGTGAAAGGTCAGCAGACTGTTCGCGGTAACCGCACCGCCATTGATCGCGGCAACCCCCTGGTTGGCAGTCACGGCCCGCGTGGACACCGCTACGGGACTAAACAAGTCGAGTCCGGTCGATCCATCGAGCCCATACCCTTGTCGATGAATCATATTCACGGCGTTCGCCAGCGTCGCCGAGAGCCGGTCGAATGAGGCATCCAAATGTCGGACGGTGGTATCACGGACATCCAAGAGGCTGCGTAAGCGGCCGTTCGAGATCAGGGCGTCGATGCTTAAGGGACGCGTGCCTCCGGTCAAATAACCGACCGAAAACAGCCCGCCGTTGTCCGTATCCTCAATGGCGTTCAACTGCCGGATCGTGGGTCCCTCCACCAGAACCTGCCCCCGTGCCGCAAAGACCATCAGCCCGCCCGTGCCGGACTCCACCGTTGTGATGTCGATCCGTGTTGCCAGCTCATTCAGTGCGAGCTCGCGTTGATCCCGAAGATCATTGGCGTTCTGACCCGTCACCTCGGCCGTAATAATCTGGCTATTCAGCTCAGCGATTTGTTTCGATAGGCTGTTGATTTCCGTTACTGTCTGCTGGACCTGAAAGTTCAATGATTGTCGCGCGACGACCAGATCGGAAGACACCTGATTCACACTCGAGGCCAACTGTCTTGCGTTGGCCAATAGCACGGAACGAGCCGCCAACCCCCCTGGATTGGTCGACACATCTTGCAACCCACGAAATAAATCGTTCATTCGCGCGGCAATACCTTGATTGTTACTGTCGCCAAACACGTTTTGGAGCCGGAACAACTCTTCTCGCGACACCGAGAGTCGTCCGAGATTCTGCTGGACGGTCGTCAGCTGCCGGTTAATGAATTGATCCGTATAGCGCCTGATGGACGTGGCCTGCACGCCGGTCCCCGCCATTCCAGGTTGGCCGTTCAGCGGCGAACGTTCGGTCAGCACGGCTTCCTGCCGGGAATAGCCGGGCGTATTCACGTTGGCAACATTATGTCCGGTAACGGTGAGGGCTTGTTGCGAGGTAACCAGTGCGCTTCTGGCAATGTCAAAGAGAGACGAAAGACCAATCATGCTTAACCTTGCTGATGAATGAGCACATTGACACGGCCTGTGCCGATCGCTTGCCCATCGGACGCATACAGATCCTTGACTGGGGACAGAGGAGTACCAGTCGACAGCGCTTGATCCACCACGCCGCGAATCCCCTCGATGAGCACCACGTTCTGCCCGATCTCGTCGCGGACGGTCTTGGCCACCGTCATATAACTTCGGTAGACGGCTCGTAAATCGTCTGACGAGGAGTCTTGGAGATGATCAATCAGTTCCAGGATCGAGCCTGTTCCCGGCCGCAGACCGCAGTGCCTCGCCAGGTCTTGAACAAGCTGCTGTCGTTCATTGGCAAGAGATTGCAACGATTCTAGAATCAACAGTCGACGGCAATTGATGGCATGAAAATCCGTAATCGCAAGCGTTCGAATAGCAGCTCGTTCTGTATGGACCGTTTCAAGTAGCTGATGGCATGTTGCCTCCTCTTGGCGCAACAAGTGGCACAGTTGGGTGATCGCTGGCGGGAACGTGGACATACAGACTCCTTCTGACCTTACACATGCGCTGCATTCCGCCATCCATCCCCTCTTCCTGCCCTCCTTCCCGAAGAGACAAGGACGAAAGGGACCACGGCGAGTGAATATTCAGGAGCCTGGGAAGGCGGATCTTACAGTACGGCGTCGGTTAGAACCTGCTTCACAATGGCATCGCCAACCGCGCGGCCACTGATATCGTATGTGCCGCTGTCAAGCGCGCGCCTGATGCGCTCCACCTGTTCAGCCCGTTCAGGGTCAGGCTGATTCGCCAGCTCCCGAATCCGTTGAAGTTCCTTCGCTTGGGCCGAGATCTGAACCTCATCTTTACCCACCTGGGTGCGGGCAGCCGCTTGCCGATTACCTGTCCCCTCGGTGTCCTGAACCCCAAGTAACAGTTTGGCAAGATGATCTACCTTCCCATGACCTGAAATCTGCATGTTACCGCTCCTTCCCCGGCTCTCGCCTCTCAGCTCTCAGTCCAAGAGAATTATTGACTTTACCCCGGTCGAGCTTCTTATCGGTTGCTACCCGGAAGAACTTGAGCGTTCCGGGGGGATGATGAAAAATATTGTTGCGCATACTCCTGTACCATCTTGGCAATGCCTATCCCCCCAGACTCGGCTGCCCGTTTCCCAATTTCCTCGTCATAAAATGAGTAAAAATATGCCCCTTGCTTGTTGGTGATGCTTCCCTCAGGAACCGTTTCCCTCATAACCTTCAGTAAATATGAGACAAAATACGCCTCGAACTGCCGGCCAGCTTGGACCATTTGTTGACGTGCCGCCGCAGGGTCCTGCGATGTCGAGGCATTCATCTGAGGCACAAGATGACTTGCGCGTCCGGTCAATCCAGGATCCACGTATGCTGGTGAAGATAGTCCGGAATGGATTTCGTATTGTTCTACAGTTTTCATATGTAGCACTCGTCCATCTAAATGATTTCAAGGTTCGCTTGCAGCGCTCCTGCCGACCTCAGAGCCGAGAGTATTGCGACAAGATCACGCGGCGTCACTCCTACTGCATTGAGAGCCCGTACGACCTCCCCCAATGTTACCGTCTCATCCACCACCAGGAGCCTCGATTCCTGCTCTTTGACCTCTGTCTGCACATCCGGTGTGACGGTCGTCTGTCCTGCGGACGAACCAATGAGCGGCGCCATCGGCTGCGACACATTCAACGTATTCTTGACAGAGATCGTGAGATTGCCGTGAGAAATCGCACATGTGGAAATCCGTACATGTTCTCCCAACACCACCGTGCCGGTCCGTTCATTCACCACGACTTTGGCTACAGAATCGACGATCACATCAAGTCCCTCGATCGAAGCGATATATTCAACGACGCGCCCCTGAAACACTTGAGGGATTGTCGCCTTGACAGATCCTGCATTCGTGGCTGATGCACTGCCTTTCCCAAAGGCACTCTCGATGGCCTCAGCAGTCCTGATGGCAGTCGTAAAATCGGGTTGTCGGAGAAGCACAGAAACGGTTGCCCATGAGTCAATGTCGACAGGGAGCTCCTTCTCGATAATAGCGCCACCGGGAACCACACCGGCCGCCTGATGATTCTTCGTCACTGTCGCGCCGCCAGCCCCTCCCGTCCCGCCTAGAAAACCACCGATTGAGACTGGTCCCTGCGCGACGGCAAATACTTGCTGATTGGCTGCTTTTAACGGCGTGAGCAAGAGCGTCCCGCCTTGCAGGCTTTTGGCATTCGCCATCGACGACACCACGGCATCCAGTGTCATCCCCGGTTTCGAGAATGGAGGAAGCTTGGCGGTCACCATCACTGAGGCGATGTTTCTGGTTAGTAACTGGATGGGATCGATCACCAGGTTGACGCCCATCTTATTCAACATGGACATCATTGCCTGAATCGTGAACTGTCCGCCGATGACTCGGTCGCCGGTACTGTCCAGACCAACCACCAAACCATAACCAAGCAACTGGTTTTCACGGACTCCTTCAATCATGCCAATATCCTTGATCCTCACCGCATCGGCGCCGGAGGGTGTCAACAAACCACCGGTCAGGACCAGCACACTGACTATAGAGATACAGCGTGTGAACATGCGCGAGGCACCTATCCTCTCCATGAACGTTTGGGAACAGAGACCTGTAACCGAGGACCAAGTATGATGCGCGACAGCCATCCTTGCTCAGACGCCAATTCTTTCCCCGAGGCGTGATCAGCATCATCAAGCACATGAAATCGTGTTCTGCTCCCAAACGTGGGAGGATCAAAATCAGCCCGTCGGACAACCCCACTCTGCACCATCATCTGGAGCGTACGGAGATTCAAAGGACGCCGCTTGAGCATGCTTCTCGGAGTCGGTTTGCGTCTCGGCGGAACCGTCATAGTCCCTCTTCTCCTCAGAACGGATAGACCCAATTGAGAATACGGATAAACCACCCGGGTCGCTGCACATCGTCCAGCACACCCAGGCCTGAGTATTCGATTTTAGCGTCCGCAATGGCACTTGAGGCTACTGTATTCTTGGTATCCACATCGACACGCCGGACAATCCCACCGATCGTCATCAGCTGTTTTTCACTGTTGACGCTGACCTCACGCCGTCCCTCGATCCGAAGATCCCCGTTGGGAAGCACCTCTGTCACGATCGCAGAGATGGTCCCTGTCAATGTGCCTTCACGATTGGTGGAACCTTTCCCATCGAACTTGTTATTGGCGTTCGCATTGATTCCGAATCCACGCTTTGTTTCATCGCTGAAGCGGATCCCTGGAAGCCCGATATATCCCATACCGCTGCCGACCATGCTGTTCTTAATCGTCGAATCCCGTTGAACCGCCGTATCGGCTGACTTTGACCCTTTATGAACTTCGGAGATTTTCACGGTCAGAATATCCCCGATCCGCATGGCACGCATGTCCTCATAGAGATAGGCTCGTCCATTTTCTTCCTGCCAGAGCGAGCCAAGCGTCTTTGGAGGAGGGAGCAGCGGCACAGTCACCTTGCTCGACGGGCTCGGCGGGCTTGAACATCCTTGCAGTGCGATGGTGATGACCAGGCTACGTACGGCCATATAAAAAGACAGATTACGGTGAAAGTGCATGGTGTTCTCTGCCACGATTCAGTTAGAACTCCACCTCAACAAGATTTGGAGCCACCACTTTGGCTCTTAGTTCCCTGCCGGAATCCAGATTGGTGACCGTGACGGTCTGTCCGACTTGTCCGTTCGCTTTCGTCACGCCATTCGCACGAATCGACAGGCCTCCACGCCGCGCCTCGATGAGGACTCGATCACCCTTCTTGATCACCAATGGAGGCTTTATAAAGGCTGGGCGTAGCGGTGTCTCGGGCGGAAGAGGCCGTGATGCGCTCTTTCCGATGACCTCTCCTTGATCGGTCATGAAGGGATGGTTCACCTGATGAACCCGCAGTCCGACCGTCTTTAGATCGCTCATATCAATCAGTTCATCGGCCTTCAGAAAGCGGGTGACAACAACCGCATCGATCATCGCCGCAATATCAGCAACGACCTGAATCGTTTTCCGAGATTTCCCGTTTGCCACCGCCTCCACATGAAACATCCGCCGTCCTAGACCTTCTTCCAGAGAGTTGGGAGTAACTTGCAGCTCCACCGTCCCGCCGGGAATCATCACCGGATCTGCGGGCTCCAACACCGTCACATGTACCGTCTTAACCTTGTGCGCCCATTCCCTCTCTAGATGTTTCTGAATGGCCTTCCGAATTAGATCAGGACTGACCTCGCTGACAGCCGGTCGGTCCACAACGGTGTCGGTGGCCTGATGAATCGGACCTCGGGACGCCGACGGGATGGGCCGAGACCCACCACTAGGCCCCGCACGTGATGTCGTCACGTCGAAGACTACAGATGAAAGGAGCATGATCATGATCAGCCAAACCCTAGACATGAGCCGCTCCTTATCGTCTGAGATTATTCGCAATGGCCATCATTTCATCGGAAGCCTGAATCGTCTTGGAGTTAATCTCGTAACTTCGCTGCGCGATGATCATATTGACCATTTCTTCGGCGAGATTGACATTCGAACTCTCCAAGAATCCTTGCTGGATCGTCCCGAATCCGGTGGTGAAGCCGCCGGTCCCCTGCGTGGGAGGGCCAGAAGCAAAGCTATCAATAAAGAGATTGCTCCCCATAGCGACCAGCCCAGAAGGATTGTCGAACCGTGTCAGCTGTATTTGCCCGACTTGTGAGGACTGCGTCACACCTGGCAGCAAAACCGAGACCGTACCGTCCTGCCCGATATCCACCTTGAGCGCGCCGGAAGGGATTGTAATCACGGGATTGAGAAGATCGCCGTCGCCGGTCACGAGATTGCCCACATTGTCACGCTTAAACGATCCATTTCGGGTATACATGATCGTCCCATCAGGACGGGAGACTTGAAAAAACCCTGCTCCATCGATCGCCAAATCCGTCTCGTTGTTCGTTTGGCGCATATTCCCCTGAATCCATTCTTTCGAGACGGTCGTTGGGCGTACCCCTGCACCGACCTGGATGCCGACTGGAAAGACCCCGACATTGGAGGCGCTGGTACCGGGGAGTCGTTGAATCTGATACAGCAGGTCCGCAAACTCAGCTCGGCTGCGTTTAAAGGAGTTGGTGTTGACGTTGGCAAGGTTATGGGCGACCGTATCGACGTTGATCTGCTGAGCCGTCATTCCAGTCGCTGCGGTCCACATGGCACGAATCATGGAATCCTCCTACGTATCTTGCCGTTCGTAAAACGTGAAACACACTAGCTGATGTTTACGAACGACCAACGACGCTTCACAGTCTTAGAGCACTCGTCCTACATCTTGAATCGTGACCTCAGTCATACGATCAAGCGATTGAATCAGCTTTTGCGTTGATTCATAGTTGCGCATACCCTGAAGCATCTTCACCATCTCACCGATGGAATTGACGTTGGACTCTTCGATGTGCCCAACCTGAATCTGCGGATTCTTGCCCACCGTGCCTTTCTCCGAGAAGAACAGCCCGTCCGACGACTTCTGCGGCATGTCTTCATCCGCAAATTCCATGACTTTGATTGTCGCCACAGGTTTATCATCGACTTTGATGTCTCCCTGTGACGTAATCTCCAATTTTCCTGGAGGAATCTTGATCTCACCCCTTGTCCCCATCACGGGATAGCCAAGTCCTGTCACCAGCCGGCGCTGATTATCCAGTGACAGCATGCCATTGCGAGTGTATCGAGACCCTTGTGGCGTCTGTACCTCAAAAAACCCTTGCCCTTGAATAGCAACGTCCAGCGGATTGCCGGTCAATCGGATGCGGCCTGGCTCAAATGTGGTCTTGATCTGATGTGGTGCGACAAACGCACGCTCAGATGGTCCGAATGGTCTGGCCGTGATCTGTTGGGCCAATCCCACAGTTCGGCCTCCAGTGGGAGCGACCGAATGGTACCGTGGGAATATGGCTTTGAAGGCCTGCTCATCCTGCTTGAACCCAGCGGTATTCACATTGGCCATATTGTTCGCAAACACTTGCATGCGCCGTTCATGGGCGAGTGCCCCAGACAAAACGGAATAGATACCTCGATTCATATTGCCGACTCCTTTTCCCTTCGAGGGACAGCAACCCTTATGCCAGATTCGTTCCGAGCAGAGATTACTGTATATCGAACACGAACTCAGCCAAATGCAGGCATGAACTGACTTCCGCTGTGGAACAACAGGCTGGTATCGGATCCCCCTGCCATACTGCGAGGGTGGATTCTACCCACTAAGGTGAAAATTATTCCTAGCGGTGACTGGTGAGGGACGCCTCATGCCGACCCGAAACTGTAGGGAAGGGACGTACTGCGGGTCGTGTCAATCATGGCAATGGAGCAGCCACGATGAGCCTGTCCCCTCTTCATTTAATCGACCATTCACTAGGAAGTCGGCCTGGATTCCAGAATCGGCCGGTGTCGTCCCCATCCACCCCATGTTTCTGCCACACACCGTTGCTGAGACAGACCACCATGCAATAGATCGTTGCTCCAATCGTGGCAACGCATGATGTGAGAACTTCATGTGCATCATCTTGATTGCTGATTGAGGACCTGGCTATGCCAGGTCCTAGTCAAAATCTCGTCTAGAGTAGTACGGGGTTCTAGGACTCTGAACTGAAGCCGAGTCATCGCAGACTATCGCGAATAGCCTCACCACGCTGACAATCGAGCATCCCGCCGAGTCAGTCGGCAGATAGAATCAACTCGGTTTATGCAAGTGTGCCTTGAGCTGGATGATAGCCTTAGTATGGATTTGGCAAACCCGTGATTCAGTGACCTTTAGCAACTCTCCGATTTCCTTCATTGTAAGCTCCTCGTAGTAATACAAGGTCAGAACGAGGCGCTCTTTTTCCGGCAACTTGTGGATAGCGTCGGCGACCACTTCACGTTCACGCTCGTTGACCAATGAGGACAGGGGATCCGGCGTATGCGTATCAGCCAACATCTTGACCACTTTATGCCCGTCTGGTTCATGAAGGCCTAAATCGTCCACACTGATCATCACCGCCCCTCTGGCCCTTGTAATGAAATCATCCAGTTCTTCCAGGGACATCTTCAGTTCTGTTGCCACCTCTTCATCCTGGGGCGGCCGACCCAATCGGCTCATCAGCATCGTGTGCGCCTTTTGGAGCAAGCCGATACGTTCATGAACCGATCTCGGGATCCAATCCATCGATCGAATCTCATCGAGCATGGCGCCACGAATTCTGAACTCCGCATAAGTCTTAAACTTCGCCTCTCGTGTGGGATCATACTTATCCATGGCATCCATGAGTCCAATGGTGCCAACCGAAATCAGATCCTCCGCGTCGAGGTACGCCGGGAGGCGGAAGGCCAGCCGATGGGCCATCGCGCGAATAACATGGGCAAACTCCTTGATCAGCTCTTCGCGTCTGGCTCCCTGGGCCGCAAATGATTTTCGCTCGTGTGGTAAAGCAGTCTTGCTCATGATCTTCCCATGTCCGATCGTTGGTCAGTTACTGGCCGGCGTCACCGCCCGTTGCCAAACAAGCTGTACGGAACTTTTGGGGAGACCAGGCCTCGGCCACTGAATGACCTGATGTGCCAACCTCCTAAATGCTTGGGCTGCTGGTGCATCTGGGAATAACTCACAGAGCGCCTTCTGCTGCATGACGGCCAAATGCACATAGTCGTCATAAGGGATCGCCCCGACTAATTCGACGGCCACATGAAGAAAATGATCCACCGCCACATCCAACTTCCCGAACACTTCAGCCGCTTCACGGGGGCTCTTAGCCTGATTCACCAGTACTTTGAAACGGCGTTCTCGATACTGGCGGGTCAAGATTTTGATCAGCGCATAGGCATCCGTGAGCGATGTCGGCTCCGGCGAGACGACGATGATCGTCTCATCTGCCGCAGAGGCAAAAAAGGTGACATTTGGCGAGATGCCCGCCCCGGTATCGATCAAGAGCACATCCATCTCTGACGTGAGCTGGGCCAACTGTTCCTGAATCATCACCTGTTGGGCTTCTGTCAGCGCCGTCAGACGGGCAACACCGGAACTGGCCGGAAGCACATGGACACCCGCTGGGCCACTGAGCACGATCTCATCGAGCGTATGTGTGCCTCTCAATACGTCTTCGATCGTATGATGCGGAACTAGCCCCAGGAGGACATCGAGATTGCCTAAACCAAGGTCGGCATCCAAAATCAGCACCCGCTTCCCAACCCTGGTGAGTGCAACCGCAAGGTTCGCAACCACATTAGACTTTCCGACTCCTCCCTTGCCGCTGGACACCGCGATGACGCGAGTGGATGAACCATCTCCACGACTCAGATCCTCCGACATAAGGACAGACCTTCTTGTTCCAAACGGCATAGCGAGACCTCCAACCAGATTATCCGTGATGAATTGCCGCTTCTAATGCAGGAATTGCGCCTGACGATTGACCTACCCGATTGACAAGCACCTGAGAATTGGTCGAGCGTTCCGCAGTCAACAACGCCGCCAAACGTTCCGATGAGGCAACCTCGATATCGCCGGGAACTCGTCGTCCAATGCTCCAATAGGAAAGCGGCACCCCGGTTTGATGCGCAACTTCAAAGATGGTGCCAAACGATTCCGTCTCGTCGAGCTTCGTGAACAGAAGACGCAGTTGGGGTAGATCACTGAGGCGTCTCGTGATCCGACAGAGCTCCTGCTCCCTACTGGAAGCCGGAAGGACCAGATGAGTTGTGACGGCCCCCTGTGGAAGCAGCTGTCGCAGTTCTTTCGCCAATGCCAGATCACCTGGTCCGATCCCAGGCATGTCGATCAGCACAAGATCTACTCGCGTATGACGACGGAGCCCTTGATGGACTTGTCGAGCTGACACGGCGCAAGCAAACGGCACCCCCACGACCTTGGCATACCGACGCAGCTGCTCCACCGCAGTTTCCCGATTCGTATCAAAGGTAATGAGGGCGACCGATCTCCGCTGCTCGAGACGATAATAGGAAGCTAGCTTGGCCACAGCTGCGGTCTTCCCAGCTCCACTGGGTCCGATCAGAAGACCGATTGAGGGAGATCCCTCTCCGTTATGGAGCGGCTCACTCGTACGCACACGAGTGGCGATCTCATGCTGCAGCGCACGCCGAATCGATTCATCGTCGTATGGATCGGACACTTGCTCCGTCTTGCACGCCTCGTTTATCAGCAACTCCACGGTGGAAGCATTCATCCCCTGCTCGATCAGCGAGCAGCGCAGCCAGGCCAGCATCGGCACCGGTTGACTTCCGATTGACCGGACATTTTCCCGCGACAAGTCCTCCAATAGGCGACCCAATTCATTCACGACGGTGCGGAAATGTCGACGACGATTCGGTTTTACATGCACTCGTGATGGCTTCGACGAGGCGGACCGACCGACGGGTGGTGTCGTCGCCTCACTATTCGGCTTCAGCATCCCATGCAGAGTCTGTTGAAAAGTCGGCGTGGCCTCGGACTCTTCATTAGACGGTCTCCCAGGCGCGGCACCATGTGACACTTTGTCTGCCGCCTGAGGGGACCGTTGGACGTCTTGATCGGATGCGGCCATCACTTCCAGGACCGGTCGATTGAATGCCTGTACGACTCGCCCTCCCTCACGCACCTCTTTTGCAGACAAGATGATGGCATCCGGCCCTAGTTCTTCCTTGATGGCGCGCATGGCATCCTGCATGGTGAGCGCGTGAAATGTTTTGACCTTCATGGCTTACCTTATGATAGCTGCGCAAATTCGAAGTCGATGCGGACCGTATCTAACGACTGCAGGCGGACAAACGAGTCCACTTCATTGAGTCCCATAACGGGAACGGCATGCAACTGACGATCGCTGTGTCGACGGAGATGGCGGCGAACAACCTGCGAACAGAGTACGATCGGCTGCTGCCCGCGAGCCGCAACCCGTTCGGCGGCCTGCTTGAGACCAGTTAACAGCTTATGAGAAAGCGTGGGGTCAAGGTTCAACATGGCCCCAGGCGGCAATGCCGCGGCTTGTTCGGCCAATGACCGGTCTAGCCGGGGATCCAAGGTAATGACCTGCAGACTACCGTCAGGGGCTAGATACTGCTTGGTGATTGTCCGAGCCAGCGCCTGCCGTGCATACTCTGTGAGGACTTCTGCATCCTTGGTGGTGGTGGCATGATCAGAAATTGCCTCGAGGATCGACCGGAGATCTCGAATCGGAATGCCCTCCTTGAGCAAGTTTCCGAGAACCCTGACGACTGTTCCGAGCGGCACCAGCGTGGGAATGAGCTCCTCCACCAACTTCGGATGCGATTTTCCCACTTCATCCAAAAGCGTTTGCACCTCCTGCCTTCCCAACAGTTCAGAGCCATGGCGCTTGATCAACTCGGATAGATGTGTCGCGATTGCCGAGCCCGCATCCACCACGGTATACCCCGCCATTTGCGCCTGCTCCCTGGCCTCTTCAGGCACCCAGAGCGCAGGCAACCCAAATGCAGGCTCCTTGGTTGCAATGCCCTGCACCAAGCCTCGTTGACCAGTTCCTGGATCGATCGCTAACAAATGCCCAGGCAAGACGTCAGCCTTCGCCACCTCCACTCCCTTCAACATGATGGCGTATTCGTTCGGACGCAGCTGGAGATTGTCACGTATATGAATGGGAGGGACGACAAAGCCCATCGATTCCGCAAATTGCCGCCGGAGCGCTTTAATCCGATCGAGCAAGGCGGTGCCCTGCGTTCCCTCGACAAGACCTATCAAGCCGTACCCCACCTGCACTTCCATAAGATCGAGCGGGATCACTCGGGTCTGACCTTCCTCAGTCTTGGGCATGCTGGGAGTGGGTACGGGAACTGCTTGAACCTGCTCGCGCAGATGGAGGTGATAAGCGACCCACGCAAGGCCACTCCCTAATGCCAAGAACGCCACATGCGGAAGCCCAGGTACCAATCCAAGCGCAAGAAGAATACCCGCAGCCATGCCAACGGGTTTGGGGGAGGTCAATAGTTGCCGCGTCATCTCTCCGCCCAAATCCGTGTCCGAGGCGGCGCGAGTCACAACGATACCGGCGGCAGTCGACACGATCAGAGCAGGGATCTGCGCAACCAATCCCTCACCAACCGTCAGCACGGTATAGGTTTGAGCCGCCAGTCCAGGACTCATGCCTTGTTGCAGAATCCCAATCGCCAATCCGCCGATGATGTTGACGAAGACGATAATGACGGCTGCAATGGCATCGCCACGTACAAACTTGCTGGCTCCATCCATCGATCCGTAAAAGTCCGCTTCTTCTGCTATTTCTCGGCGGCGGCGGCGTGCGTCTGCCTCATTGATCACACCAGCATTCAGATCCGCATCAATACTCATCTGCTTTCCGGGCATGGCATCCAATGTGAAGCGGGCGGCAACCTCGGCGACACGTCCGGCTCCCTTTGTCACCACGACGAAATTAATGATGACGAGAATCGAGAATACGACCAGACCGACCGTGTAATTACCCCCGACGATGAAGTTTCCGAACGCCCGAATCACCTCACCGGCCGCCCCTGCCCCTTCGTTGCCATGCAACAGAATAAGCCGTGTGGACGCAATGTTGAGAGACAGCCGGAACAACGTGATCACTAACAGGATGGATGGAAACACTGAGAACTCGATCGGACGCCGCACTTGAAGTCCGACGAGCAAGATAATCACCGACAAGGTGATATCGAAACTCAACAGCAAATCGAGCACAAATCGTGGCAATGGCAACAGCATCACCATGAGAATAGCCACCACCCCGAGGGAGATAACGATGTCCGGATGCTTGATAAACTGAGTTTGTTCTACCGGTTCGATTGCCGTTGCCATAATCTCCTAGACCTGTGAAGTTCTCATGGAGTCACACCTCTGGCGCGATACACAAACGCGAGAATCTCCGCAACCGCACGATACAGCTCGTTTGGAATCTCCTTGCCAATCTCGACGATTTTAAAGAGTGTTCTAGCCACGAACTTCTGTTCGACAACCGGCACCCCGTGATGTCGAGCCAGCTCACGAATACGCTCAGCGACAAAGCCCGCTCCTTTAGCAACCACCATAGGGGCTCCCATCGTGGTGGTGTCATACTTCAGCGCGACAGCCAGATGTGTCGGATTGGTAACCACCACGTCCGCCGTTTTCACGGCGGCCATCATACGTTTCTTGGTCAGCTCTCGCTGGAGGGTCCGCACACGACCCTTGATGAGCGGATCGCCTTCTGCGGACTTGTGTTCCTCCTTGACCTCTTCCTTCGACATCCGCAGACTGCGCTCCCACTCATAGCGTTGGTAGAAATAGTCAAACCCGGCCAGGACCGCGATCGCCCCAGCGACGGCCAATCCGACCTTCAAGGCAAGCCGTCCAGTAACACCCAGGACGGTACCCATATCAAACCCGATTAACCCCGGAATCTGGAGTACGTCATACCGCGCAACCCACAGACCGACACCCGTCACGATCGCAATCTTGAGGAGCCCCTTCACGAGCTCGATCACAGATCGCAATGAGAATAATCTAGACAACCCTTTGATCAGACTGATGCGTTTGGCATCCGGTTGAATCGCATCGGCACGCCATAACAACCCTGATTGCAGCAACGACGCACCGCTCCCCATTACCAGAATGCCCAGCACGACCGGAAGACTCAGCATCACCACGGTGAGGCCAGCGTGGATGATAACCTCGTACACCTGTTCGATCGACATCTCTTTGTAGAACGCTAAGGGAAAGGAGAGGGTAAGCCCTTGACGAGTCATCTCCGTCATTTTCTGAAGACCAACCGGCAACATGGCTGCCAGCAGCCCGATGCCGCTCAAGAGGATGACTGCGGTGGATAGGTCGCGACTGGTCGCGATCTGTCCTTTCTTGCGCGCATCCTCTTTCCGTTTCGGCGTCGCGGGTTCTGTCTTATTACTTCGATCCTCAGCCATGTCCCAACGCCCTCAGAAGCTCATCAATCGTGAATTGCAGTCGCTCAATTTCTCGGACTAACAGTTCCGTCACAAACGGCGCGGACAGCGACATCACCGCCAACCCGCCGGCGATCGTGACAGGGAAACTCAAAACAAACACGTTGATCTGACTGACCGCCCGTCCCAACAACGCAAGAAGAATATTGATTAGTAAAATGATGACGAGGACGGGTGCCGCTAACTTCAATCCCAGGAGGAACATGTTCTGAGAGAGGCGGAGAATAGCCTCACCCATTTCACCAGGGACAGACGCGCCGAATGCCGGAATGGACTCATAGCTCGAGATAATGGTCGCCACCAGCAACAGATGTCCGTTCAGCGATAGAAAGAGAAGAGTCGCCAGGAGGGTGAAGTATTGGCCGATGATAGGGGTGTGCTCGGCCGTCGCAGGATCGAACAGTTGGACCACGCCGAACCCCATCTGCACGCCGATCAGCTCTCCGGCCAGTTCGAGCGCACCGAAAAATAATCGTACGGCCAGCCCGATCGCTAAACCAATGACCATTTCACTGACAAGCCCGGCGGCCAAGACGATAGGATCATAGGGCACGACGGGAAGTTGGACTAAAGGAGCCAACAGCACTCCCAACGCCAGGACGAGGGCCAGTTTGACTTTCGCCGGAACGGCTCGCCCGCTCAACACCGGCAACGCAGCCAACAGCCCACTGATACGGGAAATAAGGACCAAGAATCCTTGGAATTCCGGAAGGAGAATCTGGATGGTCTGCGTCAGCGCCATGTCCCTCTTAAGGCTTCGCCAAGTTTTTAACAGGAATAGCGGCATAAGGGATGTTCACAATGGCCGCTGTTCTCACTTGCACAACCCCGACGCATCGACTCCTGCTACTCCTCAAGCGAAACCGCAGCAAACGAGGGACCGCAGCATACCGGCTGGGGTACGTTGAGGGCCGATGCGTTGCGAGAACACAGCTGGCAGTCATTTTCAACATCCCGCTAATGCACATAGTTGGGAATATTCATCAAGAGATCGGCCATGTAGGTGGTCATGGTGTTCAGCATCCAGGGGAGAAAGAACAGCAACGCCACAAACAAGACCACCACTTTCGGAACAAACGTGAGCGTGGCTTCGTTCAGTTGCGTCATGGCCTGGAGCGCACTAATTGCCAGGCCGATGAACAAACTAAGCCCCAGAATCGGTGACGACACCAACAACGTCGTTTCCAACGCTTGCCTGGCCAGTTCCGTTACCATTTCTGGTGTCACGTGATCATCCCTATTCTCGACACTCGACCATCTGGTGTCGTCTATCGACAGACTGCTCACTCCTACTGAAAACTCCGCACCATTGACCCCACGACCAAGTACCAACCATCGGCCAAGACGAACAAGATCAGCTTGAACGGCAGCGAAATCACGACAGGCGGAAGAAGCATCATGCCCATCGACATGAGAATACTGGCAACGACCATATCGACGATGAGAAAGGGGATATAGATTAAGAACCCAATTTGAAAGGCTATCCGCAGCTCGCTCAAAATGAAAGCCGGGATGATTGCCTGGGTTGGCACGTCCTCAACCCGATCCGGTTTTGGCACGTGACTCAGTGTAATGAAGAGTTCGAGATCCTTTTCCCTTACCTGACGCAGCATAAAGCCCCGCACCGGCTCGATGCCCTTCTTCCACGCCTCTTCATAGGAGATCTGCTCAGCCATCAATGGTTGGAGCGCGTTGTTGTAGACGGCCTGCCCCACTGGAGCCATGATGAACATCGTCAGGAACAGCGCCAAGGACAGCAACACTTGATTTGGAGGAACCGACTGCGTGCCCAGCGCTTGACGGAGAAAGGCCAACACGATCACGATCCTGGTAAAAGACGTCACCATGATGAACAAGGCCGGTGCCAAGGAGAGCACCGTGAGCAGAATGAGAATCTGGATCACCACCGCGGTTTGTTTCGGGCCATCTGCGCCAAAGTCAATGCTCACCGATGGACCGCCGGCCACCGCTTCTGACAGCGGCAGCACAAGCAGCATGATCCCTCCGACAATGATTCCCCAGAATATGTGTGCGCGCGACTCGTGCTTATCGGCCATGAAGTCCCTTGTTATGATGTAACGCACCGAACGGAAGACGCCGCAGCCAGGACGCAAACCTTTCCTGAGAGGCCGGCGCCGCCTCGGTGGAGGCGCTCTCGCTGTTGAGAGCGAGTAATTCCCGCAATTCAGCTGAATCGCTGATGCGTCCTAGCGGAACAAGATCGGTCGCAGTCGTCCCCACAATCAAATACTCACCCGCAACCGACACGAGGGCAATGGTCTTGCGCGGAGCGATATAGCCGCTGGCCAAGAGTCGAACGAGCGGGCGCCCGCCGGCAATCCCCAGTCGTTGCCCCATCACTCGCCGGACCGTCACCGCGACAATCCCCATCAGCACCAGCACAATGGCCAGGGCTGCGACGGTGCGAAACAGGCTTTCCCACAGATCAATCACGGCCTCTCCTTCGGATCATTCAGCGTAGGTGTTGCACGCGTTCCGCCGCGCTCACGACATCCGTCAAGCGAATACCGAATTTCTCGTTGACGACCACAACTTCACCGCGCGCCACCAGCTTGTTGTTCACCATCACCTCCATCGGTTCCCCCGCAAGTTTATCCAACTCAATGACGGAGCCTTGCGCCAGTTGTAAGAGATCCCGAATGGCCATCTTCGTGGATCCGACATACACGGTGATGCTCATCGGAATATCCAGGAGAAAGTCGATATTCTTCGGAGCACCGTCGATCACCGTGCTCTGGACCGACGGGAACGAAGCCGGCTGCGGGGATTGGTGATCGCTCGTCTGCGAATCGGCACGGGTTGCGAAGTCTGACTCAGCCATAGTCACTCTCTCGTTGGTGTCATAACTAGCTCACGACTTTGGTCACGCGACACGCGTGATTCCCCTTGTAAATTCCAGGACTACCCTGAAATTTGTGATGTCCCTCGATATAGCAGTCGAGCGGATCTCCTGGATGCTGGTCAAGTAAGATCACATCGCCCGGTGCAAAATTCATCACATCCTTCACCGTAACCGTGGCGGTTCCCATCCGTACCGCAATCGGAAGCGGACACTCGTGTAGTCGCTCTCGGAATCGATGGCTCCACTCGCCGTTTTGATCGACTTGATCGGAGACGAGGCCTGAATAGAGTTTCTCTTTGATCGGTTCAAGCATACTGTAGGGATAGACGATGTATAGATCCCTGGCCGTTTCTCCTAAAATGACCTGCAAGGTGACAACGACGACAATTTCAGATGCGGTCACCACCATTGCGAACTGAGGGTTGCTCTCAGACCGCATATACTCCACCTTGATCGGCACGACGGCTTGCCACGCCTTTTCCAGGTCGACAAGCGATTGCAGCAACAGCTTCTTGATGATCCGCAGTTGGACGGGCGTGAAGTCTCGCCCTTCAGGCTTCACGTGGGTCTGCCCTTTGCCCCCAAAGAAGTAGTCCACGATCAAGTACACAAGGAACGCGTCCATTACGAAGAGTGCGCTACCACGTAATGGCGCCATATGAAACACGTTCAACGATGAAGGCATCGGAACCTTTTTCAAGAACTCACCGAATTTGATCACCTGGGTCCCGACGACGGCAAAATCAACGGCCTCCCGAAACATGCCGGTCCAGACAGCCGATTGGCGGCGAATGAATCGGTCGTTGATCATTTCCATGGTCGGCATCCGCCCACGGATGATTCGCTCCTGATTAAACAGATCGTACCCCTTGACACCCGTGGCTTCCTGAGCAGTGTCCTTCGGAGTCGTGTCCACATCACCGGAGACGACGCCCTTTAACAGCGCGTCGATTTCATCCTGCGAGAGAATTTTTTCCATAGATCCCGCTGTTACTGAACGACAAATTCCGTGAAATACGCCGACCGGACACCTGGCTTTTTCAGAAGGCCGTTGATGCGCTGCGTGATTTCATCGCGTAACTGGAATTTCCCCTGCGTCGTCCTCACCGCATTGACATCCTTGCTGCTGAGCAAGACCAGGACCGCATCCCGTATCTGAGGAATGTGCACGGATAGATCAGCCGAGACCGCTTCGCTCTCCGCCTCGAGCTTGAGGGTTATTTTCAAATACCGAACGTCTGGGGTGTCTGCGAGATTGACAATGAAGGGATCTAAGTCAAACATGACGCCGGGCGAAGCAACCTGACCATGTTTGCCACCGGCCTCGCTCTTCGACTCAGTTTTGACCTCAGTATCGGCTTTATGATCCTCTGAACTCTCAGCCCCTTTACTGGCTCCTCCCATGAATTTGACTACCAGGAACGCCCCACCAACCCCAACTACCAAGGCAACAACCGATACAATAATGAGCATTTTGATGGGGAACGCCGAAGCCGGGGCTGCGGCGGGAGCTTTTTCGTCAACTGCGGCTGCATCTGCCATAACTCCTCCTCGATTGACTCGTTGGCCCGGTGCGAAGACTGCAATGCATATGCCACCACACGTTGCGACTCACCGATAAGAGGAATCACGAATCACCATATCTGGCGCACACTCCCATACAACCAGCGCCACACACGACAGGGCGCATGAGCGCCCTGTCAAGCAACCTCTTGACACCGTCAAGAAGCTGACAGGGCGCACGATGCCGGCCAGAGTAGAGACTGACACCGAATGAGAGGGTGGAGTGAAGGAAAGGAGGGCTGGGAGTGACGATCACTCCCAGCCCTACCGCGAAAGAATGGATCTACCGTTTCAGATTGACCAATTCCTGTAAAATTTCGTCTGATGTAGTGATCACGCGCGAGTTCGCCTGGAAACCGCGCTGCGCCGCGATCATATCGATAAAGCTTTCTCCGAGATCGACATTCGACAATTCCAACGAATTGGACAACACCCGTCCAAGCCCCGCACTGTCCGGGGTTCCCGTAACCGGTTGGCCGGAATTCCCGGACTGAGCAAAGGTGTTTTTACCGGTCCGCGTCAACCCAATGGGATCCGGGAAGCGTGCGAGCACCACCTGCGCCAACGCGCGCAGCTGACCGTTCGAGAAGCGTCCGTTGATGATGCCGTTCCCATCCACGGAGAAGGCCTGAAGCGAGCCGGCGGCAAACCCATCCTGGGTTTGCTGCACGAGCGCCGAGGTCGACCCGAACTGCGTCGTTCCATCGAGTCCACTCCCGCCGTCGGTCGTTACGCTGGAACCGAAATTCATGGCAAGCAGCTGGTCTGGCGTCGCACCGTTAAAGTCGATCTGTAACTCTCCCGGCACCGTGCCGGACGTCCCCGCTGCAGTCCCGGTATCGTACCGAATCACCGTGCTCTCTCGATCCAACGTCCCATCCGTCCCGAACGTTAAAGTACCGGACCCAACCCGAACAATGCCCAAGCTGGCGTCGACATTGCTCGGATCATAGTTTGCCGTGACGACGTCGCTCGCAGGCGCCACCGTGTTGTAGTTCCAGCTGTTGTCGCCGACCTTCGTGAAGTACGTCGTCAGCAAATGACTGTTCCCGAGAGAATCAAACACCGTCATCGATGTCGAAAAATTCGAGGTGGCGGGCGGATCCGAGAGCTGAAAGTCCGTACCGGTCGTCGACGTCGGCGCCAGCATGTTGAGATTGCTTGCCAATGTATCGCCGCCGTTCGCCGTCACTACAACCGTTCCGGTCCCGGTCGTGGAATTGTTCGTCGTGCCCGTCAGACCGGACGCAAAGGTGAAGATATCGGACGCATTGACCGACGCGGTAAATCCCGCATAGGCAGCGGCTTTGAACGGATCGTTGGGGACCAACGCGCGCACGGCGTTTTGAACCGCCGTGGCAAGCCCCGAGCCGGTTAACCCGTTTGCCACGGTGATTGTCTGAACCCCGTCCCCGTTCAGATTGATATTGAATGAAGTGTTCCCGGCTGCGGTGGTGGTGGTCGATGCCGCGGACGCCACGATGTTGCCGCGAACACCTGTCGGCACTGTCGCTGAGTTTAAGTTGGCGGCGACGAAGGCCGTGGTCGTGGCCCGCGGCGACGCGGTGGTGGAAGGCAGCGCCACATCGCCGATCGTACCGGTAATGGTGCCGGTGGCGTCGGCCAGAAAACCCTGCAATTTGAATCCGGTGGGATCGACCACATTGTTGTTCCTATCGAGCCGGAATAGACCGGCACGAGAATAGAAGGTGGCATTCTGCGCGTCTCTCACCATGAAAAAGCCGTTGCCGTCTATGGCCAGGTCCAGCACATTGGACGAGGTCGCTAGCGACCCTTGAGAGAAGTTTCCCTGCACAGACGTAAGCGCCACGCCGATCCCGGTCTGAACCGAACCTGACCCTCCTGAAATCGACGAACTGATCAAGTCCGCGAACGTCGCCTTGCTCCCCTTGAAGCCGACGGTACTGAGGTTGGCAATGTTGTTGCCGATGACAGAGAGCGCCGTCCCATTGGCGTTGAGCCCGCTGACTCCGGCAAACAATGACGACAGAATTCCCATGGGTGCATACCTCCTTCTTCAACCGGTTCGGATAGGTCTCGCCTATTGCACTTCCACAACATCAGACGGATCTACGGATAACGCTCCGATAGCCAGCTTTGGTTGTCCCTCCTCCAAACGCACGCCCGTGACCGTCAGCTGCGCACGGCCTTTCGCGACGATCGACGCGCCCTGCTGATCGACGGCAGAGACGGCATACTCATACACACCGGGCGGCATAACGGTGCCCTTACTGTCTTTCCCGTCCCATCGGGCCTGGTTGAGCCCAGCCTGGAGGTCAGTGGCATCCAGTGTTCGGACAACCTGCCGCTGTTGATCAAGAATTGTGATCTGCATGCGAGCCGCATTCTTTTCGAGTGCATAGGTCAGCGATGCCTGACCATTCTCCAACTGCGTGAGCGGATGATCAATGCTAATGCGGCGACCAACCATGGGCAACAGCGTGAACTGCAACGAGGCGCTCTGCGCATCAAGGCTCTTCTGAAGGAGCTGTGACTGCTTCGCCGTCTGTTCCAACTGACTGAATTGGGTGAGTTGTGAAACAAATTCGGCATTGTCGGTGGGTTTCAAGGGATCCTGGTTCTTTAATTGCGTGACGAGCAATTTAAGAAAATCATCCTGCCCTAATTGTCGAGGTCCGGTTTGGCTCGAAGTCGCTGGAGTTCCCGTCGAGTTGAGTGGCGATACATCGATCATTTCCAGTCTCTCCCTTCTGATCTACGCCACGACATTCAAGAGACCATGGCGAGATGTGCGTGGTTCATCCTGTCCCTCTGGACTCTGCCCCCACTTCATCCCTTGCGAACCCTGATTCCAAGTGTGTCCTTGTTCCTGAGAAGAGTCCTGCTGGAAAGAGCGACCGGCACTCTGACGATCGATGTCTACACGGAATTGTCCCATGTCCAATCCATTTGCCTGAAACGCGGCTTGCAGGCGATCCTGACCGTTGGCGAGGAATTGCCCCACCTCAAGTCTCTCGGTGGAGAAATGGGTGTGCACCATATCATTCGTCATTGCCACACGAACATTCACATGGCCCAGGTCTGGCTGTGTCACATCAAACACCACCGATCGTGTCATGAACCGTACCGACGACTCAGTTGCATCCTGTGCAGGCATGGACGATGGCGCCGGACTCACACTAGGAGAAGTGGGAGGAGACGGTGGTGGACTGGAGATGACACGCCCATGAGCGCCGGCTATCATCGACTCTGTTGCCGGTCCGCTAGAAACTTGGCGGTCAATTACTGTTGCCTGTGGTAGCTTAGTTTCAGCCTGATCGCGTTGAGCGCTTAGTTGCTCACCCCAGAGATCACTGAATCCCTCGGCCCCATCAACACTCGCGCGCTGTCCCTGTTGCCCCCCCCACGGCGCCCGCACTCCGCTATCCTGAGCGTCGCGAAGGGATTGTGTATACCAGTTCATTTGAGCTGGAGCGGAACGATCGGATGCGCCTCCAACGCGAAGCACGGGATCCGTCTTCGCAGTTTCTGGTTTGCCATCCGGTAGCTCCACCCCCAGAGAGGCAGAAGAGACCCGACGCACAATGGTCTCGGGCTGCAGAAGAACCGAACCGGATGGCGACTCCAGCGGTCCGGGACGAGACTCGACACGATGCGTCATCTCTGGATCGGCATCATCGGCACTCATATGGGAGCCCGGCTTGACGACTTGAGCCCGATGCGAATCGCCGCCGGTGCCAATCACCGGTACGTCTGATCCATGGGCAGGCAGGTCCGACGTTGCATTCCGTTCATGGCCAGCAGGAGAGTGGCCTTCGGTCGGATGGGATGCCGTCAGGGAAGCATTCATCGCCTTAGGCACCAGCAACGGAGACCTTGAAGAACCGCCGTCCGACTCAGCTTCCTGCTCAGAGACGGACTCTCCATCAGAAGAGTCCTCTTCTCCCTCTGTGGGAAGATTCGTCCGGTCATTCACGTGGGCTAGTACATTAGGTAGAACCAGGGAGACGCCTGGCATCGGAGCTTGCCCCAGAGAGTCAGGATCTGTCTGACTCGGTTGAGCCGTAGCTTCCGAAGCATTCCTAGAATCTTCAGCGCCTCTCGGTACATCGTCGCTGGATCTGCCTCCATCTTGGGCCTGGGCCTCAGACGGTGATGCGTTCACGCGCGCAACCTGAGTTGAGGACGGATTCTGATCAATTCTTTCCGTTGAGCGGGGTCCACGATCAGACCTGTTCGCGGATTGCACCTCCGCGCGCGCAGCCTGAGTTGCAGAAGAATTCTGCTCTTGTGTTTCTCTCGATCGGGCCCCACGATCAGACTTGCTCATTGATCGCACCTCAGCACGCTCAGCCGGAGTTGAGGGAGCACTCCGCTCTTTCGCCTCCCTCAATCGAGTCCCACGCTCAGCCTTGCTCGCTGATCGCGCCTCTGCTGCTTCACGAGCCTCCATCCTCCGCTCGTCCGCACGAACTCCCTGGAGCACAGCGGGAAAACTCCTCCGGCTGCCACTGGAACTGGAAGCCGTCGAGGCCCGAGACGGTCTGACTCCCGTATCAGCAGGAGCTCCGGATGGATGGGGAATCATGTCAGCCAGAGTGAAATCCATGTACACCAGTCCTCGTGTGATTCGAGCAAAGGGGAATACAAGCCCCATGCCAGGTGAGCCGCGTGCAACATCGCGGATAATCAGGCTGGTTTTTGTGAACGCCTTGACGGTGTTGTCCAGAGAGAGGAAAACTTTACAGCGTGCTCGGCAAAACTGGCCGAGTCAAAGATATGAATGGCTATTTTTGAAGGACAAGATCTTTCCAATGGCGGGGAGCATTTCCAGCGTAGCCTTCGCGCACTTACTCGAAACACGCTAATGGCAAGAGCACATTCCAGCGAGGCGTGAGTGCTAGGCCGAGGACAGGATGGTCGCAAGATGACAGGCACACAGACTTTAAGGCAAACAAGAATTTCTGAGGGCACCGTAGGAGTGCTACGGCGTGTGTGTCAACAACTGCTCCGTGAGCTTCGCAGCTCGGTCGGCTTTGACTTGCGCGAGAATTGCGCCGGCAGTTTTTGCTTTCACCAGCTTAAGGATTTCAATCGCTTTTCGATCCGGCATATGTTCAAGACGCAAGGCGGCGTCCTCAGACGGCATGGATTCGTAGATCTTCGCGAGCTGTGTCCGTTGTTCCTGTGCCGAACGCTCCTTCTCCGCATGGGCCTTGGCTTGTGGTGACGGAGCTCGGTCTTCTTTGGCTTGCGCGCTCTGGATCTTCTTTTCCAAGGCTTCGTTCTGGTCCAAGAGCTCCTCGATCTGCCCCCTCACAATCATGAGTCGCTCTTCGTTCTGGCGAAGCGCTTGCTCACGCCGGTCAAGATCGCGCTTTCGCTGTGCCAGCATATCCAGCACTTCACGAGGCACATCAATGGCTGGCCCCTGGACCGCTGGTGGAGCCAACAGCTTGGCATCGTTATCAGACTCCGCTCCCGAGTTCTCTGCCTCCTGCGCTTGCGCTGGCATACCCTGCGTCGGCCCACTCGTCGTCACCGCCTGAGTTTTGGATTTCGGTTCGGAAGAGGCTTGTCCCAGTTGCACCATGACCCAGAAGAGAATCGTCGAACCGAGGATGCCGCCAACCATCGTCCACAACTGGGAATGCCGATTCATCCTTGGCACCGCTTTCCCCACCTGCCCAAGACGGCCGAGACCGAACCGATCTATCCAACCTCTGATGAATCGTGTGTTCATGAGTAGCGCTCTCGCCGAGTGGAATGCCTGCGGCTCGCAGCCTCATCCATGGTCCGCTGCTCCTGGCGCGCCGCGTCGGCACGTTGCGCATCGCGGCGTTTGTCGGCGACAATATCAAGCAGCTTACGCTCCAGGCTGGCTTCAACGAGAAGCGCCTTGGTCTGCTGCCATGCCTCCACAGCTTGCTCGACCTCTCGACGCACCCGGCGCAGCACTGCCTGTTGCGAATCCATACGTCCCTGCCATTCCAACCAGGCTTCTATCGTGAGCCCTTGTACAGATTGTCGGTCGTGGGTGACGACCTCCTGCTGAATTTGGGCTTCAAGGTCCCGATACCGTTCCTCATGCTGCGCCAGCGTGCGAGTGATCTGCGCCAAGTCCATCATCAGCGCCTCGACGGTCTGCGCACGTAGTTTCCGCAATGACTCGAGGCTCATGCTGCCTGCTGGGCCAGTGCCTCAAGTTGCTGCACCGACAACGGCAAGCCTGTCGGCAGGTCGATGTCTTGCCGCAAATACGCATTAATCGCCTCCTGCGCTTGAACGGCACGGTCGAGAGCCGCGTTCATTCCTGGCTTATAGGCTCCCAACACAACAAGGTCCTCGGATTGGCGATATCGTGCCACCAACTCAAGGACCTTCCTGGCAGCCTCGTAATGTGGTCGCCCGACGATATCCCGCATCACACGGCTGGTACTCTGGAGGAGATCGATCGCAGGAAAGTGATTGCGGGCGGCCAAGGTACGCGACAAGACGATATGGCCGTCCAAGATCGAGCGAACCGTATCAGCGATGGGATCACTGAGATCATCTCCATCGACCAGCACGGTATACAATCCGGTAATGGTTCCTGGACCTGGTCCGGTCCCGACACGTTCCAGCAACTTCGGCAGGAGCGTAAATACGGAGGGGGTATAGCCTTTGGTCGTCGGAGGCTCCCCGATCGCCAACCCCACCTCCCTCTGGCTATAGGCCAATCGCGTCAGTGAATCCATCAACAGCAACACCTGTTTCCCTGCATCACGGAAGTATTCAGCAATGGTCGTCGCCACCAGCGCCGCGCGCAACCGTATCAGCGGAGCTTGATCGGACGTCGCCACCACCACCACCGAGCGTCCGAGTGCCTCTGCACCCAGATCGCGTTCCAGGAATTCATTGACCTCACGGCCTCGCTCGCCGATGAGGGCAATGACATTGACATCCGCTTTCGTATACCGGCTGATCATCCCCAACAGCACACTCTTTCCAACCCCGGATCCTGAAAATATGCCCATCTTCTGTCCACGTCCACAGGTCAAAAACCCATTGATGGCACGAACGCCGAGATCAAGTGGGACGCGCAGACGAGCTCGTTGTAGGGGGTTCGGCGCGCCGGCATAGAGTGGATACCGTTCCGTAGCCGTCAGCGGCCCTTTGCCATCCATCGGATTACCACAGCCGTCGAGCACCCTTCCTAACAAACCTGGCCCGACAGCAAGATTGGCCACTTGGCCGGACATGGTAATTCGACTACCCGGCCCGATCCCGTGCATGTCACCCAGCGGCATCAGAAGGACACGATCCCCTCGAAATCCCACGACCTCCGCAGCGATCGGCCCTCCAGCTACCTCCCTCGTAATGCGGCAGAGCTCTCCGACCGTCGTCATCGGCCCATACCCTTCCACGACGATCCCAACCGCTTGCGCCACCCTTCCGGACACTTCGATGGGATCGACGCGCTCGATCAACCGACTAAGACTCATGATGAGCCCTGTTCCTCAGGGCATCGCCCAAGCGGAATAACTGTGTATCCAGGGAGGCATCGACTAGTCGTGTTGCGGTGTGCAACAGACAGCTTCCTCGCTGGAGAGAAGCCACCGGCTCGATGGTGAGCTTCAGCGTAACCTGCCGGCGTCCTGCCAGCTCCGCCCGAACGGCTTCAAGAACGGCCGCGTCGGCCGGATGCACCTGGATCACCACACCATCTGACTCTTGAACAGCGCCGAGCGCTGCCTTGACCTGCATCACAATCTGTTCGCGGCGGGACTCGGCTGATTCATGCAGTATTTTAGAGGCGATCTGAAGCGCAAGCGCGATGACTTCGTCGTCGATCGTCTGCTGAAGTGCGGATCGAGCGGTATCAAACTTTCCGACGGCCTCGGTCAACACCGCAAGATCTTGTTGACGCTGCGCGTCCGAATATCGCCGGCCATCTTCGAGACCACGCTCATATTCCGTCAGCCCATCGGCTCCTTTCAGCGTGCTGTCATCCCCGAATGTCTGAAACGGCACGCTCTGGATCCGTATCGCGCCGGACCGTACAGCGGCATGCTTGAGAACCGTATGGTCGGCGCGAATACGATGGAGTTCCAATAACCGACGAACCGTGTTGAGGACAATGTCCTGTTGAAAGGGTTTCGTCAAAAAATCGCTGGAGCCGGCTCTCATCGCACGGGCGGCAAGTTCGACCGAGGCGGCTCCAGTCATCACGACTCCAATCATGCGACTGTCGATCCGCTGTGCATCTTCCAGAACCGCGATACCATCTCGATCCGGCAGGGAGGCGTCGACGATCAGCAGCGCAGGAGCCTTCTGCTTGACCATCGCAAGCGCTTCCTGTCCTGAGCCTGAGAATCGAACCGACACTCGTTCCGGCTGAAGGAGCTCGTGAAGCACATGTCGGATCCCTTCGTCGGCATCAACGACCAGGACCGTCCCTTGAAGGCGTGACACGCTTCGATCGGAACTGGCCACTGCCGGTATGGTCCCCCCCGTCACTACAGCATCTCCTCCCCTGCGCCTGCGATCATGATGCGGCCCTCTCCTTCCAGCTTGCGACAGACTTTCAAAATATTCTGCTGGGCTCTCTCGACATCGGACACCTTTACCGGCCCTTTCGCCTCCATATCTTCCTTCAACATTTCCGCGGCACGACTCGACATATTTTTGAAGAATTTTTCCTTCACCTCTGGGTTGGCGCCGCGAAGAGCCAGCGGAAGGTCGTCCTTGCTGATCTCTTTCATCAATTCCTGCAAGCCGCGCTCGTCGATCTTCACCAGGTCGTCGAAGACAAACATGAGCGCTCGGATCGCATCCGCCAACGGCTGGCTCCTCTCCGCGATCCTGACCATAATGCCGCCCTCATTGGTCTTATCCATGCGTGTCAAAATGTTGGCCATCACCTCAGGCCCACCGAGGCTCTGCGACCCCATTCCCGTACTGGCCAATAGTGTCTCTTGTATGCTCAGGCTGAGCTCTTCCAAGACATCCGGCTGTACCTCCTCCATGGTGGCCAGCCGAAGCGCCACGTCTCCACGCATCGCCTCAGGAAGTCCTGCAAGCACTTGGCCGGCTTGATCGCTCTCAAGATGCGCCAGCACGACCGCCACGGTTTGCGCATGCTCGATCTTCAACATTTGGACAAGTGTTTTCACATCGACCCATCTCATTGCGTCCAGCCCCGGATAGCTTTTCCTAGTCATTGATTCGATGATCCGCGCCGCCTTATCTGGACCCAACGCCTTGATGAGGACGGTCTTGATAAACTCTTTTCCCTGAAACTGAACCTCGCCGGACGCACTGGCAGTCTGAAAATCCGAGATGACGGCATCTTCCTCATCCCGCGAAATCTGAGCCGTGCCGTTCATGAATGTTCCCAGCCGCTTAATTTCTTTGGGGTCGAGTTGTTTCATGACCTGGGCTGCTGATTCTTCTCCGATGGCACGAAGAAGAATGGCTGCCTTTTGTTCGCCCGTCAGATTCTTTGCCATAGCCACATGTTATGAAGGATTCTTGAGCCACTGTTTCACGACTACGGCCGTCGTGTCAGGATTCTTTCTCGCCATGTCGATGATCTGCGCCCGGTCCTGCCCGCGGGCCAATGATGCCTCTGCCGTTCCCATGGCGCCAGGCAGCGCAGACATCGACGCTTCGGCCGACAGTTGCTCGGTCGTTGAGCCCAACATGGTCAACAACGGGCGAACCACGAACAGAAGAATCACCGTAAACAGTAGGATTCCGACACCATAGCGGAGATACGGCAACCATGGCTTCGGACCCTCGGCCACGGCTTCTGCCGTCGCACTCTGCAGCTCTTCCGGTTCCGCGCCGAATTGCACATTCACGACTTGAACCTGATCCTGCCGCTCGGGTGAAAAGCCCATCGCTTTCTTGACGATGTCCTCAATCCGCTTGAGGTCTTCTTCCGAACGTGGGATGTATTTGCGTGCGGCAGCCGGCGTCTCTGTCGACTGTCCATCACCGGTTTTGGCTGTTTCATAGATCCCATCGACCAGCACGGCCACGGATAATTGTTTGATGACGCCTACAGGCTCGACGATTTTGGAGACCGTTCGACTGATCTCGTAGTTGACTGTTTCATTTTTCGTCTGACTGTTGTTCGAACTGGTTTGCGGGAGCTCCTGATCTGTTCCGGGCGGGACGTTCGACTGAACACCTGGGACGCCGCCGCTGACGCCGTTGATGCCGTTCGCCTTTTCCTGCCCGCGTTGTTCGCTCCTCACGACCTGGCTGTTCGGATCGTAGCGCTCTTCCGTGGTTTCCACCTTGCGAAAGTCCACCACGCTGGACACACGCACCACGGCTTTGTTGGATCCGACAATCCGCTCCAGCATCGTTTGGATACGCGTTTCCACATCTTTTGCGATACTCCGCTGATATTCGAGCTGGGTATTGGTCAAGCCGGCGGTTTCATCCGTCATGGTGGACGACAACATACGGCCATGCCCATCCACCACGGTCACATCGCGGGCCTGCAGGCCTTCCACGCTGCTTGACACCAAATGGATGACCCCTTGCACCTGCGCCTGAGCCAGCTGTTGGCCATTACGAAGTGACACGATCACGGACGCGCGCGCTTTCTCCTGTTCGCTGGCGAAGAGTCGTCGTTCAGGAATCGCCAGATGAACCCGCACTCGTTCGACTTCCGGCAACTGCGCGATGGTTCTCGCCAACTCGCCCTGTAAGGCGCGCCGATAGTTGAGCTTCTGCACGAATTCGGACATGCCGATCGACGTACGATCGAAAATCTCGAAGCCGACGCCACCTCCATGGGGAAGCCCTTGAGTCGCGAGTTGTAATCGTAGATCGTGTACTTGAGCGCTAGGAACCAGCACCGTCGCTCCACCACCGGTTGTTTCATACGGCACCTTCGTCTCTTTCAGCTTATCGATGATGGCAGCCGCGTCTTCGCCGCCGAGATTGGTAAACAACACCTGCATATCGGGCTGCTGCGTCCACAGTGTGAGCGCGATGAGGCCCGCCACTGATCCAGCCAGAGCGACGAGGATGATCATTCGCTGATTGATGGAAAACTTGGAAAACATTCTACCCACGCTCCTTCATCGTGCCTGACCTCTTACATCTGCATCCGTTGAATCTCTTCATACGCCGTGACCAGTTTGTTCCTGATTTGCATCATCAATTGGAACGACACGTCTGCTTGCTGCAGCGCAACCATCGTACGGTGAAGGTCCTGCGTCTCGCCTGTCATGAGATCACCAACCGCTCGGCCGGCTTCCACTTGCGTGTCGTTGACCTTTCCGATTGCAGATTTGAGCGAATCCATGAACCCCGAGGCACCTGACGTTCCGGCCGACCCGCCTGGGGCCACATCGCGAATCGGAGCGATACCTGATGTCGGACCGTAAATCTGATTCATCATCACCTCCCAATTTCCAGTGCCTTGTTCCACATGGCACGTGTTGCGTTGATGGCTTGAACGTTCGCTTCGTACGCACGCGACGCACCGATCATATTCACCATTTCTTCCATGACATTCACATTGGGAAGACGCACAAACCCTTTGGGATTGGCATCCGGATGATGAGGATCATAGATGAGTTGGCCTGGTTTGGAATCTTCCACCACTCGAGCGACGGAGACCCCTTCGAGCGCATGTGCCGACCGCCCAACGGCGATTTGTCGAAAAGTCCCATGAAATGAGCTTGGAACCGCCGTTGAGCGAAAGACGACATCCCGCCGCTTGTACGGACCGCCAGTCGGTGTTTTCGTTGATTGGGCGTTCGCAAGATTGCTCGCAATGACATTGAGTCGCCGCCGTTGGGCGTCCAAACCGGATACCGATACAGCCATACTGTCGGACATTTCCATGATGAACCTCCTCTATCAACCGTCAACCGCTTGCCGATGTCGACCATCCGAGCGGGCTAGGCGTTATCTCCCTTCTCGTATCACATTCAGCAATCCGTGAAACTTCTTGGCCAGTATCGTGGCCGCTGTGTTGTACTGCATGGCGTTCTCGGACAATTTGGCCATCTCGAGCTCGAGATTGACGGAATTGGCATCGAGCGGGAGATCGCCGGCTGGAACTTCACTGAGTTTTCCCGTCACCACCTGTACACCCTGCGGCCCATGCATGCCGAAATGCCGAGACTGAGTCGCCGCCAGGACGATGGGCAGCTGGCCCTTGTGGGCCGACTGCAATTGGTCCATAAATGTCAACTCGGACGCGCGATACCCCGGCGTTTCTTCGTTGGCCAGGTTCGAGGCGATCACACGCTGTCGCGCACCGCGAAGATCCAAACTCCGCTGTAACAGTCGCATGGTTTTGTCAAAGATCATCATGCTCTTCGGCTCCTTTCCATCGGCTGCTCGTTGTCATTGCAACCATAATGCCTGCCTGAGTGCTGAGGCGATGGCCATGAGCGCGGCCTTCTGCAACGCCCATTGGTTTTCGCTCCCCGCGCCTATGACTCTCCGTTTGACCCTTGCCGCCACCGAACAAATTTGCCGGCCGGCAATTCTTGCCGCGCTTATGGTCCTCCGGTAATCGAACAGGGTCGCTCACCTTCTCGATACTCTCGCAGCTTATTTCGTAACGTACGAATGCTGATCCCCAACTCTTTCGCCGCATGCGTACGATTCTCCTTCACTCGTGCCAATGTCTTAAAAATTAACTCTCGTTCCATTTCCCACAACGACCCGTTGGCCGGTTGTTGCGGATGGGCAGACTGGACCCGCTGTTCTCCGTTCAGTTCAGGCGGACAGTGTTCGGGAAGGATAGGGCCAGACCTCGCCAGCAACACCCCCCGTTCCATGACATTCTCTAATTCACGGACATTTCCCTTCCATGCCAACCGTTGCAGATGCGCACACGCGCTATCAGATAATGTCGGTGGCGTGAGACCGTTCCTCGTGGCCGACTGGCTCACAAAATGACGCGCGAGCAATGGAATATCGATCGTGCGTTCACGTAGCGGTGGAACGGTGACAGGAAAGACGTTTAGACGATAGTACAGATCCTCTCGAAAACGTCCTTGCTCGACTTCCCGATAGAGCGCGCGATTGGTCGTCGCGATCACTCGTATATTGACTGACACAGGGTCGCGCCCCCCGATCCGATCGACTTCGCGCTCCTGTAATACGCGCAGTAACTTGGCCTGCAAACTCAGGTTCATTTCACTGATTTCGTCCAGGAGCAATGTGCCCATATGCGCCATCTCAAACTTGCCGATCTTTTTGAGTAACGCCCCAGTGAACGCACCACGCTCGTGGCCAAAGAGCTCACTCTCAAGGAGCCCATCCGGTAATGCCGCACAATTCACCGCGATGAACGGGCGATGCGCCCGCGGGCTCCGATTATGGATAAATCTGGCTAACAGCTCTTTTCCGGTGCCACTCTCTCCTTGAATCAAGACTGTGGCCTGGCTGGACGCTACCCCTTCGATCGTGCTTAAGAGCCTAATCATGCCTGGGTCTTGGCTTAGCAGAGCCCGGTTTTCCGTTGGGTGAGACGGGTGACCCGTGATGGCCCCTACGTCTCGTCCCGACTTGAGATTCACGATGACTCGCTCCAGCAAGTCCATGGAAAACGGTTTCAAGAGATACTCGCTGGCGCCCAACTTCATGGCCTCGACCGCGGTCTCTATGGCCCCATACGCCGTCATCAGAACGATCGTCGCATGAGGAGCGCGCGCCTTGACTTCCTTAATCAATTCGAGCCCATTCAGACGCGGCATCTTGAGATCGGTCAGCACCATCCATGGACGAAAATGGGGAATCCGTTCAATGGCATCCATTCCATCGACTGCCCCTTGTACGGAATAGCCGAGTCGCTTGACCGTCTCCATCAGCGCCGTTCGCATCGATGGGTCGTCATCGACGATGAGAATGCGCTCGCTCTCGTCACCATGGTCAGAAAGAGGGCTACTCTTCTCGCGGTCATTCATGAGACCACTCCTCCACTAATTCCATAGTGTGCTCACTCGGGTAGGATTGACTCGCTTTCAGCTCGTTCCGCGTTGGAGTCTGCACCGCATGGGGATCTCCACCGATTGCTGGATGAGGCAGAATAATGGAGCATGCGGTGCCCTGCCCGACTGTACTATCGACATCGATCCGTCCCTGGTGCGCGTCGACTATCGAATAGACAATCGCCAGACCAAGGCCGGTCCCCTCATCTTTCGTCGAGAAAAACGGATCGAATATGCGCGACTGATGGGCCGGAGGGATGCCAATGCCGGAGTCCCGGACAGTTAGTCGAACAGCGGGTATACCAAGTGTCCGCGACGGTTCCTGGCAAAGACTGATCGCCAGAACCCCTCCATTCGGCATCGCCTGCACTGCATTCACGACCAGATTCACGAGCACTTGTTTCAACTGTCCGTCGTGACACCACATCGAATGAATTTCTTGACTGATGTCCACTCGGATTTCCACCGGCACCTTGGTAATCGCATGGGCCGCCAACTTGATCGATTCGTCGATCAACGCTTCGGCCAAGTGCCAGCCACGAGCCAAGTGAACCGGCCGCGTATACAGCAAAAGATTGGTCAGTAAGCGATCCATCGACTGGACGGCTTGCGAGATTTGTTGCGCGTAGCGTTTGGCGGACGACTGCTCGCCGAGATCTCGCTGCAGCATGGACGCGAAGAGCTCGACGCTGCCCAATGGATTTCTGATCTCGTGGGCAATCCGCCCGATCAGCTCTCCCATGGCCGCCAGTCGTTCCTTGCGCTGCAACTGTTCTTCCAATTGATAAATACGCGTGATGTCCTGAAACAGGATGAGGTGTCCGGAGTGCTCTCCGGAATCGTTGCGAAGTGGAACCTGGCTAATGGAGACGACTGCCTGACCGATGCGTTGAGGCCGATCACACACGCCAAGACCAGCACCCGCCAATATTTCAGACGCACGACGGTTCCGCAGTTCGTCATCTGTGACGCCAAGTAGCGCCTCGGCGGCGCGATTGCTGCGAGTGATCATTTCGCAGTCGTCCATCACCAAGACCCCCATAGACAAGGACTCAAGAATCCCGTCCAGATGGACACGCATGGCCTCGTTGTCACACAGCTGCCGGCGGAGCGCCTCGTTGCTCTGCGCCAACTCCAGATCCATCTGCTCCACACGTGTTGTCAGCGCACTGTATGATTGCTGCAACGTGTGAGCCGCCTCATCAAAACTTCTGAAGGCGGCTTGCAGCAGCTCCCGTTCTTCCGGATGTTTGGTCATAGCACTCGTCATAGCCCCTCCTGCTTCCTCGAATGACTGACCGCTCGCAAACTTGTTTTAAGGGACGCTGAAAGGCGATTGAGGATTGGATCGTCCGTGACCTCAAGCTCGGCCAGCGCCACGGTGGCGCGATCGTATTGCTTCAAGGCCGTCCAATGGTTGGCTGTTTGCAGCCGCGCCCAATCGGCGTGAGACACGTTCGGTTTCTTAGCCAGCACTAATTGGTAGGCTGTAATAGCCCGCTCATGTCGATTCAATCGAGATAACGTATCGGCATAGGAAACAAGTGTATTGGACGCTTGCACCGCGCCGGCCTTGAACGCCTCTTCGTAGGCCAGGGCAGACTCATCCAGCTTATCCAATTCTCCCAGCGTCTTGGCTAACTCCACATACATAGCTGGTCGTTCAGGATGAACCGGGTGGCGCAACAACCACATCCGGCACAGATGGAGAAGCCCTTGCAGATCCCGCTGTTGCCTCATGGCCTCAATCAAAAGATGCAGCACCTCCACGTTGTATTTACCGAGAGGGAACTGAAATCGGTATCGCTCCAACATTTTTCTGGCGGCCTCAGGATCTCGCTGATCCAGGTAGATCCCTCCAAGGCTGATCAAAGCCGCTTCGAGCAACACCGAATCGTTGTGCGATTTAAGAACCTGCTGATACAGCCGCACGGCTTCCGGTGAAAAGCCGAGACGCCGATGGGATTCCGCGATGTTCAGCAACAGAGGGGAACGCGCATAATGCTGTTCGGCCATTGCTCCCTGCCTGTGAAATAGACTGACAACTGTCAGATCGTCGTGCGATGCGATCGCCGCTTCGATCCAGGGTGTCAACAGAGCAGACAGGCGCTCTGTGGATTTGATGGCCCATAGGTTGTTCTTATTGGTAGCTCGAAGCGTGATCTCCTTGTAGGTTTGAAGCGCGCGATTCGTGTCGCCTGCGCCTTCATACCCCTTACCAAGGTAGTACAGGGCCTCGCTACCCATTGAATTGCTCGCCTCTCGAGTCGCAATCTCTTCCAGCATCGATCGGTAGGAGGCGTCGGTCTGGTCCGGAACTGGCACGTTGTGGATCATGGCGCTGACCGTGAGCCCGAGCGCATTGCTTCCAGCCGGTAACATATTCTCTGCGCGGAGTGCGGCCAGCCGCAGTTTGGCCGTCGCATCCGACGTGCTGTCCGGATAGAGCGAAAGGATCAGCGCGTAGACGAACTCGGCAAGCGGCTGTTTAGCACCAGCTCGTAAACTCTCAGCCACGTGCAGCAGAGCCGTAGGCGCATACTCATGGCGAGGATGGAGATTGTAAAAGAGCAGCATGAGTTCTCGCGCGGAAGCCTCATGATGCAGTTTCACTTGCGTGAGGGCATACTGCTGAAGCGACAACGGATCGCCCCTCAGGAGATGCGGCCATCGTCGATAGCTGATATCGTAGATCCGCTGCGCTTCGGAAAATCGCTGCGCTCTGAACAGCGCATGAGCCAATCCCAACGTCGCTCCTTGGAGCAACTGCTCGTCCTCACTTCGCTTTCGCACGTTCGCAAACGCATGCTCAGCGTCGCTCCATTTCCCCATGGCCATGAATGTATAGCCAAGCCCCAACAAAGCCCGATTGCCGTCAAAGGGAAGATTGACGGAATGGGCCATGGCGTTCTCGTAAAACGCCTGTGCCTCTTGGAACGCGCCTTGCTCGAAATATAGATCCGCGACCCGCCATTCTGCTCTCCGAGCGTTTGACGATTGTGGATGGTTCCGAAGGAGTTTTTTATACTCCTGAATCGCCTCGGATCGGGTTTCCCCCGTGACCTCATCCTGCAACAAGAGCTCAACCAAGAAAGCTTTCGCAGATGGGACGAGTGGACTTTCTGGATGTTCCTTGACGATAGTCCCAAAGAACCGCTGCGCCTCCGGCCATGCGTTCTTCCGGTACGCAGACCGGCCTTCTTGCCAGGCGAGTCCATCAATGCCCGACGATTGGCCTTCCGGACGAGGCCCATCATCAGGCAAGAGTCGTACGAGTCCCTCAATTGGTACTGGGTTCCGTATCGAAGTTGCTCGTTCGGTGACCGCGTCGCTTGAGGGAGTAGGCTGCGAGGGAACCGCCCCAATTGCCATCGAAGAGCACGCCATCCAAGCAGCAATCGAGAAGACGAGTTGGCAATATCGTAAATAGTATCGATACACGGCGATAGGGCATCAGCAAAGCTCATGCCCTGGAGACAGGTCGAAAACTCTCAGGAAATCAGATGAGTTATCGAGGCAACTCGAGAACTTGGATAGACCGCGTCAGGATTGGCATCGGCTAGGTCGATAGGTCGTCAATCTTTTGACTGGAAGAGCGTGGCCAGAGCGGGAGGGTTTCCAATTGAGATCGTGGATCCACCCCCTTACGTTTCAGCTTTTCAACCAACGTCGTCCGGTTCAAGTGGAGCAACTGCGCTGCCCGCGAGGTGACGCCGTTAGCTTTCCGCAGGGCTTCCATGATGAGATGTTTTTCGTACTGTTCAACCTCTCTGGAAAGATTGATGCCGTCCTCACTGAACCGGATAAACTGCTCCTTGAGCTCGGGGGCCGGCGGCCTCCGACAGATTTTCTCAGGTAAATCTCCAACGGAAAGGACGCCGTGCTTCTTCAGCACGACCAATCGCTCGATCATGTTCTCTAACTCCCGAATGTTGCCAGGCCAGTCGTACTCGGTCAACATTTGAAGCACATCGGGAGCAAGACCTGACACCTGAGTGTGCTTACTCTGATTGAAGCGAGTCAGGAAATGGTCGATAAGGAGCGGAATATCGCTCCGGCGTTCTCGTAGAGGAGGAATCACGATAGGGATTACATTGAGCCGATAGAACAGATCTTTGCGAAATCGCTTTTCTTCAACCAGCGTTTCCAAATCCTGATTCGTCGCGGCAATGATCCGCACATCCACATGAATCGTCCGATTTCCGCCGACGCGTTCAAATTCCCGTTCTTGTAATACTCGAAGAATTTTCACTTGTAATGGCAGGCTCATTTCGCCGATTTCATCGAGGAAGATGGTCCCTCCGTTTGCCAGTTCAAAACGTCCCATTCGCGGGTGCGTGGCTCCAGTGAACGCACCTTTTTCGTGCCCGAAGAGTTCCGACTCCAACAGATTTTCAGGGATCGCACCACAGTTCACCGGGACCAACGGACGATCCTTGCGAAGACTATTGAAGTGGAGCATCCGCGCCACCAACTCCTTGCCGGTACCGCTTTCGCCTTGAATCATGACCGTGCTATCGCTGTCGGCGACTTTGTGGACAAACTCCATCACGTGTTGGATCGGCTCGCTGGCGCCCACCAGATGTTCAAGTCGATATTGATCGCGTACGGCCTTCCGCAAGAGATGGTTTTCTTGCCGAAGCCGCAGGAACTCTGCCGCCTTCCGAACCACCACGGCCACGGTCTCAAGGTCGAACGGCTTGGTAATGAAGTCAAATGCGCCAGACTTCATGGCCCGGACCGCGGTTTCGATCGTACCGAATCCGGTCATCATGATGGGAATGATCTTCGCGTCGAGCTTCGCCAGGCGATCGATGATCTCGAGTCCATCGATATCGGGCAGCTGAAAATCAGTGATCACGATGTGAATCACCGAGTCCTTCACTGCCTGGATTGCCGCGGCACCGTCCTCGGCAGTAGAGACGCTATACTCCTCCTGCATCAGGAATTCCTGCAGAACATCCCGGACGGCAGGGTCGTCATCAACAACGAGCACGTGGGCTTGACTCATACGTGATACCATTTGGAATGCGAACTTCGATGCGGGGTTAGAATAATGACCCGTGGTATCTAATGCAAGTTATATCAGTTACTTGGCTGAGATCTGATGGGTGGGAGATTTCTTGACAGATTCTCCGGCCTGTTGGTACTGTGCGCTGCGACGTGTGGACTCAACTTGCAAGCGGGCTGGCGTAGCTCAATCGGCAGAGCAGCGGTTTTGTAAACCGCAGGTTGGAGGTTCGATTCCTCTCGCCAGCTCCACATCGCAGTTTCGTCGGTGGATGAATATCGCTCGTCATCTTCATCCCCACTCCCTATCGCCATCCAGAATCCACGGGACACGTGCTTGGCGTGACATGGTACGCCTCGCCGTAGATCCCATCTTTCGATCTGACAGCCATCCCTTTATGGCAGATATTTTCCCGTCCCCCATCCTGGCGTTTTGCTAGGGTGACAGGTACCTCTCGACGGGAATCATCACATGCGCATAGGGAGTTCCCGCCCACACAACCCAGGGACCGCCGTTTTCTTGAGTTCGCCGACACGCTCTTTAACGTGTCTACATCAGGCACGCGGGAAACGCACAACGCATCACAGGCAACCACGGTTGTACGAGATACCACGCAACGGAAAGCAACGGGCTGAGAGCTGCTTCAAATACAAAGGCCGCGTCACCTGAGACGCGGCCTTGACAGGTCCACTGAGGCATCACCGCAGACCGGAGGAGTGAGGTCTATCGCTCCGTCTCGGACAAACTTATTTCGGGTTCTAGCTCGCCCATCTCGGAATCCGGCTTTCCTTTCGTGGTCGACGGGTGGAGGCCGTATTTTCTCAGCATCTTATAAAAATCGGCTCTGTACCGGCCGGCAAACTGCGCAGCACGGGAGATATTTCCGCTCGTCAATTGGAGGACGGTCTTCAAGTAGGTCCGCTCGAATTCTTCTTTGGCCTCCGTCAGCGGCTTAAGCGGTGACTCGGCCGACACACTGACCGCCGGCAACAAATCTGGCGTGAGCATATCTTGCCGCGACATCACCACGGCCTTCTCAACCACGTTCTCCAACTCGCGCACATTGCCGGGCCAGGGATGGATCATCAATCGATGCAGTGCAGCAGGTGTGAATCCCTTCACCTCCTTATTCGACCGTTTCACACTGAGTTGGAGGAAATGTTGAGCCAGCAGCGGGATATCATCCCGGCGATCCCGCAGCGGTGGGATGAACAGAGGAACCACTGAGATTCGATAGTAGAGATCGTTGCGGAACGTCCCGTTTTTCACCGCCTCGCTGAGGTCTTTATTGGTCGCTGCAATGATGCGAACGTCGACTTTGACCGAGTTATCAGACCCCACCTCTCGAATCTCCCGCTCCTGCACGGCGCGCAATAATTTGACCTGCATGGACAGCGGCATCTCGCCGATCTCGTCAAGAAACAACGTGCCGCCGTTGGCCATTTGAAACAATCCTCGCTTCGCACCATGAGCGCTCGTGAACGCGCCCTTCACATGCCCAAACAGCTCGCTCTCGAACAGCGTTTCGGGTATGGCGGCGCAGTTGAGTGCCACGAAGGGACCTTTCCCGCGCCGGCTGTTCGTATGGATGACGCGAGCCATCACCTCTTTGCCGGTTCCGGTTTCTCCAAACAGCAAAATGGTCGCATCCGACTCGGCCACCTGTGCAATTTGCTGGAAGAGCCGTTGCATCTCCGGACTCCGCGCCACGACATTTTCGAGTCCGTACAGTTCCTTCACCAGCGACTTGAGCCGCTGAATCTCCCGGCTCATCCGCTGTTGCGCGAGTGCTTTCTCGATCGTGGCTTTCAGCTCCTTATCATCAAACGGCTTCGTCAGATACCCGAACGCCCCCCTCTGCATCGCCTCGACGGCATTGGGAATACTCCCATGGGCCGTCAGGATGATGACCGGAAGCCCCGGGTGACTTCGAAGTAGCTCTTCGGTCACCTCCAGCCCATCTTCGCCTCGAAGGCGCAGATCGGTAATCGCCAAGTTAAACATCGTTTTCTTCGCCTCACCAACGGCATCCTGCCCTGTCGTACACGGGGTGACGGCAAACCCCATCGCAGACAACCGCATTTTCAATAAATGCAACAACCCCTCATCGTCGTCGACTACGAGAATATTTTCTTGCTCCATAATCATCATGATTCCTTCTGCGGTTCGTTACGGTGTCGTCTCGGGACCTGGCACGGGAACCGTGGTCAATGGTGGACGTATCGGGCGCACCTTTTCCCGCATCTCCTGATCAATTCGCTTCAATGCCTCGAGTTGCGCAGAAAGCTCCTCGATCTTTCTGTCTCGCTCAGTAAGCTGTTTTTGCAGAGTTTGAATCGATACTGGGTCGGCTGACGTCTTTGCCGAGTCTTTCTTCGACAAAAGTGCCTCTAACTTATGATCTCGATCCGTCAACTCGCGCTGCAACGCCTCAATGGTCTCGGATTCGCCCTCCTTGGATGCACGAAGCTGTTGAATGAGTATCTCCTGATCAAGCAAGTCTCGCACCAAACGATCGGTAGTCACTGCTAACGAGGTGCTGACCTCCGCAAGAACTGGTGCTCTGAAAACGGCTTCCAGCCATGATCTGTTCCCAGGAGTAGGTTGTTGCAACAACGCCAGCCAGGCTTTGCTTGACGCAGCCAGCTGGCTCTTGGGAGCAAGAGCGACGACCTTCTTGAAATATTTCTCCGCAATTTCGCGGCTTTCGTACAGGCCAAGCAACCCGCGCGTAAAGTACACGTGATCGCAGGAACTCGATTCACCACATTTCAAGGCCACACTCTCTTGTCTTCTTGCAAACGATTGAAACAACTTAACTTCTCGCGGCTCTGCCGAAAAATAGGGAGGCGAGCCAGGTACTGGCGTTGTCCATGCCGTACACCCTACCAGCAAAAGAGAACTGATGAGGAGAGAGCATCTCGTCAGAGACACTGCTGTTCTAATCACGCGTGCCCTACCTTTTCCGGTTTTGCTAACCGTAGGATAAACCGTACAGTCACCCCCTTACCCTTCTCACTTTCGATCCAAATTCTTCCGCCGTGGGCCTCAACGACCTTCTTCACCAATGCCAAGCCCAACCCACTCCCCGCCGTATGCTTCCCTTTCGTGCGACCTTGATAAAACCGTTCAAAAATATGTGGGAGATCTTCTGGAGCGATCCCGGGTCCCGTATCCGAAACGGTCACCTCAAGCACTCCGGCTTGGAGGTCGGGTTTCACCTGCACCTTTACCACACCACCCTCAGGGCTGAATTTCAGAGCGTTTGACAGCAAGTTGTCGAGCACCTGTTCGAGACGAGATGCATCTGCCTTGACCCAGGAACGCTCCCCGATATTTTCCAGCACCAGCTGCACATGTTTGGAGTCCGCCAAAAGACGAACCTTGTTGATGGAGACTTCCCCGATTCGTTGGAAATCCACCGGGACGATGCGGTATTCCATCATCCCTGCTTCCATTTTTGACAAATCCAGAATCGTGGAAATCAGATGGATCAGCCGCCGGCTGCTGTCGGCCATAATCCGAAGGGTGGTTCGTTGCTCCTGAACGAGCGGACCTGGAATCTCATCGAGCAGGAGATGCGTGCCTTCTTGAATCGAGGCCATCGGGGTACGCAACTCGTGAGACACGTGCGCCAAAAACTCCGTTTTCATATCGTCTATTTCCTGCAACTTACTGCCCATCCAATTGACACTATCGACTAACTCCCGTAACTCCGCAGGAGCTTTGATCTGAAGGGACACCCTCAAATTGCCTTGCCCAATCTGTTTAATATGCCCTTGCAGCTGTCGCAGTGGACGCAAAATCGTATAGCTGGCGATACCGGCAAGTCCCACCCCAAACACCAACGCCACGAGGACTAATTGCTCCGTAACAGCCTCTGCTTGGGCGGCGCGGGCTCGAGATTCCGTCACCCCGACACTCACTCGAGCCTCGTGTAGATCGATATAGCCCTGAATCGAGGCGGACATCCGATCCATCAGATCATCACGTCGGTGTTCATACTCCGGAGTGGTCTGACGAATCTTCTTCTTGGTGGTCTCGAATTCATTCTGGAAAAGCTTCAACCGCTCCTTGAGCAATTCATCTGTCTGTTGCAGCAGCGTCAACCCCTGAGAAGAGCTTTCCTGCCCTCGCAGCAACTGAAGACTGCGCTGAAACTCATCCACCTCTTCGGTCAGATTCGTCAGAAAGGTGCGATCTCTCGTCGCATGGTATTTCTTTTCGCTGTTGAGTTGGGCATAGAGCGATCCCAACAGTCTCTTCGCGGATTCGGCAGCTGGATAATGGTAGGACGCCATCTGCGTGCTCATTGCCGTTAACTGCCGAAGCTGAAAGAGCGCATAAATATTGACTCCTCCCATGACCGTAATAATGATGAGAGACGTTATGATCAAACGCCAAAAGATCGAAAGTTGCATGAATCCGTACCGTGTCCTGACCACATCGCGAAGGAACAGAACTTAAGTGTAGGTTAATCCATACACTATTTCAGTTCCGAATCACAAGCCAAGAGCTATCAATAGTCCAAGATGTGTCTCAAGTTGGTACAGAGACCACTGCCATGAAACACCTCTCGATGACGCCCTATCGTGACTTCGGTCCTTACTGCTTCGTATTAGACTGGTGAGAAAATAAGCGTTGCCGTCTGGAGGACCCGTGAAGCAAGGCAAACAGATGGCCACGGAACAATAGGATGGCCATGGCCATCGGTGGGGTGAGGAGGAGGAGCACGATCCCTTGTCCTTCGGAATCAAATCCGACATAGGACAACCACCCCCCGATCGCGGTGAATGGGAGCAGCAGAATCTGGAAGAAGTCGAGACCGGCTCCTCGACCGACACGATCGGACAGCGAAAAAAACTCCAGCAGGCCGCTTGGAGAAAGCACCACCGGCAAAATAAGAATCGCGAATGGAAGAAACCACTCGATCCAATGCTCCAGGATGAATTGATAGGAGGTCTTCAGGACCTCCAGAGATGAATCGTGTCGGACTTGATAGATCACTTCCGGGGCCGGGTTCAGCAGGATAAACACCAGGAGTAGAAACGCGGATGAAAGAAATTGGCCGTACGGATTGGCTTGCATGCCCATATCGAGCAGCATTGTCGGAATCCACAACACGAACCCAACGCCGATGACATCCCAAAAGTAATGCCCAAAACTTTCCGTCACATCCGTGAACTGAATGGTCCTCGCGGCGCTAAGAGACTGCTCAATCAACCGGAGCGTCGCGCCAACCAGCAAAGCATTCACGATGCCCAGAATAAACCCGCCGGCGAACCCCAGCGGAGCGGCGATCCTCGATACCCCCACAAACAGTAGGGCGAACACCATGAGTGCGACCATCGTCATCCAACTTCGGATGAGCGAACGTCCCGTCGAAGACAAGACCTGTCGGTAGAGATGCAGCGTAGCTGACACGAGACTGACCATGCCGGTGCGTACCCTAATCGGGATTACCCAAGACGTCAAGAACTAGTCGCGTGGTCTGCAGGAAATATAATCGTAGTTGACTTACCCCGCCCGATGATTATCACGTAATTCAGCAAGCATGTCTGAGTACCTTTTTACAGGTGAATCGCCATGGATATGAATCGAATGACCATCAAGCTGCAGGAGGCCTTACAGTCCGCCTCTGGGCATGCGCAGCGTCGAAGTCATCAGGGCATCGACGTAGAACACGTGCTGTTGGCACTGCTCGATCAGGAAGGCGGAACGGCTCCGGCGCTGCTCGAAAGCGCCGGTCTCGCTCTGTCAGCCGTTCGACAAGCAGTCGAACAAGCCTTAGCCAAGCTGCCCCAGGTACAAGGCTCCGGCGCCTCTCCTGGTCAGATACATGTGGCCACCCGCCTCAACCAGGTCTTGGCCCATGCAGAGGACGAACAGCGATCGCTCAAGGATGATTTTCTCAGCGTCGAGCATATGTTATTGGCCATGGTCCAGGAAGGAGGGGTGCTCAAGAAATTGGGACTCACCCGAGACCGCCTCCTGTCCGGGTTGCAGCAGGTGCGCGGCAATCAGCGTGTCACCAGTCAGGACCCGGAAAGCACCTACCAGTCGCTGGTGAAATACGGGCGCGATCTGACTCAATTAGCCGGGCAAGGTAAGCTTGATCCCGTCATTGGGCGAGACGACGAAATCCGGCGAGTGATTCAAATTCTCTCCCGCCGCACGAAGAACAACCCCGTGCTCATCGGTGAACCGGGAGTCGGGAAAACTGCGATCGTGGAGGGGCTGGCGATCCGTATCGTCAAAGGCGATGTTCCAGAAAGTCTTAAACATAAGAAGCTCTTCGCGTTGGACATGGGATCGCTCATCGCCGGTGCCAAGTTTCGCGGCGAGTTCGAGGAACGGCTCAAGGCCGTATTGAAGGAAATTCAATCGTCTCAAGGTCAAATCCTCCTGTTTATCGATGAATTACACACGGTCGTCGGGGCCGGAGCGGCCGAAGGGGCGATGGATGCGGCCAACCTGCTGAAGCCGATGCTCGCACGGGGTGAGCTGCACCTGATCGGTGCCACGACGCTCGACGAATACCGAAAACACATCGAAAAAGATGCCGCGTTGGAACGTCGCTTTCAGACAGTCCTGGTCGACCAGCCATCCGTGGAGAACACCATTTCCATTTTGCGCGGCCTCAAAGAACGGTACGAAGTCCACCATGGCGTGCGGATCAAGGATAGCGCGCTCGTCGCCGCAGCGAAGTTGTCGCATCGATACATCTCAGATCGGTTTCTTCCGGATAAAGCAATCGACCTGGTCGATGAAGCAGCCGCTCGTCTTAGAACCGAGATCGACAGCCTTCCAGCGGAGTTGGACGAAGTGTCACGCAAGGTACTCCAGCTGGAAATTGAGCGGGAAGCGTTGAGGAAAGAGAAGGATCCGGCCAGTGCCGCCCGGTTGACCGCCATCGAAACGGAGCTGAGCGAAAAGCAACGCGACTTACAGGCCCTGAAAACTAGGTGGGAATCAGAAAAGGCCTCCGTCTCCCGGCTCCGTAAAACACGTGAGGCGATCGAGGATATCAAACTCAAGATCGAGCAGGCCGAGCGGGCCTACGACCTCAATCGCGTGGCGGAACTTCGGTACGGAGAACTGCCTCGGTTAGAACGAGAACTGGAGCTGGAACAGCAGCACCTGGGAAAGAAGCAGGATGAAACACGGTTACTGAAGGAAGAGGTCGATGAAGACGAGATTGCCGCCGTGGTCAGCCGGTGGACCGGTGTTCCGGTCTCTCGTCTCCTCGAAGGAGAAACCGATAAACTGTTGAAACTCGAAGAATTGCTGCATCAACGGGTGGTCGGACAAGAGGAAGGAGTCCGAGCCGTCGCAGATGCCGTGCTGCGTGCGCGATCGGGCATCAAGGATCCCAATCGCCCGATCGGCTCTTTTCTGTTCCTAGGCCCCACCGGTGTCGGCAAGACCGAATTGGCCCGTGCGCTGGCGACCATTCTGTTCGACGACGAAGGGAATCTGGTCAGAATCGACATGTCTGAGTATATGGAAAAGCACACGGTCGCCCGCCTCATCGGCGCGCCTCCCGGCTATATCGGGTACGAAGAAGGTGGCCAGCTCACCGAAGCCGTTCGGCGGCGCCCATTCTCGGTGATCCTATTCGATGAAATCGAGAAAGCGCACCACGATGTCTTCAATGTCTTGTTGCAAGTGCTGGATGATGGACGACTGACCGATTCGCAAGGCCGCACGGTCGATTTTAAGAACACGGTGTTGATCATGACCTCCAACATCGGCAGCCCCCATATCCTCGAAGCGCAGCAACACGGCGCGTCCCATGAGCAAGTGAGGACGGTTGTGATGGGCGAGCTGCGGCAACATTTTCGCCCGGAATTCTTGAACCGAGTGGATGAACTCGTGGTCTTCCATCCACTCGGCACCGAACACTTGATCAAGATCGTAGAAATTCAGCTGGAACGTCTCCGCAATCGATTGGCCGAGCGGCGGATTCCCCTGGCAATCAGCCCGTCCGCGCTCAAGCACCTGGGAGAACGTGGCTATGATCCGGTCTACGGAGCCCGACCGCTCAAACGCCTCATTCAGCAGGAATTAGAAACACCGATCGCGAAGTTGCTGATCAAAGGCGAGTTGCGGGACGGGGATACCGCGTCGTTCGATGTGAAAAACGGGACCCTTGTCGTGGTGCCGATCGTAGCATCACAGGCCAACCCCTAAGACATGAACGTGCGTTGTGAGGGCCCTGAGGATGTTGAAAAAGCTCGTCCAGCAAGGCCCGCAGCAAGCGAAAGGCCGAGGCGTACGAGGCTGGCGGGTTTTTGCAGCATCCTCAACCTAGCCGATAGACACAGCGCCCCCTTTGGCATCATGCATGAGTCCGCTCTTCTGCTGCTTCTCAAGCTTCCACTCCGTCGGCGATACGTGGAAGAGGTGGCCTTTCATCGTGTGAAACTCCCCGCGTGACAAAGACACTACATCGAGAGCCTTCACGTCGAACTGGAGAAGAATCTTGCCGGACTCGGCTTCCTTCATTGACACACTCTTATCCGTCTTCGTCAATTCATAGGCGCGCCGTTCGTTGAACATCATGGTGCTGTCCACCACCTTGGCCAGCATCCGGCCATTCAAGTCAAACAGCGCAAAGTTCACCAACAGTATCCCCGTTGAGGAGTGGCGGGCGACTTGGATTTGCGGTACACCCTCGACTTCGATGGTGCCATTTGAATTCTTGTAGAGATTGGAGCCTATTTCAATATCCATATTGATTTAAAGTACAGAGAGCTGGAGGTATGTGAATACTCAGCACATGTTCGGATCTACAGAGAATTAGGACTTTTTGATTCGATCGAGAATCAACGCAATACAGCCCCCCAACAACCCACCGCCCATGATGGTGGTCAGCAACTCAACCAGTTTCAGCTCCCACACAGACCCCTGAGCCTGCATCACTTCCCTGACGCCCCCTTGCACCATGATGACGGCGAGCGCCATTGTGGCTCCCACCACAAACCACCACAGAAAGACTTTCGTCGACGTCACCGAAACCTCACAGCTCGGGATTACGGTCAAATGAACGGTATTGAATGGCTTCCGCGATGTGCACGGTCTCAATCCTCTCCAAGCCGGCCAAATCGGCAATGGTGCGCGCAACCCGTAAGATGCGGCCATGCGCTCGCGCCGACAGCCGCAACCTCGCCATCGCCTGCTCCAGCAATTCCTGAGCGGGCTGATCGAGCCCACAATACCGCTTTATCATCCGCGGCTTCAACTGCGCATTCGTATAAATTCCATCGGATCGGTACCGTCGTCGCTGACGCGCTCGAGCTGCGACGACACGCGATCGGATCGCAGCTGATCCTTCTGGTGCGGGCAGTTCGGTACGGAGCTCTCGCACCGGAACAGGCGGCACATCCAGATGGATATCCAGCCGATCCAGCAGCGGCCCGGACAGTTTCGCGCGATACCGGCGAATTTGAGTGACGGTACAAATACAAGGTCTGGTTCGATCTCCGTAATATCCGCAGGGACAAGGATTCATTGCGGCAATCAGCATGAACCGAGCCGGATATTTCAGGGTTCCGCTGGCTCTGGTCAGGACCATATGTCCATCTTCCAACGGTTGCCGCAATCCCTCGAGCACACCCCGTTTGAACTCAGGAGACTCGTCCAGAAACAGCACGCCATTATGCGCAAGGGAGACTTCCCCGGGCTTCGGAACGGTGCCTCCTCCGACAAGACCGGCATCGGAGATGCTGTGATGAGGAGCGCGGAATGGCCGCACCGTCAGCAAGGGCCGGTCCGGAGCCAGTTGCCCGGCGACGCTGTGAATACGAGTCGTTTCTATGGCCTCTTCTGATTCCAGCAGCGGAAGAATCGAGGGGAGTCGACGTGCCAACATCGTCTTGCCGGAACCAGGTGGACCGACCATCAGCACATTGTGTCCACCTGACGCAGCCACTTCCAGTGCCCGCTTGGCATGGTCCTGCCCACGGACGTCGCAATAGTCCTCGTCTTCTGCCGTCCTGGCAGACTCCAGCAACGCATGGTTCGAACAGCTCGGCACAATGGTTTGATTTCCCTTTAGAAACTCCACCGCTTCAGGGAGGCTATGGAGTGGATAGGCGCTGATACCGTCCACCAGTGCAGCTTCAGCACCATTGTCAGCCGGCAGCAGCAGGTCATATCCGGCCCGGCAGGCGAGCGCAAACGAGAGCGCGCCCATGATCGGTCTCACACGGCCGTCCAACGAAAGTTCTCCGACCAGAACCCGCTTGTCCACCATCGACTGTGGGATCACCTCTTCGGCGACGAGAATCCCAACGGCGATCGCAAGATCAAGTCCCGATCCCTCTTTTTTGACTCCAGCGGGTGCGAGATTGACAGTAATCCGTTTGGCAGGAAAGTGAAATCCCGTGTTCTTCAGCGCAGAACGCACGCGGTCACGACTTTCTTTGACCGTGGCATCAGGCAGGCCAACGACCGAGAATTGCGGAAGGCCACCGGAGATATCGACCTCGACATCCACCAGATGCGCATCGAGCCCGACGAGTGCCGCGCTCCTCACCTTGGCGAGCATGACCACACTGCCTTTCTGTAACGACCGCAGCCAAATCTGGTAATTATAGGAAGTCCCTACGGAGCTTTCAATAGAGGGCCGGCTGCCAAGTCCTCTATTGCAGGCTGTTTAAAAACTCCTTTTACTCCTGTCGCCACGACACGTATCGAGGTTTTTGACGACACCAACTAGCTCCGCAGGATGCTCAAAAAGTCCGTCCAGCAAGGCCGCAGCAAGCGAAGAGGTGAGGCGTACGCTTCGGTACGTTGAGCCTCTGAGCGACGCGAGAACGCCGCTGGAGGGACTTTTTGAGCATCCTGCTAGCACCGCTCGTACCGACTCTGTCATAATCCGCCCATGCGTTTCTGGTACTCCTCAGAGGGAACGGTCCCTTCAATTCGATCACCATCCACCTGGCTGGTTCGCCTGATCATGGCCGTCAGCCTCGTACTCTTGTCCTTCCCAATAGAACAGGCTTCAGCCTTTTCGGAAAGCCAATCCCCTGTAATTCCGACGCAACAGTCAAAGCGCGCATCCCCGTATGTCGGATCGGCCATGGCCGTTCTCGCAACACTGGAACAGGCGCAGGTGCTTCCGCCTGAGGGCAGCCGAGAAGCTGATCGTATCATTCAGTCCGTCATTCAGCTTCAATCTGCTTTCGCCACAGGTACAGATGGGGGTTTGCAGGATTTCGCGCACCGTGCCGTGACCGCCAAGCACGGCGAGAACACATCAACAGTCCTGAAACGATTTCGCTCAAGCGGATGGACCGCGGAGATCCTGGAGGCGCTCGCGGACGCAGACCTGCCGACAGCGGTTGAAGAACAACAGCAACTGGCAACCGGACTGAGACGGTTCAACCTGTCCGTCGATGATTTCACGCGGCTCATGCAGCTCGTAAAAGATGGCCGGTCGGCACTCGCCGCGCGTGGGAACACGTTTGAAGAGATCTACACCTCCCGACGCAACGCCATGCCGGGAGCGGGGGGACGATAGGCCTTGCAAGTTTCTGGTTTCTAGCTCATATCGCACACCTAATTTACAAGGAGGAACACATGGCAACGAGAGCCTACATTCTCATCAAGGTCAAAGCGGGCAAAACTAAAGATGTCGTCGCCACGCTGAAGCGCATGCCCGGAGTCGAACAAGCTCATTCCTGTTTCGGCCGTCCGGATATTTTCCTCTTTATCAGCGTCCAGGATGAACGAGCACTGTCCGACGTCGTCATCACCAAGATCCATTCAGTCGACGGCGTCGAAGAAACCGATACTCACATCGTCGCGGAATGAGACGGGAGAACAGGCAGGGTGACCGGCGCACCACCATCTTGCGCTGAGCGGTAACAAGCTTCGGCAATTTCCACCGCACGGAACCCATCTTCGCCCGTGATGGGCATCGGTGTGTCGTCGTTCACGGCCTGCAAGAACGCCGTGAGGGTGGCCAGGACCGTCTGAGCTGGAGGGAGATCGACGTCGGTTGTACCGGCTTGGTCAACGCAATGGAGCCGGCGCTGGCCCCAATCGGCTTCCAGTCGCCCCTGCGAACCGCTCCATACTGCTCGCCCGACACGCCCCGTCGGCACCCGTGCGATTTCGATTCGGCATACTGTTCCTCCCCCAGTGGTGAGGTCAACAGAGGCTGAGGTTTCCGGCGCAAGCTGTGGGAGGACGTCCATCGTACAACGCACTGTGGATATTTCTTCACCAGTCAGAAATCGAACCAGGTCGAGCATATGCACTCCGATTTCCAGCAGGGCTCCCCGCTTGCCATAGCCGTCGGCATGGTCAGGAGCCGTTGGTTTGAGCTCGATCCGGCTGATCAAGTCCAATCGTTCCGACCGCCCGATCCGATGCCGCAAAGTCTTCATCTGCTGAATCGTATTGTCGAACCGGAGAGTCTGCGCCGTCATCAACGGCACCTCCGCCTCACGAGCTAGGACGACCATCGCCTGGGCATCGGCTGCGGTGGTTGCCAGCGGTTTTTCAATCAAGAGGGGTTTGCGGGCCTGGACCGCCACCCGACAGATATCCAGAGAAAAGATTGGAGGCGTGACGACAATGATCACATCGACCAGGGGATCGGCAATCAGCGACTGAGGCTCTTTGTACACTGTGACCGAGGAGGCTCCGGGAAGATCAAGCCCCTGTTCGGGATGCTGTCGGCAGATGGCCCTGAGACAAGCAGTGGGCAGATCGTGCACGATGTGCCGGGCATAGCGCATCCCATGCCGACCCACACCGATCAATCCCACACCGATGCGATCCTTATTCACGCAACCTCACAGAGCCGCCACTGTAAAACGGCGTGGCACATCCGTCAATGGCACTCATTTGACATTCCCGGAAGGAGCTTCATATAGTACGATCATGTTGGGAACAAAGCCGCTCCAATAGAATATTCCAACCATGTCCACCACTCACGCGACACCGTTCACATTAGAACAGATCGGAACAGGAACAGCCCGCTTCCCAAGCGGCGTGCCCATCCCCACGCACACCGATCAGATGGTTGACCCCTACTTCAAGAGCAAAATGCCGAAGGAGCACCAAATCGATTCGTTGCTCTTCTGGCCGCAACAACCGGGGACCTATCCAGGGCTTGTCCTGTTGCATGATTGGTGGGGATTAACGGGACAGATAAAGGATGTGGGCGCTCGACTGGCCTGTGAAGGATATGCAGTGATCATCCCCAATCTCTACGGCCGGTTGGGAGGAATGGTGACCGCTAATGATGACGTGGCGGCCGCGCTGCAGGAACGTCAGAACGACGCGCATGTCATCACGGATATCAATTCCTGCTGTGAATACCTGAATACAACCCACTTCGTGAAGAAAAACATTCATGGAGTCGTCGGCTACGGAATGGGCGGATCCTATGCGCTCCGTTTTGCCTGCCATCGAAAACGGTTGCGGGCGGCCGTCTCCTACTACGGCAAGCCGGTCACGCCCAAAGAGCTGATGAAAGACCTCTTTTCATCGGTGCTCTATCACCAGGCAGGGAAGGACACCTGGGCAACGCAGGACGACGTCGAGCAACTGCGCAGCGCCGCCGCCGAATATGCCAAGCGCGTCGAGATTCATCGCTACCCTGAGGCGGCCCACGCCTTTTGCAACGAGATGAAGCCAACCTCCTATGATCCGAACGATGCGGCCCTCGCCTGGGAACGAACCGCGATTTTCTTAAAGTCTTGCTTCCAAGGAACATGACCCACAGCACACGGTCTCCGCGCAACCAAACTCTCGCACACTCGATTCTCGCCAGCCCACCTCGTCGTCGCCGGGAACTCGGCGTACGTTGGAATGCCACGGCGGTGTTTCTTGCAATCATCATGGGGATCTCCATTCTCCTATCGTCCCCTCCGGTCCAAGCGGAAGACGCATCGCCGATGCTGCTCTCTCAGATGATCTCACAAAAAGGGAACCAACTCGCATCGATCGATTCAGATGCAAGTGCCCAAGCGCTATTTACCTCAACTATGGGTCCTGCTCTCGGTCTCAACGATGCGGCAGGAGCCGTCGGAGCCAAACGACTTTCAAGCAAATTGGTCAAGGAGTTGCGCCTGGCTGAATTGTCCCAATCCATCTCTGAACTGATGGCAGCGATGGCGGTCTGGCAGTTTGCTGATTCGATCGGCCATGAGGAAACGCCTTCTACGACCAGCACCTCCCTGCACGCCACACAGCAGGATTGGGTAACGAGCCGCAGCAAGGTCACCTCACTCTCCGACCTGTTCCGACTCATCCAGACAGATCCAAGCACAGGACCATCTCAAGCGACAGTCCCGCCGAAGACTACGGAGCTGTTACTCGCTGCGAACCGTACTGCGCTTGAAGCCAGTCAAAAGACGACCGCCGCGTGGTGGGACATCTATGAGTGGAAGGAACGGATCCGGCAGGCCAAAGGCCGGGCTCGACTGTGCGGGACATGGCAATGGACCATTCACAACCACCAGAAGCACGGAGAACAGAAGTCCACCATCATGTTCCCCCCACTCGGACAGGTCTCGGCTCAGGCCGCGGCACCGACCGAGATCATCATCCTGGGAGATGCCATTTACTTGCGCTGGGAGCATAACGGCCAGCTCCAAGAGGACAGTCTGCTGTTCATCAAGGACGATGCGAAGATCGAAGGGTCGTTCGTGAACAACATGGGAGGATGGGGACCGATCAGCGCCAAACGCACGGCCCCTTGTCAGCCTTAGCAGGTTGTTGAAAAAGGCCTCCAGCTTTGTTCTCGCATCGCTCAAGGCCTCAACGTACCAACCGCGTACGACTCGGCCTTTCGCTCACTTCGGCCTAGCTGGAAGGCCTTTTTGAACATCCTAATTTATCTCCTTTTTATCTCCTTCAACATCCTGCCCCACGCCAGGTGCGCCAAGCCAACACCGCCCACCCTACGATGAACAGCGCTCCACCGATCGGCGTCACCGCTCCGAGCCAACGTATGCCCAACAACGACACGCCATACAGACTCCCGGAAAATAACACCATCCCCACCAAAAACAGCCAGCCCGCTTTGGCCGCTCCCGCGTCGCGGCTGATCCGCACCGCAAACCCACTCAAAACCATGCCGAAGGCATGATACATCTGATAGCGGGTCGCTGTATCGTAGACGGCCAACATTGGTGGCTCCAGGATCTCCTTTAGCATATGAGCGCCGAATGCTCCGGCTGCCACGCCGAGTCCGGCACAGAGACACCCAACAACGACCAACCGCCGAGATGAGGCATCGACATCCATCGGACACTCCCCACTGATATATCGGTTGCAGCCCTAGTAGGCTGCGGAAAAACTCATGTTGACCTGTGTCGCCATCACGGATATTGAGGCGTGAGACGACGTTGAATAGTCATGCAGGGTGCGCAAAAAGGCTGTCCAGCAAGGCCGCAGCGAGCGAAGAGGCGAATCGTACTCTGGGCCGTACGTTGAGCCTCTGAGCGATGCGAGAACGCCGCTGGCAGCCTTTTTCCGCATCCTGCTAGGCGATCATACGCGATCTCACCCGAATACTCCATCTAGCGCATCGTGGCCGATGACCGTTCCCCGTACGCGTATGCTATAGTTTTCCTATGGATCGACACAGTGTAACGAAACTGTTCCTTTCGCTCTCCACCCTGCTACTCATGGTGGGAAGCGGGTTTGCTTCGGCTGAATCCCCACAGACAGAGCGCAACAAAGGCCTGACCGTCGAAGACCTCGCTCGCGGGGTACGGAGCGCCGCGCAGAACATCGAAAAAGAAATCCCCAAGATCGGACCGGCGATCGGCAAAACCTTCACCTCCATCACCGGAAATAGTTCGGAAAAGAAACCAACTCAGCGACACACCTCTGCCAAGAAATAGCCCTCGATCCCGCCCAAGAGGGGTACGTACAAATCTGCCTTTGATTCTTTCTCTCGACTCCTGTATGTTGTGTTTCGATTTTCATTGACAGGACGCACAGGCGACCCCCACTTCTCACGATGAAGCGCCTGTGTCACTCAAAGACATCAGGGGGATCGAACAGACTCATCTACAAGAGGATCGCCATCATGTGGGACAAAAAACGAGAACTCGAAGCGGACGATGCAAATTTTACGGTTCTAGGGAAAGACGTCACTTTCAAAGGCATTGTCCATTTTCACAGCACCGTTCAAATCGATAGTTCCATCGAAGGAGAAATCCACGCCAAGGGCATGTTGGTGATCGGCGAAAATGCGCTGATCCGAGGCTCGATCATTGCCGAATCCGTTGTCTGCCGAGGGAAAATCCAAGGGAACGTCACCGCGAGCAGCAAGATCCAGCTCCTCAAGCCGGCGGTCCTGCTCGGCGATATTGCCTCCCCGTCGTTTTCACTGGAAGAAGGCGCGTTCTTTAAAGGATCCATCGACATGGGTTCCCATCCGGTGGTCGATGAACTCCAACAGTCGACCGTGGTGCTCTCTGATTATTCGCCGCGGCTCAACTCATCGCGCCCTGTACTGATTGAAAGCGAATAAGGGAGCTGATGCTCCCCCACGTCGTTTTTTCTGTCCGGTGATCGCCACTTCATTCGATCGAACATAGTTACCGCAGCTCGTATCCAACCTCTTCCCGCTTGCCTCACCCTTCTGTAAGATACCGCCCTGACCGTTCGCCACCCGGGAGGCTTGCCGATGGCTCGAACCTCTGCATTCCGTTCGTTCGCACGATTGATGACAGCCGCCTTGCTGGCCGAGCGTCAGGGCTGCTCGGCTGACGATGCCGTCGGAGCGCTGCAAGAACTGACTCAGGCTCAGGCTTCTCCAACGCTTTCCCGTCGCCAGTTTCTGCTCGGCGCCGGGGCGACCGGTGCAACACTTGCCTTCGGGACAATCACGGATTTTCCACTCCGCGTGGCTGATGCCAAACCACTCCCCTCTTCACTCTCAGTCGGCATCGTCGGTGCAGGGCTCGCCGGATTGGCTTGCGCCGATACGCTCAAGACCCGTGGCATCCGAGCCTCTGTTTATGAAGCGTCAGATCGAGCAGGCGGCCGCTGCTGGTCATTGCGAGGTGTCTTCCCAGGTCAGGTCGCAGAACGCGGCGGCGAACTCATCGACAATCTCCACAAGACGATGTTGGGCTACGCAAAACGATTTGGGCTTCGGCTTGAAGATGTCAATAAGGAGCCAGGAGAGGTGTTCTACCACTTCTCTGGCCAACGGTATTCAGACGCAGCTGTCGTGGCCGAGTTTCGCGATTTCGTCTCAGTGATGCGGCATGACCTCAATCGCCTCTCGCGAGAAGTCACAGCCAGTTCCTTTACACCAGACGATGTTACCCTCGACCGTACGAACCTGCTGGCCTATCTGGAGGGACAGAACGGAGCCGGCGTCTCGGCAGGGCCGATCGCCAAGGCTGCCATCATAGCCGCCTATGAGGCTGAGTATGGGCTGGAGGCTGCGGAGCAGAGCTGTCTCAATTTTCTCCTCTTCATTCACGCCGACCGCCGCTCGAAATTCACTCCGTTCGGTGTATTCAGCGACGAACGTTATCATCTGCTGGATGGCAACGACCGGATCATCGAAGGACTGACGCGCGAACTTACTGGACAAATCACGTATGATGCCAGGCTCGTGCGGGTCCGCAAGTTGAGCGATGGACGTATCGAACTCACATTCCAGCAAGGTTCCCGTACTGTAACCTTCACACACGATATTGCCGTACTTGCCATCCCTTTCACCACGCTCCGTGAAGTCGAACTCGATGCGAGTCTCGTGATCCCTACGAATCAACTCACGACGGTTCGCGAACTGGGCTACGGCACCAACGCCAAGATGATGGTCGGCTTTTCTAGCCGCCCCTGGCACTCACTGGGAGCGAACGGGACAGCTTATGCGGATCTCGCAAATATCCAGACCACGTGGGAAACCAATCCATCACGCGGCACAGCAACCAGAAGCGTGCTGACCGACTATTCCAGCGGACAGCGAGGCGCAGGCTTAAATCCAAATGCAGTTCAAGCTGAAGCTCAGCGATTCTTGACCGATCTGAATCAAGTCTTTCCTGGTACGCTTGGAGCCGCAACCCTGATGCAGGGACAGTACCTGGCACATCTCGAACATTGGCCATCGAATCCGTTCATGAAAGGCAGCTATACCTGCTACAAACCAGGGCAGTTCACGACGATGGCCGGCTTGGAGGGCATCCCCGCAGGCAACCTCCTGTTTGCCGGGGAACACACGAACTCGTTCTATGAATGGCAGGGCTTCATGGAAGGGGCAGCGCTGTCCGGCATCGCGGCAGCACAATCGATCTTGGCCATGGCTAAGGTACGGTTATAACCCTCTGACTTTGAACGTAACCACAGCTGTCTTACCCGTCTCTCATCTCTCGCACGATGGATGATGGAGGTTTGTGGCATCACCGTCTTCGCTGAGTTCCTACCCAATCCCAAGACCGAGCCAGACATCTAGACCCTATTGACAAATAGGGCCTAGCGTATCTATCAGCAGCCCCACATTTCCCTAACCAAACGGGGCATATCTTTGATCTTCCTTCGGCACTACTATCCCGCCGCGTTTGAGTACGTAGTGTGAATTTAAAGGGCAGTCTGATCGAGCTGGTAGTTCTGGGGAGGGGCGAGTGAATCCATTTAGATACTCCCTGAATCGAAAGAGATTCACCCGGCAGGCCTCTATTTCTCAGGGAACAGCACAATGCTTGGGAATGTACGTAGTTCCTGCGAACTCATCGTTGGTCCGTTCCTTGCTGAAAGGAACTCACATGAGGTTGCACAACTTGTTGATCGCCGACCACCACGATCGATCGGACTTGTTCAGGCGTACATTAAGGTTCCAACGACGCGATTGACGTCACATTACTTTCTTGCTTGAGGGATATTCTATGCGCGCATCACTGTGGTTGGACGTCGGTAGGTGGTTGCTCCTATTGCTCACGGTCACGCTGAACGCCCGGTGAAATTCCGCGCGGCGCAACGCGGGAATGGGCAAGGCGATAGGTCAATCATCAGACCTGACGCCATTATGAAGCCACTATTGAGCAATCCAACTCCGAACTAAATGAGGTGTACTATGCCAAACCAAAATGCACCTTCTCGATTAGCCGTGATGGCCCAAACTCTGATGCAACAGCTTTCGCTGGTCTCACGTTTTCGACAATTCTCAAGAGGCAAGTCGGCACACATTGGGAACCCATGGAGATTCCAACCCCAACAACTGCGCTTAGTAATCCTGGCTCTCACCGCAATTGTCCTAAGCCATGAAACTGTGCAGGCACAAAACTCTCCGGCTATGGGCGTTAGTCCAAAGCAGCTTGCCTTTGCAGCTGTGGAGGGAGGAGACAACCCCGGCAACAAGACATTAGACATAGCTGGAGAAAATTTGAGCTGGACAGCAAGCTAAAGTGGACCCCAAATTTGAGACACCGGTTTAAGCTGTTGTCCCAGGAGGATGATGGCATGAGTGACGGCAAGAAGCGCACGGTGCATAGCGCGGAGTTCAAGGCGAAGGTTGGGATGGAAGCG